>Ga0256833_1001850_pt1 | contig 15238 bp, 9 predicted proteins | sample 356284metaG_FD_190535 | JGI IMG/M metagenome (GOLD analysis project Ga0256833, IMG submission 190535) | Hydrothermal vent microbial communities from Mid Atlantic Ridge, Atlantic Ocean - 356-284 | ecosystem: Environmental > Aquatic > Marine > Hydrothermal vents | place: Atlantic Ocean: Mid...
TGATAAAAAAGTTGAAAATGCCAGCGTTAAATTAGAAGATATGGACGTACATGAGACACAATCCGTTAAAACAAATGGTGATGGTTTCTTTGAATTCTCAGTGCCAATGGAAAGAGATTATAAACTTCAGGCGGAAATGAATGATAATTATCTTAATGGGTTGACAACTCTTGACCTTGTGATAATTCAAAAACATATTTTGGGTATTAAGGAATTGAATACTCCTTATAAACTGTTGGCTGCAGACGCTAATAATGATCAAAAGATTACAGCAAGTGACATTTTGGGATTGAGAAAATTGATATTGGGAACTGCTGAAAATCCGGGAATCAATGATGCGTGGATGTTCGTAAATAGTAAATATGAATTTATTAATCCTCAAAATCCTTGGTTGACACAAGAAGGGGATATGCATACAATATATGTGAATAACATAAATAACGATTTGACGGACAATCATTTTATAGCAGTGAAAATTGGAGATGTCAACAATACGGCAGTAGTTAATTCTACTTCATCTACTCCAATTAATATGAGAGGAGTGTTAAGTATGAATATGGTTAACAAAACGTTTAAATCAGGTGAAACTATATCAGTTCCTGTTAAAATATCCGGAATTAATGATTTGTCAGGTATGCAGTTTAGTTTGAACATTGGTGAAAATCTTGAATTTAAAGCGATTGAAGCAAATGAATTGAAAGTTAATGCAAATAACTACTCTATACATGATAATAAATTGTTCTTTAGCTGGAATGCATTGAAAGATCAAGTAATAAATGAAGACGAAATATTATTTACTCTTGTATTGAAAGCAAAAAATAACGGACAATTAATAAACCAATTGAATCTTGTGACAGACCTTAATCCCGAAGCTTATAATGAAGATTTGGATATTATGGGTCTTGAATTGAATTACAGAAATGAGGCAACAGGAGGTTTTGCACTATATCAAAATACTCCAAACCCATTTAGCAATGAAACGAAAATATCGTTTAGTTTACCTGAAGACGGAAATGTTACCATTACAGTATTTGATGTGACCGGTAAAGTAATATTGAAAAAATCAGGTGAATTCGTTAAGGGTTATAATTCTGTGAAAATGAGTAAAGATGATTTGAAAAATTTAAGCGGTGTAATGTATTACAAAGTTGAAAATGAAGAGAATATGGCAGTGAGGAAAATGATATTGTTAGCTAAGTAATAAATTCAAATCATTAAAAATTACCTTTATCCGCTTTTTTTGCAGCGGATAAAGGTTTTTTTGTATCTTAATAGTGAAAAAAAATATAAATTATTGATATTTTATTGTTTTAGCTTAATTATTATTATATTAATTATATAACATATTAAAATTAATTTATATTTTTGTATTATATTTTAAGATTAGTCTATAAATTAAAATTTTAAGCAAATGAAAAAATACATTATTCTTGTATTAATGTTTCTTGGCCAACTTGCAGTTTTCGGCCAAAATGATTGCGTTATTTATTTTGAAACCAAGGTAGCAACGGATAGCTATGTGGAAATTGATGTGAAAGCAAATAGTTTTACCGATGTATTGGGATTTCAAATGTATTTGAAATGGGATTCTACTGTAATGGTAAAAAATTCAATCACATATTCCAATCCCGATTTATCAGGTATATCCTTTGGTAATGGAGAGTTGGGAGCTGATATCCTTTCTTCAAATTGGTTTTCAAATTCAGGACTCGGTAAAACATTTGATGATGGTACCGTTTTGTTTACTGTCAAGTATGATTATACCGGAGATCCTTGCGATGAAACAACTTTGGATTTAACAGATCCGGATCAATACAGAAAGAGTTTGATTACGTATGGGTATGATGACGAAAATGAATATCCATTGAATTCAAATGAAAGTACAATTATGATTCCGGGGGATAATTGTAATGGAAGTGGAGGAAATAATGTAGGCGTAGGTCTATTGCTCGATGATGTGATTGCGGGTAAAGGTACGGAAATATGTATCCCCATTCGAGTCGATAGTTTTGTGAATATCTCGGCATTGCAGTTTTCTGTGTGTTATGACCATAATTTTATGTCTTTTGTTGGAGAATCAAATAACTGGGCTAGTGAAAACGGTGCTAATGTTACTACATTTGTTACAGGTGATAGTACCTATAAATATCTTATGTATTCCGATGAGCCGTTGAATCTTCAGGATGATTCCGTATTGATTGAATTATGTTTTTTGATTAATGGAGAAAATGGTGATGTGAGTTGTCTGAATTTCTGTGATTCACTGGAATTGGAAGTTACAGATCAAAATGGAAATATTTTACCAAGCTATACAGAAGGAGGTTGTGTAACTGTTGGCGATATCGATAATGCGGTTAAGTTTATCGCCTCTAATGAAACAGCAGATAAAAATTCTACCGTTTGCGTTGATATTACTTCTGAAAACTTTACTAATATCGAATCATTTCAGTTTGTCGTTGAATGGGACCCTACCGTGATGACCTGGAAAGGGTTGGGGGATGTTAATAATATAGGTATTACAGAAGGAAGTTCCGGTAATATCTTATTGGTTGATGGATTGTTTAATGGAAAGAAAAGATTGAAAATAGCATTTAATTCAGCTTTGGGTAAAACTGTCGCAGACGGAGGTACTTTATTCCAGCTATGTTTTGATGTTGTAGGGGATTGCAAAGATAAAACTTCTGTTGATATTATAGGTGACCCACCCAATTTTGCAATTGAAGTTACTTCAAATGAAGTTGTGCTTCCTCATATTGAAATACCCGGAAGCGTCGAAATTAAATGCGATATTCAAATTATAGATTGGGTAGTGGAAAATGTAAAATGTAATGGTGGTACGGATGGTAAAATTTATATAACAATATCCGGGGAGCCTGCAGATTATACATTTAAATGGAAAAACAGTTTAGGAGTTATTATTAATAATGTTCAAAATTTAATAGGTGTTGGTGCCGGTACATATACGGTAACTGTTACAGATAAAAATGATAGTAGTATTTCCGTTACGAAAAACTTTACGGTAACTCAACCTGATCCTTTGGTTGTTACTGAAACTATCACCAATGTCACATGTTTTTCACAAGGAGCCATTGCTCTAGCTGTCTCGGGAGGAACAAATCCTTATACATTTGCTTGGACACCTTCTTCTATAGGTGATCATCCTATTGCAAGCGGTATTGATGCAGGTAGTTACTCGGTTACAGTTACGGATGTTAATAATTGTCCTTCCGTTGTAAAAACATTCACTGTTGAATCAGAAATATCAGCTCTGGTAATAGACGGAAGTATGACTGATATTACATGCAAAGACAGTAATGATGGTAGTATTACCGTATCTGCCACTGGAGGTTGTACTCCTTATACTTTTGAATGGAGTGATGGGATTGCGGGAACAGCATCAAGAAATAATCTTGCTGCAGGAGATTATACAGTGACAATAACTGATAGTAAAGGCCAATCAAAAACATTATCTTATACTATTACCAATCCGGCGGAAGCAATTTCTGTTGAAGGCAATGTAATAGAGCCTGATGCTATAAATGTTGAAGTAAAAGGTGGCTCAGGTGGATTTACATATAGTTGGACAGGCCCGGATGGATTTACAAGTGATAGTGAAGATTTAAGCGGACTTGAACCCGGTACATATACTCTTGTGGTTACCGATTCTCGTGGTTGTACCACTGAAGGCTTTTCTTTTGAAGTGATTGGCGTTCTTGAAGATATTTCAGTAACGGTGAAAGCTAATAATTCATTGTATGGCGGATATGGTGTGGCTTGTAATGGTGATTGCAACGGACACATTGATGCGGATATAATAGCAAATGTACCTTGGAAAGTTTATCTGGATGGAAATGAAATTGAACTTCCTTATAGTGAGGTTTGTGCCGGACAACATATTTTGAAAGTGGTGGATGCTTACAATAAGGAAGTTTCCGATACATTTTCGATTACTGAACCGGATGCTTTGTCAATCACTGTTGATGAAGTCAATTGCTCTAATGCAGGAAAAGATGACGGAAGTATCACTGTTACGGTAAACGGTGGCGTTCCGGATTATACAATTGATTGGGGAGTTGAAGGAGAAAATGAAGAGACAATTGAAAATCTGTCTAAAGGTACTTATGTTGTAAATGTTACCGATTTGAATAAATGTACTGTTATTTCCGATGCAATAGAAGTGGATGATTGTGATAAAAGCGACTGTTATACAGGATCTGTGATAGTTACTCCAAACGGTGATGAATTTAATGAATACTTTTTGTTTAAGTGTTTTGATGATTTTGATTCAAATGAACTTTATGTTTATGACAGATTGGGTAATGAAGTATATTATCAGGCTGGTTATGACGGTACTTGGAATGGTGTCGATAAGAATGGCAATGAGTTGAAAGAAGATAGTTATATGTGGGTATTTATCGGAGTTGATGAATTTGGAGTTAAGAATATTTATAAAGGTACAGTTACGATTTTAAGAAAATAATTGAAAATATAAAATAATAGACAAATGAAAAAAATATTTTTATCATTGATTTTTATAATTGGATTTACATATCTGGGATTATCTCAAAGCAGATATATTTTTACACAATATTTTATAAATCCTGTGTTGATAAATCCCGGAGCTGCCGGTTGTAAATCAGGCCAGAAGTTATTTTTGAATTATAGAAATACTTGGTCTAATCATCCTGGATCTCCAAGGACATTCGGCTTGTCTTATGATGGAATGGTTACCGATAAAGTCGGATTAGGAGCATTTATTATGAATGATACTTATGGCGCTCTTCAAACAATTAAGGGTGTTCTTTCTTATTCATATAAAATAAAGGGAGAAAATTATGATTTCGGTCTTGGATTTACTACCGAATATATTGCATATAAAGTAGGGTCTCTTTCCGGAGGTCCTGTAGATAGAAATGATCCTCTTATTGCAGATAAACAAGATGGAGCAAAATATTTCGACGCTGCAATCGGATTGCATGGTACCGTTCAGAAGAAATTTATTCTCAGTGTAGTATTACCCGGCTTAGTGAGATCAAAACTCAATAAGGGAAAAGATGAAACAATTGAGGAAAAATCATTTAATTATATTCTGGGAGTAGGGTATATTTATAATATAGACGAGTATGATATGAAAGTTTTGCCTAGTCTTTATGTGAAAAAGTTACGTAATATCAATACTTTGATAGATGCTAATTTATTATTAACATTTTATGATGGTAAATTATCGGGTGGTGTTACTTATGGTCTTGGCGATGATAAAAGATTGGGCTTTGTGATAGGAGCTAAATTAAATAAAATTAATTTTTATTATTCTTATGATTTTTCATTCAAACAATTTCAAACATATAATAACGGCTCTCACGAAATGACATTTGGATATAATTTCGGAGAATAAAATTCAAAATTTAAAATTATTTATAAAACGGAGTCTAATTTTTGGCTCCGTTTTTTTTTGTAAAAAACAAGCCCAAACTCGCAGGCGCAAATTCGGGCTCTTCCGACTAAGGTCTCAAAATAAGAAAACTACATCTTAAATATTGACTTTAATTTTTATATTAATGAATTAATTACTTTATTTTTGTTTTATACTATCCCTATTTTATATATCTAACGCTAAATTAATAAATATAGTTCACTGAAACAATTAAAATATAATTTTTTTTATAAAAATATTATTAATATAAAACTAATTAACAAATATTGACTTATAAAAATAAAATATTTATATATACTAAAAATCCATACCCGGATTAAAAGAGTATGGATTTTACATCAAATCGCTTTATTGAATTATATCAATTGTGATTCGTTATTAAGTGCCCGGAGCGGGAGTCGAACCCGCACGCCCATACGGACACATGGCCCTCAACCATGCCTGTCTACCAGTTCCAGCACCCGGGCTTATTATGATTTCAAGTGTGCAAAGTTACAAAATATTTATTCTACTGATAGGATTTTTTAAAGAAATTTTAAATTTTTGTCTTTAAATCATTCCAAATACTCTTATCGGGGAAATCAGCTTTTATAATTATTTGTTTTTTTTTGAAAGGATGATAAAACAATATTGAAAAAGCATGTAAATATATGCTTCTATCCTTATTAGATCTTTTTGCACCATATTTCACATCACCGGTAATACAACAAGTTCTATTAGCAAGTTGTGCCCTGATTTGATGAAATCGACCTGTCTTAATTGTTATCTTATAGTAATGATAATTTATGCTTTTACCGAAATACTCATAGTCTAAAATAGCCTTTTTACCGATGGTTGTATTTTTTGTAATATATGCTTTCTTATTTTTTTTAATAAGATAATCTTCCAATTTACCTTTGTTATCTTCTAAAATGTTTTCTGTGACGGCAAAATATGTTTTAAATGTTTCTTTATTTTGAATAGTACGGGAAAAATGTTTTGTACTTTCCTTTGTTTTGGAAAAAATAACAATCCCACTCACCGGTCTATCAATTCTATTAATTATATAAGGCTCAAACCCTAAGTATTTTTTAACATTATCAAATAGACTGTTGTCATTTGTTTTATCAGGCTGAACCGGTATGCCTGCTTGTTTATTTAATGCGATAATCCAATTGTCTTCATATATAATATCCAAAATATAATTTGTTTTAGTATTTATTCCATTTTTTTATTCTGCTGCTTTCTCTTTTCATATCTTTCTCTTTTATAGAATTTCTCTTGTCATAGGATCTTTTTCCCTGAGCTAAAGCAATTTCCAATTTGACTAATCCTCTTTCAGAAAAATATACTCTTACAGGAACTATAGTGTATCCTTTCTCCATTACTTTACGTAAAAGTTTTTTTAATTCTGATTTTTTCAATAAAAGTTTTCTGTCTCTTTTGGGTTCATGATTGTAATATGAACCTAATTTGTATTCGGAAATATGCATGTTTTTTATCCATAATTCTCCATTTTTGTCAAATAGGCAATATGCTTCATTGATATTTGTCTTGCCATCTCTTATGGATTTTACTTCTGTTCCTGACAAAACAATTCCAGCTTCGAATTTTTGAAGAAGGTTGTATTCAAATGATGCTTTTTTGTTTTTTACTTCAATATTTTTTCTAATTGCCATATTTGTTTCTAAATTTATCGAGTTTCCTCAAACATATCCGTTAATATGCTTTTGCAAATAAAACCCTTCTTTTTGATGGTTTACCGGATATCATATCTACTCCTTCTTCATCAATGGAATTATTAGGTATACAACGAATTGTAGCTTTGGTTAGTTCCTTGATTTTTTCTTCCGTTTCAGCAGTGCCATCCCAATGTGCGTAAATAAAACCACCCTTGTTTTCAAGTACATCTTTAAATTCTTCAAAAGTATCTGTATATGAAGTTCTTTCTTCTCTAAATGTTTTTGCCTTTTTCAATAGGTTTTCCTGTATTTCAGCCAACAGATTTTCGATATAATTTTCAATATTATCCATAGGCACGGAAGTCTTTTCTTTAGTATCCCTGCGTGCTACTTCTATCACTTTATTTTCAATATCTCTTTTTCCCAAACCGAGTCTTACAGGAACTCCCATCATTTCATATTCTGCAAATTTGAATCCCGGGCGTTTTTTTCTGTCTGTATCTATTTTTACGGAAATACCTTTGCTTCTTAGAGATTTTGCAATTTTTTCAGCTACCTCCATAATATCATCATTGGGTTTTGGAATTGGAACAATTACAACTTGGATAGGAGCAAGTTTTGGAGGTAAGATTAAACCGTCATCATCAGAATGTGTCATTATCAATGCACCTATGAGTCTTGTGGAAACCCCCCATGAAGTCGCCCAGACATATTCTTCTTTATTATTTTCATTGAGGAATTTCACTTCAAAAGCTTTAGCAAAATTTTGTCCGAGAAAATGTGATGTACCTGCCTGAAGAGCTTTGCCATCTTGCATCATCGCTTCTATAGTATAAGTCTCCAGAGCTCCGGCAAATCTTTCGGATTCAGATTTGGAGCCTTTTATTACAGGCATAGCCATAATGGATTCGGCAAAATCCGCATAGACATCATGAATGGTATTAGCTTCTTGCATTGCTTCTTCACTGGTAGAATGAGCAGTATGTCCTTCTTGCCATAAAAATTCCGCAGTTCTTAAAAACGGTCTTGTTCTCATTTCCCATCTTACAACATTCGCCCACTGATTTATTAATAAAGGTAAATCCCTGTATGAATTTATCCAATCCCTGTATGTATTCCAAATTATTGTTTCAGAGGTTGGTCTTACTATTAGTTCTTCTTCAAGTTTAGCATCAGGATCCACTATTACACCACTACCATCAGGATTGTTCATGAGCCTGTGATGAGTTACTACCGCACATTCCTTGGCAAATCCTTCTACGTGATCAGCTTCCTTGCTTAAAAAGCTTTTTGGTATGAAAAGGGGGAAATAAGCATTCTGATGACCGGTTTCTTTAAATCTTCTATCCAGTTCATCTTTTATTTTTTCCCATATAGCATATCCATAGGGTTTAATTACCATGCATCCTCTTACGGCAGAATTTTCAGCTAATCCCGCTTTTTTAACAATATCCAAATACCATTGTGAATAATTTTCATTTCTGGGTGTAATCTCTTTTGCCATTATTTATTATACATTAAATGTTAAGAAAAATTTAAAATTATATATTTTTGAAACTTCGTTAATAAAACAGATGTTAAATAGTTGAGTAATCGTTGAAAATATGTCTTTTTATAATAGATTTTAATGAAAATCACGATATTTTTGACAAATTTTTAACTTTTATGAAAACTTTAATATTTTATTAACACAAAAATTCGTGCAAAAGTAATAAATTGCAGTGTGAAGTAAAAAAAGAGTTAAATTATTTACAATAAAAATTTAATATTATGAAAAAGTTTGTTGTTTTTTGGATGTTTTTATCATTCTTTTTGATAATGTCAACAACGGCAGTTGCTCAATTTGATGATTTGTATTATGATCCTGATTTAGATGGTGAATATACAACTGTGATTGTTAATGATGAAGAAGATGGCTATTATGACGATGATGAATATTATGATGATGATTACTATTATGATGATTATTATGATGATTATTATTATACGAAAAGAATAAGGCGATTTCATCGAAGGCATTATTATTTTGATTATTATGACCCCTTTTTCTATGATAATTATTGGTATACACCCGGAATATCGATTTATATAAGTTCAGGGTATGGTTATAGACCATGGTATAGATATGGATATTACGATCCATGGAGATACAGACGATATGGTTGGGGAGGATATTATTCCGGATATAATAATGGCTATTGGGATGGTTATAATGATGGATTTTATGACGGATATTATGGATATTCGGGTTATGGTGGTTATTATGGCTATGGTGGTTATTACGGAAGTGGTTATGGGGGGTATTATGGAAATTACTATGGCAATGGATACGGTGGTTATTATTATGGAGATAGCGGTTATTATAATAATACCAATAAAAATAAACATTATGGATCCAGACATGGTATTTCTACTGTTTCTTCAAAAAAAGGTAAACCAAAGATTGGAGTAAGAGATAGGAAACATACAGTTCCTTCCGGATTGACAGGAGCTTATGATGATAAGAAAAAAGTCACTGATAAAAAGATTGATGGTAAATCTATAGGTATGGGTAAATCAAATAAATCTACTCATCCTAAAAGATGGTCTCCTTTCGGAGATAGAACTGTTCGGAATAAATCAAATGACCGTTACAATAACGGATATAGCGATTTGAATAAAGGTAAAAGTAAAACAGGAAGTGATTCCTTCAATCCGGTTGATAGAAAGTCTCCAAAGGGAGATAACTCAAGCAAAAGGAGAAGAAAATATAATTCCGGATATGATAAAAAAGGCTCTTCTTCCATGGATTATGATAGACATCGTGATATGAATAGAACAGGATCATCGAGTACTAAAAGGAAAATAGTTCCTGACAGAAGTAGAAGAAGTAGCAAAAGTGATTACAGGTCGGATAGGCGAACAAGGAGTTCTGCAAGGTCTTATAATTCTTCAAGAAGCAGAACAGAGAAGAAAAGGAGTACAAGGAATTATCCTTCCGGATCAAGAGCGAATAGTTCATCTCATGGATCTTATAACCATAGTTCTCCGTCAAGAAGTACTCATAGATCGTCGAATAGTTTTGGTAGTAGCAGATCTTATAGAAGCAGTAGTTCACATAGTTCTTCTAGTGGATTTAAATCATCAGGAAGAAGTAGTACGAGTAGAAGTAGTTCAGGGAGAAGTAGTAGTAGATCTAGTTCATATAGAAGAAGGTAGTGGAAATTATTATAGATATAGCATAAAAGGGAATGATCTTGGTCATTCCCTTAATTTTGGATAGATTATAAAATAGGAATTTATGAAAAAGTATATTATTTTAAATTTAATTTTTCTTCCTTTGTTGGTTTTTGGACAAACCTTGGAAGATGCAGTAAGGTATTCAAGATCTACATATTATTCTACTGCCAGAACAATGGGAGTAGCCGGGGCATTTGGTGCTATGGGAGGTGATTTTGGGGCTATTAGTTATAATCCGGCTGCTTTAGGAAACTATTGGAAGAGTGAATTCAATGTCTCTTTCGGCTTAAATAACGGATATTCAAAAACTGATTTTGGCAAGAAAAACAAAACAGGTTTAAATAGTAAATTTAGTTTTGAAAATATTGGTTTTGTCACTAATTCACGTAGGAAATCGGAAAAGTGGATATCTTTGAATTTTGCTATAGGAATGAATAAAACTTCAAGTTTCAATAGTACTGTTAATGCATCAGGGCGCAATCCCGGTAGTATTATTGAAGATACCAGATTGGTTTCCGGAATTGATTATACTCCTTGGAATGATGTGCCGATTGATAAAAATCTTACTATTTTTGAATCAGGAAGCATAAATGAATTGTTATTTGCTTTAGGAGGAAATTTTAATAAGAAATTTATATTCGGAGTTTCGGTAGGTATTCCTTTTTTGAATTATTACACTGAAAGGGATTACAATGAAGAAGCCCCGGATGAATTAAAACAAGATGATGATTTTTATTTCAGTAATTTAACTTATAGTGAAGATTATACGACTGTTGGGGTAGGGGCAAATTTAAAAGCAGGCATAGTGTATATTTTACCAAAGGATATCAGGATAGGTTTTGCTATGCATAGTCCGACCATTTATTCATTACAGGATGATTATGATATTAATTTTAATGTTGATAGCAGGAATTATGATTTTGATCCTCTGGATAATTCCGGATATTTTAAATACAAATTTAAGACACCATGGAAATTTATTTTAAGTTCGGGCAAATTGTTTAAAAGTGGGGATGTCGCCGGATTTATTAATTTTGATGCAGAATATGTAAACTATACATCATCGAGATACAATTTTAGAAAATCGAGTTCAGATCCTTATGACATTGAGAATGAAAAAATTCAAAATGAGAAAATAAGGAATGATTTGAAATCTGCATTTAATTTTAGAGCAGGAAGTGAATTTGCTTATAAAAAGTACAGATTTAGGATAGGTGGAGGGTTATTGGATACACCTTTTTCAGCTGGAGGATATCAAGCCGACATAGTATATAGTTTTGGTATTGGTTATAGGGCAAATAATTATTATATTGATTTTGCTTTTTTAGGAACTAATAATTCATATTCTTATTATCCTTATGTTGCAGAGCAGACAGAACGTTCTCCATCAGTCGATATAAAGAAGCACGATAATAAACTTACGGTAACCACCGGGTTTAAATTTTGAATTATGTAAATAAATCGTTTTGTATTGAATTTTAGAAGGGTAAAAAAAACCATTACATAACTTAATTTATGTAATGGCTTTTTTATTTTTCAATAATAGATTTCTACTGAATTTGTACTTTAAGCATTTGTGTTTTACCACTTTCACTTGTTATTCTTGAGAAATACATACCACTGTTAAGGTTTGAAATATTAATCTCAGTAGTACCTGCTTCGATATTTTGGCTAATCAAAGTTTGACCGGCAAGATTAATAAGTTCGAATTTTGAATTTTCTTCAACAACAATATTCATGTAACCACTTGCAGGGTTAGGATAAACATAAGCATTATTGATGCTATTGTCTGAAGTGTTAGCTTTAACAGGACGTGTAACGGCAACATTATCGAACAATGCAAAGTTGGTAGCAGGAGCAACTGATGAAAAAATATCCATATATCCCATAAGGATATTTCCTTCAGTAGCAACTTCATTCATTCTTGCCCATTCAATTCCGTTTACATAAAAGATTGTAGCTTCTTCTGAAGCTTCAACAGAAACTGTTAACCATTGCATACCTGGATAAGCACCATCGGTATCAGGATCCACATCAACAACAGAGCCGGCATAGATACCACCGGGTATGTTGTTTTGAGTTCCATCTGCGTAAACGCAAGTTTCGCATTCGTCTATTTTTTGTTCAGCACCGTTTTTATACAATCTAACATCTCTACTTGACCCGTTATCTCCTGTGAAGGCAAAATCAAAACCATCTTCGGGGAATGCAGCAGCTGCAGCATGTCCTACGCCATAATAAAGGAATTCAGTAGTACCGGCGGATCCTTCCCAATTTAACCAAGTGTCAAAAGTAAGAGTGAAAGGAGGTTTAAAGCTAAAACCTTTAGGGAATAAACCAACAAAACTAGCTTGACCATTGTCAGGATCAGTGTTAACTTCGATTTTAAGGCAATATTCGCCTCCACCCGGAGCCGCTTCCATTCCTAAAGCAGAATAGCTTGCTGCATAATTAATTTTGTTAGCATCTCCTGCTTCTGCAGCATCCCAACGTGTACTTGCGATTTGATCTTCAAAATCTTCTGTAAATAATTTCCATGTGTCTTGTGCAAAGACTTGTGTGTTTGCTATAATAGCAATCGTGAGAATTAAGAAAAGTGTAATTTTTTTCATAAGTTTAATTTTTATTTGTTTAAGCAAAAATATAAAAATAATTTTAAAATATAGTATTTTTTAATTTTTTTTTAATAATATTTATTTATTGTACTCCGGTTCTTGTGTCCCACCAGATTTGGTAGCCCCAATAATTATCAACTTCATTTACATCGGAAGGGATATTTGCCGAGTTCAATTTCTTTTCTGTTTCCGGATATGAAAATCTAAAAGGTACTCGATTATGTCCAAGATGAGCGGAATTGGCTGCAGGGGGAAGAGCAGGAACATCTGTTCGTCTCATTTCAGCCCAAGCTTCCCAACTTTGTCTAAATAATGATATCCATTTTTGCATATATATTTGATTGAGGTCATTATTATAAGCAACTTTTTCTCCTTGCAGATATGCCGAGATATCATCATCACTGATATCATACTCTTTGCAAGAGGCGGTTATTGCAGCTTCATAAGCATCTTTAGCGTTGAGATTGACAAAACCTCTTTGCGCTGCTTCAGCTTTTATAAATTCCACTTCCGAGTATTTTAAAAAGAAGACACTTCCTGTTGGATTTTTTATAAATCTGTCATTTACACGTGAATATAATTTATCCAATGGTTCTCCAACAGCTAAACCTTCATAAGTGCCGTCACTTTTTGGAGCAGCGTAATATGCTATACGGGGATCATTGTAATCCAATAAAACATCAACAATTGGTTTTGCAATCCAATCATCTCCGATGGAACTGTGTCTTGCTGTCCAAGGTTCAATCCAATCTCCACCCGGATAGCTTAAAAAAGCATTATCATCATTAGATTCAAAAATAGGATATTTTACAGGGTCTCCCAGTATTTTAGCTATTTCCGCTTTTGCTTTATTCTCGTTTACATTTGACATTCTAATGGCAACACGTAAATGAAGGGAATTACAAAACTTTTTCCATTTTAAAATATCACCTCCATACAATATATCTCCATCTCCGAGAAAGCCGGCTGAAGCGTTATCAACCAACATATCATTGGCTTTATCCAATTGAGTAAGAAAATCATCATAAATAAACTCTTCAGAATCGTATTTGGGATGGACAAGGCCCTCGCTGCCTAAACCTGCTTCTGAATAAGGAGCTTTTCCATATATATCCACTACCAATTGCAATCCGTAAATTTTTAAAATTGTTGTTGCTGCCTGAAGATTTTGATTTCCCTCTTTTTCAGCTTCTTTGATTACAAAATTAGCATTTGATACGGTAGTTCTGTAAACTCCATTCCAAATTGCCGGACTTGGAGAAGTTACATAATTTGTGACGTCCGTATATGTTCCTTTTGTTACATGGCCAACATACGAGGCTGCGTATTCCATTTCAGTAGTCCCGAATTTTGCTGACAGATTTTGAATAACATAAGCAAAAACATTTGTTAAAGGAGCTCTGTCCGGATTATTGGGATTTGTATTTATTTCATCAAAATTTTTAGTACAGGATGCAATAAATATTAATGACAATCCTACTAAAATCATATAAATATATTTTTTCATTTTTTATATTTTTAGAATTTTAAATTTAATTTAATACCAAGTGTTCTCGAAGGAGGTAATTGATATGATTCAAGTCCTGTACCTGCAACAGTACCTCCGGTTGAAACTTCAGGATCTATATGGACATCATTGCTTTTGTCAGTATAGAGTAAAGCCAGATTCCGACTGAAAAATGAGATTGTACCGCTTTGAATATTTAGGTTATTCAAAAAGTTTCTGGGTATATTGTACGATAATACCACTTCTCGTAATTTTATGAAACTTCCGTCAATAACAGAAAGCTCTCCCCAGTTTCTTGAACTTCTCCAGTAGGTACGGGCTGCGATAACAGTTTCGTTTTTCATTCCACTGACATCTTCGACTTCTCCGTCGCCATTTAGATCAAGCATAGTACCATCTTCATAAACACCATCTACAAGCATACCGTTTTCACGTATTCCTCCTTCAACTGTTGCTTGTAAAATTCCAGCATGTTGACCTATTGCTTTACTGTAACTAAATACATCTCCTCCTTTGCGGAAATCGATTAGAGCTGTTAGATTGAAACCTTTAAATCCAAATGTATTCCTAATTCCTCCTACCCAATCGGGATTAACATAACCTAATATTTCCGGTTTATCTCCGCTTTGGGGCATTCCTCTTTTATCAACAATAATATCCCCGTTTTCATTTCTGGCAAAATTGTTTCCATAGATTGCACCCCATTCTTTGCCCGAAAATGCCATTAATGAAGTGCCGCTATAACTACTATAGAATGAAGTTATTTGCAATTCTTCCAGCCCATCGGATAATTCTACTATTT
>Ga0256833_1001852_pt1 | contig 15237 bp, 16 predicted proteins | sample 356284metaG_FD_190535 | JGI IMG/M metagenome (GOLD analysis project Ga0256833, IMG submission 190535) | Hydrothermal vent microbial communities from Mid Atlantic Ridge, Atlantic Ocean - 356-284 | ecosystem: Environmental > Aquatic > Marine > Hydrothermal vents | place: Atlantic Ocean: Mid...
ACAGAGCCGGCCACGACCGGCGCTACGCCATCGACGCGACGAAGATCGAGAGAGAGCTCGGCTGGAAGGCAGACGAGAATTTCGAGAGCGGGATCGTCAAGACGGTACAATGGTATGTGGAGAAGTATCATGATAACGTTCACCTATCGATAAAGAAGTTTTATCAATGATTCAAGTAACTAAAACCTGGCTACCTGATAAAAAGCGCTACAAAGCCTATATTGACCGTATCTACAAAAACGGTTGGGTGACCAACAACGGTCCTTTGGTGCGGGAACTCGAAGAGAAGCTTTGCGACTACCTCGGGGTCAGACATCTTGTCCTCGTCTCCAACGGGACGGCGGCGCTGGAGATCGCTTACCGGACGTTGGGGCTTGGAGGCTTTGCCGTGACGACCCCTTTCTCTTTCGTTGCGACGACCAGCTCGTTGGTAACTAATGGAATCTTGCCGATTTTTGCCGATATCAATCCTGACAGTCTGACAATCGATCCAGAGCAGATCGAAGCGCAGATTACGCCTCATACCGAAGCGATCGTACCTGTACATGTTTTTGGCCGTATCTGCGATGTGGACAGGGTCGAAGAGATTGCAGCGGCACACGGTCTTAAAGTAGTCTACGACGCTTCCCATGCATTTGGTATACGCTATCGGGGTGAGAGTATACTAAATCGTGGCGACATTTCTACGCTCAGTTTCCATGCGACGAAACTTTTCCATACGATTGAAGGGGGTGCACTGGTCATTCAAGACGACGATCTCGTCCAGAAAGCACGCTTTCTCATCAATTTCGGCATCGAAAATGAAGAGTCGATCCCCGAACTGGGCACCAATGCTAAGATGAACGAATTCGAAGCGGCGATGGGTCTTTGTATGCTCGAAGATATAGAGGAAATTTTGGCTAAACGCCAAGAGGTTCATAAACGATACACTGATGCCTTGAAGGATGTCGTAAAGTTTCAAAAAGAGGTTAATCATTGCAATCATAACTATAGTTACTTTCCCATTATTTTGAAAGATGAAACACAAACTCTAAAAATAAAGACATCTTTGAATGAAAAAAATATTTTTCCTCGAAGATACTTTTATCCTTCATTGGATACGTTGAATTATGTAGAGCCGAAACAAATAATGCCTATTTCAAGAAATATTTCTACTCGTATTTTGGCATTGCCAATGTATGCAGGACTATCAAAAGCAGAACAAGATCTTATTATTAAAACAATAAAGGATAATGTGTGAAGAAAATGTAAGACACTCTTAAAAATTACCAACTAGATAGAGAGTGTAGAAGTAGTCAAGATTTCAAATAAAACACATAATAATCACAAGGATAATTGATGACACTATCAAACCATCAACCATATTTCTTCCCTTACTTGGGATACTGGCAGATTATAAATGCATCAGATATATTCGTTATAGCTGACAATATGCAATTCTCTAAAAAAAGCTATATTACAAGAAATAGTATTCTTTTGAATAATACAAGCCACACTATTACTCTTCAGACAAAAAGCGAGAGATATCCCTCAAATATTAATGAAGTGAAGGTAGGGGAAAATATAGAAAAATTAGCGAGCACAATCCACCATGCATATTCAAAGGCAAAGTTTTACAAAAAAGTCTTTCCCATTTTAGAGAAAATCTTATTTTATGATGAAAAAAATCTTGCAAAATATTTAGGGAACTCGATAGAGGTTCTATCTGATTATTTGTATATAAATACAAAAATTATTTATGAAAGTGATTTAGATGTTGTTTATACGGAAGATCCAGCGGATGGTATTATAAACATATGCAAGATATTTCACGCAGATAAATATATAAATGCATACGGTGGTAGAAAATTATATAAGAAAGAATATTTTTACAAATACGATATTGAACTTTTATTTCATAAAATGAAAGAAATAAGATATAATCAATTCAAAAGTCATTTTGTTAGTAATTTATCAATCATTGATGTTTTAATGTTTAATTCTCCGGAAGAGATATCGGAAATGTTGAATGAGTATGAATTGCTTTGAGCGTATTGAAGGACTATAATATGAAAAGAATAGCCATACATTCCGTCCCCCGATCAGGTTCGTCTTGGGTCGGACAAATTTTTAATAGTTCACCTAATGTTATTTTTAGGTTTCAGCCATTATTTTCATATGCTTTCAAAGATTTTTTATCTCCTCATAGTACGAAAGACGATATTGAATTGTTTTTTAATAATATAATTGAATCAGAAGATGATTTTCTTACTCAGAAGGAAAGTGTAGAAAATGGAATTTACCCAAAGTTTTCAAAAGATTCCAATATAACTCACATCGTATATAAAGAAGTCCGATATCATCATATCCTTGAAAATATGTTGGAAGTAGATCCTGATATTACGGTTATAGGACTCATTAGGAATCCATATGCTGTCATAAACTCTTTTCTAAATGCCCCTAGGGAGTTTAGAAAAGATCTCGGTTGGAATGAGCTTGAAGAGTGGCGTTATGCAGAAAAAAAGAACCTTGGCAGACCCGAAGAATTTAATGGATATGAGAAGTGGAAAGAAGTAGCCTTGCTTTTCCGTAAGCTAAAAAAACATTATCCTAATAGATTCTATCTACTCAAATATGATGATTTATTAAGTAATACTATGGAAGAAGTTGAGAAGCTATTTGGGTTCTGTAAAATTATGATGAGCGATCAAACGCGCTTGTTTTTAAAGGATAGTTCTCAGAATGATAAACCTGACCCTTATTCGGTTTATAAGATCAAAAGAGCTGATGATGCATGGAAGAAAAGTCTACATCCTCAAATTGTTGATGAAATCACACATGATTTAAAAATAAGCGATTTAGAAGAATATTTGTATAAATGAACAGCCTGAAAGCAAAAGGAATCAAAGCATTTTTATGGGATTTTTTTGGAAAAATGGCCACACATGGTATCAGTTTTGTGGTTTCTATTTTCCTAGCGAGATTACTTGATCCGTCAGATTTTGGTTTGATTGCCATGATCATGGTGATCATAGGGATGGCAAATGTTTTTACTGATGTTGGCTTGGGTGCAGCACTTATACAGCGACAAAGAGTACGGCCCGTGCATTACTCTTCTGTATTTTATTTCAATGTTTCAGTTGGATTGGTGTTAACTCTTTTGACCTATTTTCTTGCTCCTTCAATAAGTTCTTTTTACAACAATGAATCACTTACCCCTTTAATACATGTGATGTCGTTTTCTTTTCTAATCGGCGCATTGAGTTCTGTACAAAATACCCGGCTAAGAAAAGAACTCAACTATGCACTTTTGACCAAACTTGGACTTACCTCTTCCCTATTAAGCGGCATTATTGGCATTAGTATGGCCTTTCTACATTTTGGTGTCTGGAGTTTGGTCGCACAGTTATTGGCAATGGGTATTATTTACAACCTACTTTTATGGAAAAGATCTCATTGGAAACCTGAATGGTCTTTTTCATGGAAGGCCCTGACCCAACTCTGGGGATTTGGATTCCGTATGTTCCTATCTGGTATGTTGGATACTGTATTTACAAGACTTGATTTTCTCATCATCGGGAAACTGTTTCCACCTGCTACATTGGGTTATTTTCAACGTGCCAAATCATTGGACAGCATGGTCGTACAATACTCTTCAGGCTCTTTGATGGCTATTCTTTTTCCCGTCCTTTCAAAAGTGCAAAATGATCTTCCGCGTTTTCAGAATATTATCATCAAATCCCTGGGGATTATCAGTTTCGTCATCTTTCTACTTCTTGGTATGCTGTATTTGAATGCGAGGGAAGTCATTGTAATTCTTTTTTCCGACAAATGGCTTCCTTCGGTTCATTTCTTTAAATTGTTTTTACTCAGTGGTTTCGCCTACCCGGTAAGCGCGTTGCTTGTGAGTGTCTTGAGCAGCCGTGGAAACTCAAAAGCATTTCTGCGCCTTGAAATCTATAAAAAGAGTTTTGCATCCCTTACCTTTGTTGTGCTCTATTTTTTTGGAATCGATGCCTTTTTGTACGCAGCGGTAATTCATGCGTTTGTTGCGATATCTCTGAATATTTCTTTTGCTTCTAGAGAAATCGATCTTCCCTTCTTTAAACTCCTTAAGCCCTTATGGGTACAAGGAGGCATTTCCATGGCAGTAGCCTTTCTCCTTTCAAGATTGCTTTCCTCCTACACTCTCACTTCTCCGTGGTTGACACTGCTTGAAAAGGCTTCATTATTTATAATATTCTACATTCTGGTCAGTAGATTATTCAAAACAACGTCTTTAGCTTATACATGGGAGGAAATAGCACCAATGATTAGAAAGAAGTTTCTTATAAAGGTGTGAATATTTGAGATACACAAAAGAAGAGGTGCAAATTGTTCAACATTGGAACCGAAGGGATCTTCAACCGTTGGTCACAGTCTGTTGTATTACCTATAATCATCGATCATATATAACTGATGCATTGGAAGGATTTCTTTCTCAAATTACAAACTTTTCCTTTGAAATTTTGGTAAGGGATGATTGTTCTACGGATGGGACCTCGGAGATATTGATCGAGTATCAAAAAAAGTATCCAAACATACTCCGTCTAATACGAGAGAATGAAAATACATATTCCAAAGGGGTCAAACCATTTCCGGTACTTTACAAACTGGCCAAGGGTGATTTTCTTGCACTTTGTGAGGGTGATGACTATTGGACAGATCCGAATAAGTTACAATACCAGTATGACAGTCTTCTGAAACACCCACAATGTGAACTATGTATTCACCCCGCTCAGGTAATTGACATAGCCAATGGTAAGCAATATCGATTGTGGGATTATGGTGATCGGGAAAAGATCTTTAGCACAGACGAAATCATTGAATGTAATGGACAATTTGCACCAACCTCTTCCTATTTTTTCAGAAAAGAGGTGGCAGAGAGACTTCCGGAATGGTTTTATAAAATCGCTCCGGTAGGAGATTTTTTCATTGAAGTCTTCGGTTCCGTTTCAGGGGGGTGTCTCTACCTCCCCCGTACGATGTCAACTTACAGGTTGGGTCATACGGGCTCATGGACCAGTACAGAGAATGTACGATATTCAGTGAAAAATCTACAATATATCGTTGACATGGATGCTTCACTTCTTTATCTTGATAATGAACTGGGTCATCGTTATAAAAAATCAATTTCAATGCGAAGAGCGTATCTCTATCTTTCCAGAGCAGAGTATGCATTGTTCCACGGGAATAAGAAAATGTTCGAAGAGAGTGTAGAAAAATCGGAAAGATTGGCCGGAGATAATCTTGATGTGATCAAATCAATTTCAATAAAGAGATGTTGCTTTAAAATATGGGGGATACACATAAGAGGAAGACATTTCCTCTCAAGACTAAAAAGAAGGTTTCGATTTTTTTTAGAAAAGATATAGGAATCGTCTATGTATATCTATAGCTGTGGTGAGTAATTGTTTAGACTTTTATTGTAAAATAAAAGCTGCTGCTAAAAAGAATATAGAATGGAAAAAGAGGGAGCAAATGAGAATCACTATGGTGATAGGTGCCTTGGGCGGAGGCGGGGCAGAGCGTGTGGTAACGTTGCTAGCCAATGAATTCTCCCGTCGAGGACACAATGTCTCTATCGTCACCTATTCTCCAGGGTCTGCCTATTCTCTCGACAGATCCGTAGAGCATCATTCGATATTCGATGAGGTTCAGATGAAGAACAGAGACTTATTCTCAAGGATACTGCGAAGAGTGCTTTTTTATCCAAGGTTTCTCTCCATGCTTAAAAAAGAAAATCCAGACATCGTTATTTCCTTTCTTGTAAGCATGAATATTAAAACTATTCTCGCTTCCAAATTTTTGGGATTTCCTGTTATTGTTACAGAACATATTAACTATATGAAGGATATGACACTTTCTGCCTGGCTGGGGCGCAGATGGATTTATAAGATCGCTGACGAGGTCACGGTGCTGACCAGATTTGACCATGAGCATTATTACAGTAAGTTTTTGAACAATGTTGAGGTTATGCCCAATCCGCTTGCTTGTGTACCGGTGAAAAAGATGCCCCCAAAGGATAAAGTAATTCTTGCCTCCGGCAGTTTAGATCGTTGGCATCATAAAGGTTTTGATAATTTATTGAAAGTCTTTGCGCGGTGTCACGCTGCCTACCCTGGATGGAAGCTGCAGATTGCAGGTGGAGGCGAAAAGGGCCGAGTATATCTCCAGCAGCTCGCGAGCGACCTTAATATAGATTCCAAGGTGGAATTCCTCGGATTTTGCCGTGATCTGCAAACATATATGCAAAAAGCATCTATTTTTGTACTTTCATCACGATATGAGGGGTTTGGGCTGGTCCTCATTGAAGCTATGTCGCAGGGATGCGCCTGCGTGAGCTTTGACTGTATTGCAGGGCCGGGAGAGATCATTGACGATGGTGTAGATGGGGTTTTGGTAGAGGACCAGAATCTTGAAGCAATGGAGCAGGCACTGCTCGAATTGATGGGAAACGAAGATCTAAGACGAACACTTGCACTCAATGCCGTGGAGTCGGCTAAACGCTATCTACCAGAACGGATAGGAGAAAAATGGGTGGGACTGCTCGAATTGCTTGTCTCAAAGAAGAGGGAATGTGATGTTTAAAATAAATAGATATAATCCAAAAACTAATATTAAGATAACACTTATATTTGTGCTTTTCTATTTTATCTCAATGATATTTTCATATAGCGGTCTAGACTCTTCAACTACATTGCTTGCATTTACCATATCGATGTCTTTTTTTCTCATCGATACAAAATTGGGATTGATTTCGCTGTTGATCTTCGTCAAATGGCTTGTGCTTTCCGAAATGATTTACCCGCTCAATCCTGGGGGAGATGCAGCAAGCTATTACAATTTTATGCTGAGTATCGATAGCCTTGTGGATGGTATCTATCAGATCTATATTCGTCTAATTTCTCATATCAACACCCTGATCGCTGCCGGTGGATTTTTGTATTGGGTGCCTGCAAATTTTTTACACTCGAATGATATGTATTTACTGACTTTTGTGAACCACATGCTACTGTTTGTCGGAAGCATTCTGTTTGTTAAAACATTGCTACATTTAAAATTGTTGAGAAAAAAATACTATTATGTCGCCATTTTGCTTATCAATTTTTCACCCCTTATCAATCAGTATAACTCATGGTTGTTAAAAGAGACAATTGTCCTCTTCTTTGTAGGATTAACTGTTTATTACTACTATGTCAAGCGAAATTATCTTGTTGTAGCACTTCTGATTTTACTCGCATCGACGGTACGTCCCTATTTTCCGATTATTTTTGCAAGTTATTGGTACCTACTCCGTGATAAACATAGTCGAAAACTTTTTATCGTGTTGATTTCTGCTGAATTGGTTTTTTTATACATTTATAGTGGGGGAATGTTTAATATCGGATTGTTGTTGAAAAATGCCCTGATCTCATGGGGGGCATTTCTTGCATCTCCCAACTTTTTGAGAACGAGCAACTGGTCAGGTGCGCCGCTTGCAACGCTTGAAGCGCTTATCGTTACACTGAGTTACGGAATGCTGCTTTTTTCTAAGTCAAAGTTAAAATACATTGTGTTTCAATCTTTGATTCTCTATTCCCTTGCGCTTGGGCAGATGGCTGTAATGGCAGACCTAAGTAACTTTCAGACGAATAGAAATGCCCTTACTAAAGTCAGTGTCGGCAGGAAGAAACTACCTATTATGTTTATAAACTATTTTGTTTTGCTCTTATTATATGAACGTTTCCGTATAAGGGGTAAGACGAGCTTCATTTATTCTTCACAAAAGGAAAAATTTGATTCGTAAAAGTATTTTAATAATAATACCAACATTGAAGTATGGTGCTGGAGCTGAAAAAATCGCTGCATCTCTTGCCAATGAGTTGAAGGATAAATATGAAGTTACCTTGTTGACATTTTATACTAATGATAAAGAATATGATCTAGATAACGAAATAACACGCATTAATTTTAACGAAAAATTGAATAAAAATATTTTTTCAAAGATCTATTTTGCCATTGCTCGTATAGTTAAGATAAGATCGCTTATTAAAAATAAAAATTTTGATTACAAGGTGTCATTTATCGATGAGGCAAATTATTTTTTGATTTTGTCAACACTCCTTTCAAAACATAATACCAACCTGTACCCCTCGATTCATGCCATGGAAGTTACATGGAGGAGGAAAAAGGTTGGCCCAATTCTTCTGGGGAGATCAACAAAGACGATTGTCATTTCAAAACAAATGGAAAAACTTTATAGCAAACTTGGATACAAGCATCTAAAGGTAATTTATAATCTTCATTATGTATCTCAATATCTAGCTCGTTCTGAGAAAAACATTGATTCAAGTTTTTCAAAATGGAAAGATGGAAAGATTCGATTTGTCAATGTCGGTCGAATGACTTACGCAAAAGCACAGTGGCATGTGATCAAGTCCTTTTATCTCTTTTCTAAAAGTCATCCGGAGGCCGTTTTGTTGATACTTGGAGAGGGTATGTACAGAGAACAACTGAAAAAGCTTGTTCTTTCATTGGGATTGGAAGATCGAATTTTCATGCCTGGTGTACAAGAAAATATCTTCCCATTTCTCCGGCATGCTCATGCAACACTTATCGGTAGCTATACTGAGGCATTGCCAAATATCATCATAGAGTCACTTGCAGTTGGGACTCCCATACTATCGACTGACTGTGTATCGGGGCCTAGAGAGATTATTGCACCGGAATTGGATCTCGATGAAAGAGTAGAATACCCTTATAAAAATAGTTATGGAATACTTGTAAAATCATTTACGCGTAATGTTGATTTTTCATCGGATGTTTCAATCGAGGAAGATCAATATGCTGATGCAATGAGAGAAATTCTCAAAATGAACTTTGATCCTGATGAGCTTAGAGAAAGAGGGATGTTCTTTGATAGTTCTCTTATAATGCCACAGTGGTTTGAATTATTTGAAGAGAGCAAAAACAAGTAATAAAGGATGCCAATAATGAATATTCGACAGTCTATTCCACTCGGTATAAAGAAAATACTTCGCCCGATCATAGTATATAGGCGACATAGAGGTTTGCTTGAGAATGATATTTTTCTCGCCTCCTATCCGAAATCCGGCAATACATGGCTTAAATTTATGATTTCTACTCTCTTTGTCGACAAAGATATTGGGTTTGACGAGGCTGAAGAGTTGCTTCCTTTTGTTGGGAATCACACAGAGAAGAGGTTGCTTCCCGATGGAAGACGGGTGATAAAGACACATGAACCCTATAGAACAGAGTATAAAAAAGCTATTTACATTGTGAGAGACGGTCGTGACGTCGCCATATCTTATTTTCACCATCATAAGCGTGAAGGTACATTTGCAGGAAATTTAGAAGAATTTGTCGATGCATTTTTAAAAGGAAATGTCGATGGGCTTCCTGCATGGCACAAGCATGTCATGGGTTGGCTAGATCATCATGAAGATAGTGATATTCTTGTCGTAAAGTATGAAGATTGTCTTATGAGTCCCACTGCCGTCATTAAAAAGATTTTGAATTTTATGGAAATATCCGTAGAACATGAAAAAATAGAGCATGCTGTTGCAGCCAACACAAAGGATAAAATGAGAGAAAAAGAAAAAATATCAAAAACTGCTCTGGGCGTTTATGATGAAAAAAACCATTTTGTAAGAAAAGGAAAAAATGGTGAGTGGAAAGAAGTGTTTGATGACAGACTTAATGAAATTTTCATTCAAGAGGCAGGAGAGGCACTTAGGTTGCTTGGTTATGAAGTGTGATCTCTTTAATTATGTCAAATGAGATATATACTTTTTTTTACAACTCTGTTATTGATATCTTTTTTTATGTTAGGAAGGTTTCTTGATGTTACGGTCCCTCCAAAGTCTGTGGATATCATCGTATGCATGGGTGGAGACAATGGTTCAAGAACGAAGAAGGCGGTGGAGTTGTTCAAAAAAGGATATTCTAAATCGGGAAAACTTTTGATGACTGGAGTGAAAAAATTCAACTCAGAACCTTGGCCTAAAGATCCTGAATGGAGGATCAGATATCTAATGGAACATAATATTAGTCGTAAAGATATGCTCTTTAACGGAAGCGCGAGAGATACGCTTGAAGAGGTGTGCTTTGTCAGAAAGTATCTTATGGAGCATCATTTGCATTCGGCGATGTTCATATCGGATCCTCCACACTCCAGAAGGATTGACTTTTTTGCTTCAAGAATATTTCGATACAACGATCAGAATTTAAGTTATATTGTTGCATCTGCAAATGATAAATGGTGGAACAAGAATAAATACTTCAAAAGTCTATATGCGATAAAATTTTCGCTTGAAGAGTTTACGAAACTATGCTATTACTTTTTTCAAACCGAAATTAGCAATAGTCTATTTAATAGATGTTTACAAAAAGGAGAATGATGAAAATTATTACGACATTAACTACTATTGATCCACTGAAAGGAGGTGGTGTTTGTGAAGTTGTTTATAATCTAAATAAACATATATTTGAAGTTTGTCCTGAAGTAGACTTGAAAATTTCCTCTTTGGACTACGATACTTCGAAAGATGTTAGAAACAATTGGAAAATATTTAGAACATCATTGCATAAAGTCCATGATCCTTTTTACTACGGCATATCTCCCGGTCTCAAAAATGACGTTTTATCTTCAAATGCAGATATTTTACATAATCATGGTGTATGGGAATATACTTCAAATATTTGTCTTATATGGAAAAAAAGATTGAGAAAACCCTACATTGTAACACCTCATGGTATGCTTGACAGTTGGTCGATCAATAACAGCAGATTTAAAAAAAGAATCTTATACAATCTTTTGGAAAAAAAATATTTATCGAATGCAAATTGCATACATGCATTAAATAAAGAAGAAGCAAGGTCAATCAGAAAAATGGGACTCAAAAATCCTGTATGTGTTATTCCAAACGGGATAGACCTGCCTGATACAAATAAGAAATTTGCTCCTGTATGGAATATAGAAAAAGATAAAAAAGTCTTGCTCTTTCTTGGTAGGCTTCATCCAAAAAAAGGCTTGGAAAATCTTCTTTTGTCTTGGAAGATACTTGCAAAGAACAATGAACAGAAAGATTGGGTGTTGGTCATCGCAGGATGGTCTCAAAATGATTACGATAAGAAGCTTAAAAGTATGGTCAGTGAAAATGATCTAACCGACAGTGTCATATTTCTCGGTTCTGTTTTGGGAGATGATAAAGCTTCTGTACTCCAAAATGCAGATGCTTTTGTTCTTCCTTCTTTCAGTGAAGGCTTGCCTATGAGCGTATTGGAGGCCTGGTCCTATAAGCTGCCTGTTCTTATGACCAAAGAGTGTAATCTTTCAGAAGCCTTTTCTAAAGATTGCGCTATCGAGATAACCACCGATGAATACGATATTGCTGATAAGCTATCAATTTTCTTTAAAATGGAGGAGGAGGATCGAAAAGAATTGGCAGAGAATGCTTTTTCTCTGGCTTCCAAAAAATATACATGGGAAAGTGTTGCGAAACAAATGTGTGATGTTTACCAATGGGTACTTGGCCAGGGAAAAAAACCAGATACTATTTTAAAGGATTGATTTGAATACACAAACTACTATGTGGCTAAAGCCTTCAAAGTCAACATTTTCAAAACAAGTCAAAATAAAACTAGCTGTATGGATGCTTGTTCAAGGCACACTGTTTAAATTTTCTCCGCATAAACTTAACAAGTTTAGGATCTGGCTATTGAGACAATTTGGCGCAGACATAGGAAACTACTGTTTTGTTCACCCCAACGCAACGATATATATGCCTTGGAATTTGATTATGGGGGAAAGATCGGCAATTGATTTCGACGCTATGATCTATAACCTTGATAAAGTAATGATAGGTGATTTTGTATCGATCTCTTACAAGGTCAATATCAATACAGGCTCGCACGACTATCGTGATCCATATTTCAAACTGATAACAAAACCTGTGATTATACAAAGTGGAGCATTCGTGGGTACGGAGAGCTATATCGCCCCCGGTGTTACCATAGGTGAGATGGCAGTTATCGGAGCAAGAAGTGTGGTTACTAGAGATATGCCGTCCGATATGATCTGTTTCGGACATCCCTGTAAGCCTTATAAGGAACGTCACCAAGCATGAAAAAAAGATATTGGATTGTACTTTTTGTTGCTGTCGCTTCAATAGGATTATTTTTAAATCTAGGAAATTTTTTTGATGTCTCACAAGAACCAAAGCAGTCAGACATCATCGTCTCTCTCGGAGGAGACAATGGATCACGTATTAAAAAGACATTAGAACTCTACGATAACAATATGTCGAAAAGTGGAAAAATCATTTTAACCGGTGTAGATGGATTTGACCATGGCATGAAGTTGTACGAACTGGACTGGCGGGCCGATTATCTCGCCAAAAAGGGCGTCAGTCATCAAAATATCGTATTTAACACCAAAGCGAAGAATACCATGGAAGAGATACAGTTCATCAAACGCTATATGCTTGCCAATCATCTACATTCCGTGATGTTCGTAACAGACCCACCGCATTCACGAAGGATTCGCTTTTTCGCTTCGGAAGTAGCTAAATATAAGGATGCGAACATTTCATATCGTGTAGTTGCTACGAATGATGCTTGGTGGGATCGGGACCATTATTACAGGAATCCGGATGCCGTCATATTTGTGCTCAATGAGTCAATAAAATTGAGCTATTATTATCTTCTAAATCTTTTTGGAAAATTACATGAAAACTAAACTCCCCATCACCGCCATAATTATGACCTACAACGAAGAGCGCAACCTCCCAGCCTGTTTAGAATCGGTGAAAGAGTATATCGATGACATCATTATCGTTGACTCATTTTCCAATGACAGGACGGAAGAGATTGCACGAGAATACACTGACAAGTTTTATCAAAATAAATTTGTTAATCAATCCAAACAGTTTATGTGGTCAATAAGGAACATTGATATAAAAAACGAATGGATCTTGCGACTCGATGCTGATGAACGCTGGACAAAAGAAGGGTTTGACGAACTGCGTGCCATCATCGAAGAAGACAGTGCTGATGGCGTGTATGTGAAGATGAAGATCTTTTTTATGGGACGCTTTATCAAGCATGGTGCTTTTTACCCCAACTATTTTTTGCGTGTCTATAAACGCTCCAAAGGCGCTATGGAAGACCGATGGATGGATGAACATATCAAGGTCAATGGCAAGGTCGTCCACTCCAATATCGATGTCATAGAGTCCAACTATGACAGACAAGAGAATATCGCCCTATGGACTGACAAACATAACGGTTATTCGACCCGTGAAGCCGTAGAATTTCTCATTGCTAAACACAAGATTCACGACATTGATACCGTCGCAAATCTCTTCGGCAACAAAACCGAAAGAAAACGCTGGTTGAAAGAGAATATCTATTTTAGAACTCCTCTTTTTATCCGCCCGTTCGCGTACTTTATCTACCGCTATTTCTTCAAACTTGGCTTCCTGGACGGAAAAGAAGGCTTCATCTTTCACACCCTCCATGCTTTTTGGTACCGTTTCCTTGTAGATACCAAAGTCTACCAGATAGAAGAACTTGCCAAGAAGAATGGACAAAGTATTCAAGAAGTGGTGAAAGAACATTATGGGATAGATATACAATGAAAACGGTAAAACTCAAACAGTACGACAATAGCTATTACGAGCCGGGTGGCACACTAAAAAAACTGCTCTGGTACTTTACCGATATGCTCTTTTTCAAAACACTGTTACCTTTTCCTTCTTCGCTGAAAACTTCATTGTTGCGTGCTTTCGGAGCATCGATAGGTGAGGGTGTGCTCATCAAACCTGATGTGCATATCAAGTACCCGTGGTTTCTGAGCGTAGGAGACGATTGCTGGATCGGTGAAGGAGTGTGGATAGACAACCTGACCAATGTGACCATAGGCAGGAATGTCGTCCTCTCGCAAGGGGCCTATTTGCTGACAGGAAGCCATGACTATACCAAAGAAGCTTTCGATCTGATACTCGGTGAGATCACTCTTGAAGACGGCGTATGGATCGGGGCAAAGGCCACCGTCTGCCCCGGTGTCACCTGCCGCAGTCATAGTGTCCTTGCCGTAGGGTCGGTCGCTACGAACGAGATGGAAGCCTATGGAGTCTACCAGGGTAATCCGGCAGTGAAAAAAAGAGTGAGAAACATCATATGAAAATATCCGTCATTACCTCCGTCTATAACAACAAAGAAACCATCGCCGAAGCCATCGAATCGGTACTTTCACAAAGTTATGAGAACATTGAGTTCATCGTCGTCGACGGAGCCTCGACCGACGGCACGGTGGAGGTCATCGAACGTTATGCCGAGCGCATCGACACCTTTGTCTCCGAACCTGACCATGGCATTTACGACGGTCTTAACAAAGGCATATCCCTGGCTACGGGAGATGTGGTGGGGTTTCTGCACTCCGACGACCTCTTCGCCGATACGGACGTGGTGGCCAAGATCGCCGCGGCTTTTGAAAAAAGCGGGTCACAGAGTGTCTACGGCGACTTGATCTACGTCTCCAAATCTGATACTTCGAAGGTTGTGCGCTACTGGAAAAGCGGCGCGTACACTCCTGCTAAGCTGCGTAGAGGATGGATGCCTCCTCATCCTACTTTCTATGTCAAACGGGAGGTGTACGAAAAGCACGGTGGATTCGATACTTCGTTTCGCATCGCTGCAGATTACGACAGCATTTTACGTTTTCTGGGCAGAGAAGGCATCTCTACACACTACCTTCCCGAGGTTCTCATCAAGATGCGCATCGGAGGAGAGAGCAACAAAAGCTTGGCCAACATGCTACAAAAAAGCCGTGAAGATCTGCGAGCCATGAAGCTCAACGGCGTAGGGCATTTCGGTAGTCTTTTGATGAAAAACGCTTCGAAAATACCGCAGTTCTTTCTATCTTCCCGAAGTTCTCATCAAGATGTACATCGGAGGAGAGAGCAACAAAAGCCTGGCCAACGTGCTGCAAAAAAGCCGTGAAGATCTGTGAACCATGAAGCTCAACAGTGTAGGGCATTTCGGCAGTCTTTTGATGAAAAACTTTTGGATATCTGATACCGGCGGAAGTTTTTTATGGCACAATTCTAAGGGAAACAGGCTTATAGAGGTGTGTTGCGTTGGAAGGTTGAATCCAGGTTCCTATATACAAGCGATCATCACACGAAAACTCACCAAAAACCCCAGACTGGAAAC
>Ga0256833_1001853_pt1 | contig 15229 bp, 13 predicted proteins | sample 356284metaG_FD_190535 | JGI IMG/M metagenome (GOLD analysis project Ga0256833, IMG submission 190535) | Hydrothermal vent microbial communities from Mid Atlantic Ridge, Atlantic Ocean - 356-284 | ecosystem: Environmental > Aquatic > Marine > Hydrothermal vents | place: Atlantic Ocean: Mid...
CTCGTTGATATTAAAATCCATAATACCGCTGCGCGCATCCAGAGCGCCGATGGTCAGTATGGCGTGGTGGGCCCTGAAAAGACGTAACTGGTCAATGACCATGTTGCCTGCAGTCTGCCGATTGTCGTCATGATATTCACCGCCTAACAGAAAGACCTGGATCGAATTTCCGTTGTTGCTGTGACCGCTTAGTATACGTGCAATTTCCGTTGAGTTGGTGACCACGGTCAAGTCGGAAATTTCGGCCAGCTTTTCAGCAAAGTAAAGGGTCGTCGAGCCGGTGTCGATGAAAATGGTTTCGCCCGGGGTAATCAGGGAGAACGCTTTAGCGGCAATGGAAACCTTTGCCAATACGTTTTCGGCCATTCGTTCCTGGAAGCGGTTTTCTCCATGGGTACCGGGAAGTTCGGCGCCGCCATGGAATTTCCGTACCTTGCAGGTTCTGGCCAGTTCGCTGAGATCCCGGCGCACGGTTTCCCTGGAAATGTGCAGCCGCTCGGCCAGCTCGTCTACGTAGACGCGTTTTTGCCGGCGAACCATGTTGAGGATTTCCTGTCTGCGGAGGGTAGGGGTCATGGATATTTCCTGGTAAGATGAATGAAAATCGCTCAATTCAGGAAATATACAACTTTATTTCAATATATCTGTCAAGGTCGGCCGGTGACAATCAGTCCCGGCGATTTTTGAGCACGATCACCCGGAGCAGGGGACCGGAGATATTTGAGTTGGGTTACGGTTATGTTAGAAGTTGGTTAGAGGCTGAAATATGGTTTTTTTATGCTTGTTCGGTCAAATCATTCATGGTAATGATCATGTTATGCATGATTGTGAAAGAGGTGGCGGTACGTCGAGGAATCCTGTCCCGTCCTCCGGCGGACTGATCGACCTTGTTATCGTCATCGGATAGCAGTCTTTTCCGGGGCATTTACTTGTTTAAAAAGGAGGAAACAGTATGAAAGAAAGGGTTATGAAAAGTTGCATTTTGTCACTTGCTGCGGCCGTTGCCGCATGTGCCCTGTGTGTTGTACCGGCACAGTCCCGCGATTTAACCATTGTCGGCTGGGGCGGCACTACCCAGGCTGCCCATAAGGTTGCCTATTTTGATCCTTTTATGAAAGAGACCGGCATTAAAATCGTTGAAGATTCCTGGAGCGGTGAGATGGCCAAGATTCGCGGTATGGTCGAGACCGGCGATATAACCTGGGATGTAGTGCAGGTTGAAGCACCGGAGATGTTCCAGGGGTGTGAAGAAGGGGTTTTTGAGACCCTTGACTGGTCCAAAATTACCGATAAAAAAAATCTGGTCGATGGAGCGGCTGCCGATTGCGGCGCCGGGGTACTCATCTGGTCCACGGTTTTTTCCTATGATGCAGACGTGATAAAAAATGGTCCCAAGACCTGGGCCGAGTTCTGGGATGTGAAAAAATGGCCTGGCAAGCGCGGCATGCGCCGGGGTGCCAAGATGACTCTGGAAATCGCTCTGCTTGCCGACGGTGTTCCCCGCGAGGATGTATACAAAACTCTTGCCACCAAGGCCGGGGTGGATCGGGCCTTTAAAAAATTAGATGAGCTCAAACCCTATATTGTCTGGTGGAAGGCAGGTGCTGAACCACAGCAGCGACTTGCCGCCGGGGATGTCGTCATGTCCATGGCGTATAACGCCTGGGTGACCAGAATTAATAAGGAAGAAAAGCGTAATTTCGCCATTATCTGGGACGGCAATCTCTATTCCATGGATTACTGGACCATTGTCAAGGGTTCTCCCAATGTTGACAAGGCCCTGAAGTTTATCTCCTTTGCCATGCGTCCTGATCGTCAGGCCGTGTTTTTCAACAAGATAGCCTATGGCTGGACCGCAAAGGGAACGGGTAAGTTCATTGATAAAGATATGCTGCCCCTGCTGCCGACGGCCAAGGGACATCTTGATAATGCCCTGATGACCAGTGTTGAATTCTGGCTGGACAACGGTGAAAGTCTTGAGCAGCGCTTTCAGGCCTGGGTTGCCAAATAAACCAAATGTAAACCGAACAGGATGCCCTGCTGTCCGGTACGGACTGGAGGGCGCCTGTTCCCGTTCCTGTTTTTCATCCTTTGTTACCTGAGTTGAGCTTAGGTTTTATTACTACTTAGAGGAATCTCATGGCCCAGCAAAATACAGCTGATGCGACCCTGCGCGACAAGCTGCGGAAGGCCGAACGCCGCAAGAAGATTGAGGCGGTATCCTTGATAGCGCCCCTGTTGCTTATCATGCTGATTTTTTACTTTATTCCCATCGGCATCATGCTCTACCGCAGTGTAGATAATTCCCAGATGCGGAAAATCCTGCCGGAAACCACCAGGGCCCTCAGCAGGTGGACAGGCCAGGGGTTGCCCGATGAATCCGCCTTTGCCGCTGTCGTTGCTGATATGAAAACCGCCTACCCCGCACGCACCCTTGCCTCCGCCGGTCGCAGGTTAAACTTTGATAAGGTGGGGTTTTACAGCCTGTTGTTGAAATCAGGCCGTAAATTGAAAAAGATAGGCGGGCCTCCTTACAAGGAAAAGTTGATAGCCCTTGATAAAAAATGGGGTGATCCCCATTACTGGACAGTTATGAAGCGTGGCCTGAGAAATATCACCCTCATGTATCTGATGCGGGCCGTTGACCTTCGCTATGACGATGCCAACCATATTGTCGGGGTGCCGAAGGAGCAGGCCATTTATATCTCCATTATCCAGCGAACCGTCTATATCAGTCTTTCCGTAACCCTGCTCTGTCTGCTTATCGGCTATCCATTGGCCTATTTTATGGCAACCAGTTCGCCGTCGGTGCGTAATCTGCTGATGATAGGTCTTTTGCTGGTTTTCTGGACATCCTTGCTGGTGCGGACACTCTCCTGGATTCTGGTGCTGCAGGATAAAGGCGTCGTCAACTCATTTCTGCTGTATCTTGGGATTATTTCCCAGCCGTTGTCTCTGGTGTTCAACAGGATCGGCGTCTATGTGGCCATGACCCATGTATTACTCCCCTTCATGGTGTTGCCGCTCTACAGTGTTATGGCCGGTATTCCTTCGTATTATGTGCGGGCCGCCCGTTCCCTCGGAGCCACGCCCATTGCCGCTTTTTTTAAGGTTTATACTCCCATGACCCTGCCGGGCATAGGGGCCGGCTGCCTGATGGTCTTTATCCAGGCCCTTGGTTACTATATCACCCCAGCGTTGGTCGGCGGCCCCAGGGACCAGATGGTCAGTTATTTTGTCGCTTTTTTTGTCAATGAACGGGTGAACTGGAGTATGGCATCGGCGTTAGGGGTGGTCCTGTTGATTATGACCGGCTCTTTTTACTTGATCTTCGGTAAGCGGGTCAATATTTCCAACATGAAACTTGGGTGATTACCATGGCTCTTTCCGTACATGCGACGACCGGCGAACGAATCTGGTATTATGTTTTTCGCGTGCTGGTGGCGGTTGTTTTTATTTATCTTGTTTTTCCAATCCTGACCATTATTCCGCTTTCCTTTAACAGCGGTGAGTTTCTTCATTATCCTTTGCAGGGGTTCAGCCTGCGCTGGTATCATGATGTTATAGATTCCGGGCAATGGGCGGTGGCGGTCAAGAACAGCCTGATTGTCGGGGTCTGTTCCATGATACTGGCAACGGTATTAGGGACAACGGCAGCGGTTGGTATCAACCGGGTTAAGTTCCCCGGCAAGGAATTGCTCGTTGCGTTGTTGATCTCGCCCATGATGATACCGCTGGTTATTTCCGCCCTGGCCCTGTACCTGTTTTTTGCCAGAATCGGACTAAATGATACCTATATCGGCATAATCCTTGCCCATACCATCTTAGGGATGCCCTTTGTTTTGATAACGGTCAGTGCTACCCTGCAGGGCTTTGACTACAGCCTGATGAATGCCGGCGCCAGCCTTGGAGCCGCACCGCTGCCGGTTTTTTTTAAAATAGTCATGCCTTTGATCATGCCCGGCATAGTCTCCGGTGCCATGTTTGCCTTTGCCACCTCCCTGGACGAGGTGGTGGTGGTGCTGTTTATTGCCGGTCCGGCGCATCGGACCTTGCCGCTGCAGATGTTTTCCGGGATTCGTGAACACTTGAGTCCGACGATTCTGGCGGTTGCCAGCATGCTTATCTTCTTTGCCGGGCTTTTGATGCTGACCCTGGAGTTTTTACGCAAACGCAATGAAAAGCTCAATGCGCCGGCCAATATCGCCGCCTGATAACGGGAAATACGCAAGGTGTTGATAGCACATATAAGCGATACCCACATAACCGCCCCCGGCTTGACGGCCTATGGCAAAGTAGATACGGTTGAAAATTTTACACGCTGTATCAGCTATATAAATAAGATGGCTCCAAGGCCGGACCTTGTTGTGGTTACCGGCGATATAACCTATAGCGGCCAGAGGGAAGAGGTCGAGACGGCAGGTCTGCTGCTGAGCAGGCTGCACATGCCCTGGTATGTGGTGCCGGGCAACCATGACCGCAGGAGTACGCTTTCTTCCCTGCTTGATCGGCAGAGCGGAGATACTGTTTTCAGAACGTACGGTGATTGTTTTGATTATCTTATTGAGGACAGGGAGCTTTGTCTGATCGGATTGGATTCAAGTACTAACAAAGCACCGGGTGGCAAAATATCAGTTCTGCAGGCCGATTGGCTGGGAGAGTGCCTGGCCGCCAACCGCGAGAGACCGACGTTACTTTTTCTGCATCATCCGCCGGTTAAATGCGGGGTGCTGGAAACAGATGAGGATGGCTTTGCAGGAGCGAAATATCTGGGAGAGGTCGTTGCCGACTTTCCCTGCATTCTGCGCATTCTCTGCGGTCATATTCATCTTGCCTCCCATGTCGCCTGGTGTGGTACCGTGGTCACTACCGCGCCCTCCATGGGATTGCAGCTATATCTGGACCTGACCATGCAGTTACCCTCGGCCTTTATGGTAGAAGATCCGGGGTTTTATCTTCATTATTATACCCCCCGGGGAAATTTGGTTTCCCATGCCGTCTTTGTCGGCAAGACCGACCACGGGCCGTATCTCTTTGATCAGCCCCGTTGATTTAACGGCTGATGGGGAACAGGAGACGGGGCGGTAGCTGCCCCATATTTCTTAATAACAACAGGTGAAAAGAACAGATGGATGCACAACAGTATCATGTCAGTTTTAAAGGTGTTCAAAAGAGTTATGACGGTGTTCGGCTGGTGGTCAAAGATCTTAACCTTGACATTGTAAAAGGAGAGTTTGTCACCATGTTAGGTCCGTCCGGTTCCGGCAAAACAACCTGCCTGATGATGCTTGCCGGGTTTGAAACCGCTACCCACGGAGAAATTTATTACAACGGTAAGCCGGTGAATAACCTGCCGCCCCATAAACGGGGCATAGGGATGGTCTTTCAGAATTATGCCCTGTTTCCACACATGACGGTCGGTAAGAACCTCGCCTTTCCTTTAAAGGTTCGGAAACTGCCGAAAGATGAGGTTGATCGTGCCGTCCGGGAGGCCCTGGATATGGTACAGATGGTCGATTTCATGGACAGGTATCCCGGTCAGCTTTCCGGCGGTCAGAAACAACGTGTGGCCCTGGCTCGGGCCCTGGTGTTTAATCCGGAGCTTGTTCTTATGGACGAGCCGCTCGGTGCCCTGGATAAACAGCTTCGGGAACAGATGCAGTATGAAATCAAAAAAATCCACGAAAAATTAGGCGTTACCGTTGTCTATGTGACCCATGATCAATCGGAAGCATTGACCATGTCTGATAGAATTGCCGTGTTTGAAGACGGGATTATCCAGCAGATCGCGCCGCCGGATGATCTGTATGAGCGGCCGGACAACTCTTTTGTTGCCCAGTTTATTGGTGAAAACAATACATTACGTGGAAAGGTCGATGCTATTGAAGAAGGGGTTGCCAGGGTGACGTTGGATGACGGACAGAAGGTGTCGGCAATTGCGATCAATGTTGACGCACCCGGTGTGCCGACATTGCTCTCCATCAGACCGGAACGGGTGGTTATTAACCCGGAAGAAGAAAATATGGCCCAGACGGTTGATGGGCACGTGGAACAGATGATTTACCTTGGTGATCATATCCGTTGCCGAATGACGGTTGCCGGCAACGATGAATTTATCGTAAAAATTCCCAATGCCAGTGACAGTAAACTTCTGGCAGTTGGTCAGGATATCCGTATCGGCTGGATGACCGATGATTGCCGGGCCCTTGACGCAAATTGATAGAGGGGATGCGTTGTACAAAAGGATTTAATTTTCTTTTAAGATGATTGTCCCACGCAAGGTCATAACCTCAGACTCAGGGGGGCGATACAGGTGTTTTTCCCGGTGCAATAAAACGATATTGATTGTTGAAGACCTGTATTTCAGAAAAATACAAAAAATTGTACTTTTATTTCTTGACGAGACGGATAATTTGCTTTATTAACCGGATCTATAAGAAGTTTGGAAATTGTACCATTGTATTTGTCGTTGTTTATACTTTATTAAAGGAGAGAAAGAAAAATGAGAGATGCTAAATGGGGTTGGAAAAAAACCCGGGCGATTTTTGCAGCTGTTGTCATTTCATCGGCCTGTGTGGGCGCTGCCTCAACAGCCATAGCCGGCACCCGTGGTGGCGAGTCCATGGAAGACATGAAGGCCATGATTGAGCAGTTGAAACAGACTGTTCAGACCCTGGAACAGAAAATGGCCGTTATGGAGGAAAATCAGGCTGAAACCAATAAAACGGTCAAGGAAGTAGCAAGCAAAAAGCCTGAAGCCAGTGGCCTGCAACTGCCGTCCAACACCACCATGAAGATTTACGGCTATGCAAAGATGGATGCCATCTATACCGATACCGATGGTGGAGGTAAATTTGCATATACCCCCGGTGCCGTACCGCTTGATAAGGACCAGGATAAACTTGCCGATAATTCTTTCATCATGCATGCCCGCCAGACCCGTCTGGGTTTTGCCACTTCCACCGATACTGATTACGGAAAATTCAACATTAAGATCGAAACCGATTTTTATGGAGCCGGCGGCAACGAGGTATACAGCAACTCTTATGGTCTGCGTCTGCGGCGCGCCTATGGAGAGCTTGGGCATCTGCGTATAGGCCAGGATTGGTCCACCTTCATTGATCTGGCTGCCTATACCGACACCATTGATTTCGGCGGTCCGGCAGGTTCGCTGTTTATTCGTCAGGCCATGGTTCGCTGGACCCAGCCTTTCTCCGGTGGTTCTGCCATGTTTGCCGTTGAAAATCCGGAAAATAATTTCATGGTTAAGGGTGACGATGGAAATACGACAATTAACGGCGGTCAAAATGTATTTCCCGACATTATTGCCCGCGTAAACCTTGATCCGGGATTTGGTCATTACTCGCTTGTCGGTATGCTGCGTGACCTGAGCATTGATACCGCCAAATATGACGACAGTGAACTCGGCTATGCCTTCAGCGCTAATGCTGTTATTCCCACCTTTGGTAAAGACAGTGTTACTCTGGAATTTAACTATGGTAATGCCATCGGTCGTTATTTGAATGCCGGTTGGGCAGATGCTTTCCTCAATCCCGTTACCGGAGATATTGAGACCAGTGACCAGTATGGCGTTGTTGCCGGATACCAGCATTTTTGGCTGGATAATCTGCGTTCCTCAGTCATTTACTCTATTGCCGAACGTGATAACGATATGAACTTCGTAACCGACGGCGCTGACAAGCAGTATCAGTCAGTTCATGCCAACCTGATCTGGAGTCCGGTTCCCCGTGTCAACATGGGTATCGAGTATATCTGGGGTTACCGTGAAGTTGAAAACGGTGCAGATGGTGATATTAATCGTGTCCAGGCAGGTTTCCAGTACAAATTCTAATACTGATTACGCCTGAAAAGCTAGTTTGCCGGCAGGCCTTCCGAGGTCTGCCGGCTTTTTTTGTTTGCCGGTTCATGCCAACCCATTTGTTGAATGTTTTGTTGTCGATAATGTTGACTTTGTATGCATTGATTGCTAAATCTTTATGCATAAGGAGGTGTATTATGCGAACAACACTTGATCTGCCGGAAGATCTTCTTAGAGAGGCAATGAGTACTACTCACATTCAAACCAAAACAAAAGTAATTATCACAGCCCTTGAAGAGCTTATTCGAAAAGCAAGAATTGCCGATATCAAAAAATATAAAGGGAAGGTCGATTTAGATATTGATTTGAATGCAATCAGGGGACGTCAATGTCGATCTTAGTCGACACGTCCATTTGGATTGAATATTTCAGAAATGGTAATAATTTTGAAAAACTGGACGAATTTATTGATGAAAATATAGTTGTCACCAATGATTTAATATTATCAGAGCTTATTCCTTTCCTGAGACTTGGAAATCAAAGGAAATTAATTGCCCTTTTACAGCAGGTCAGGAAGTTGCCCTTGGTCGTAAACTGGGAGCAGCTCAGCGACTATCAATATCAATGCTTAAAGATCGGTATCAATGGTATAGGGATCCCGGATTTAATCATTGGCCAAAATGCATTACAGAACCATTGTGCTGTCTATAGCCTTGACAACCATTTTAAATTTTTAGCGAAGATTCTCAATATTGGAGTTCTTGGCATTTGATATAAGGAAATCAATGAAAAAAACTGTTTTGGTTACCGGGGGTTGCGGGTTTATCGGAGTTAATTTTGTACGCCTGCTTCTGGAAACGCGCGATGACCTGCAAGTGATAAATCTAGATAAACTGACCTATGCCGGAAACCTGCAGAGTCTTTCCGAGGTCGAGAATCATGCCCGTTATACCTTTGTGCGGGGTGATATCTGTGATAATAGCCTGATTGATAGACTTTTTACCAGTCATGACATCCAGGCTGTGGTTCATTTCGCTGCCGAGTCCCATGTTGACCGCTCCATTATCGGGCCGGAAGCTTTTGTGCAGACCAATGTTTTCGGAACCTTTACTCTGCTTGAAAGCGCAAAAAAATACTGGCTTGACCAGGGAAAAGGTGACAGTTTCAGCCGATTCCTCCACGTCAGTACCGATGAAGTCTATGGTTCACTTGGGGAAACCGGATATTTTACCGAGGAAACACCCTATGACCCCAGGTCTCCATATTCCGCTTCCAAGGCATCGTCCGATCATTTTGTCCGGGCCTATTATCACACCTACGGTCTGCCAATACTGATAACCAACTGTTCAAATAATTACGGCCCGTACCAGTTTCCTGAAAAGCTCATTCCCCTGATATTAAATAATGCCCTTGCCGGTAAGCCTCTGCCTGTATATGGAGATGGTGGGAATATTCGCGACTGGTTATATGTGCGTGATCATTGTGAGGCTATTCTTCAGGTTCTTGATCAGGGGCGTGTCGGAGAGGCCTATAATATTGGCGGCCATAATGAAAAAACCAACCTTGAGGTCGTTGAAAAACTCTGTGATATGGTGGATGCCAAAGTTGGCCTGTTGCATGGTAAACCACGGCAGGAGTTGATTACCTTTGTCCAGGACAGGCTTGGCCATGACCGTCGTTATGCCATTGATGCCGGTAAGATTGAGCGTGAATTAGGATGGCGTCCCCGCTACACTTTTGACCAGGGAATTGAAAAAACTGTTGACTGGTATTTGCATAACAGGCAGTGGTCGGAATCGGTTATGGACGGTTCCTATCAGAAATATTACGAAACCATGTACGGTAAGGGTAAATGAAAATTATAAAAACCGATATTCCTGAAGTCCTTATCATTGAGCCGCAGGTATTTGTGGACAAGCGTGGTTTTTTCTTTGAGAGCTTCAACCAGCGTCGCTGGCGGGAAGCGACCGGATTATCTACGCGCTTTGTTCAGGAAAATCATTCCCGGTCATCAAAAAATGTTTTGCGGGGCCTGCATTATCAGATCAGGCGGTCCCAGGGAAAACTGGTACGGGTCATTATCGGTGAAGTCTTTGACGTGGCGGTTGATATACGAAAAAGTTCGCCCACCTTTGGTCGCTGGACAGGTGCGCTTCTTTCAGCGGAAAATAAAAAACAGTTTTGGGTGCCGGAAGGATTTGCCCATGGTTTTGTCGTATTATCCGATGTTGCCGAATTTCTTTATTTGACCACGGATTACTATGCCCCTGAACATGAACGGGCGATACGTTGGGATGATCCGCAATTGGCCATTGACTGGCCTTTCACCGGCGAACCGGTTCTTTCTCCAAAAGACAGTGATGCGGTGCTGTTAGCTGAGGCTGAACTGTACAGGTAAGCCTTTAGAATCTGACTGCTGATTTTCTGGCATAAAAAAAACAGGAAAATGAATATTGCAGGTCTGCTTGAGTGGAACGAAAGCGGATAAACAGCAGCCACTACCTTTATCCGCTTTCTTTATTGGTAATCAGCATTATTTATTCCATGCGGACAACAGGCGCAGAGCGCCACAGATTGCGTCACACCGCAGAGCGGTGTGACGAGAGCGAATATTGCAGGTCTGCTTGAGTGGAACGAAAGCGGACAAATGGCAACAACTATCTTTGTCTGCTTTCTTTATTGGTAATCAGCATTGTTTATTCCATGCGGACAACAGGCGCAGAGCGCCACAGATTGCGTCACCCCGCAGAGCGGTGTGACGAGAGCAATCTACTGCCGCGGTTCGAAATTCCGCGCTTCGAAATTCATAGTCCTGCTGGGTTGCCGGCAAGGGTGTTACCATTCCACGCGCAATACATTATCCAGAGCATTTACCCTGGCCAGACGCACCCGGACCGTATCACCGGGATCGACTGGAAATGCAGGGTTTATGGGTAAATCAACATCATATAAACAATTCATCAGCAGGAGATTAACCCGCCGTGGACCACTACCCACGACCAGAGCCGGCAGGGTGGTACCCTGCATGGGCTCGAGAAAGCGAAGAATCCAGTAGCGATGTCGTTGCTGGCGGACACCCCCTGCCCTGGCAAGTTTCTGACCGATGAGACCGGTAAAGGTCTTGCATTCATCACCGGAAAAGAGAATTCCCCGTCTTGAGATCATGTTGGCCAGTTGGTGCTGAATAATGAGATCCAGGGCGCGGCGGATGGGAGAGGTTACCGTGGTATAGCAGTTGATTCCCAGGCCGCTGTGCGGTTTGGGATGAATGGTCAGCTCTCCCCTGGAAAGGAATCGTCTCTGCCGCGCAATGTCCTGCATTGCATTGTGAACGCCGCTGATAATGCGTTTTCTTGGAGGAGGTTGCGAGCGAAACAGGCCCGGAGCTTCCTGGGCGGCCAGGTAGGAGGCTGCCACCCTGTTGGCCAGGATCATCAGTTCCGCAACCAGCGTTCTTGCTGGAGTGTCCACTGGGTTGAGTCGTACCGATATTTTATCGGGATTGCGGACATCAATATTAACATCAGGAAACGATAGCAGGAGAGCGCCGTTGTCTACCCGTTGCTGCTGCAGCTTTTGGGTGAGTGAATGGAGCAGGGAAAGCTCTGGTTCCGAATCCGGATTTTCGGCAAGCATTCGGTCGACTTCCATATAGCTGAGACGGCGTTGTACCTGGATAACACTACGAATAATTTTTGAATGGACAATGGTTCCCTCTTTGTCAAAATCGATGAGAAACGACATCGCCGGTTTCGGGATGTTCCGAATAAGACTGCAGACCCCCTGGGAGAGAACCGGGGGCAGCATGGGGATATGTCCTTCCGGGAAATATAGAGATGTACACCGTTCCAGGGATTCTTCAAACAGTGGACTGCCGGGTTTAATATAATAGGCGACATCGGCAATGTGTATGCCTACGCGGATGGTATCGCCCAGGTCTTCAACATGGAGTGCATCATCATAGTCTCTGGTAGAGGCCGCATCTATGGTAAAGATCTTCAGGTCGCGAAGATCCCTGCGGTCAGGGTCGGCCAGCAGGGTCTTGATATCGGCATCTTCCAGTGTTTCAGCCTGTTGCAGGCATGCATCCGAAAATTCGACCGGCTGTTTAGCCTTGCGCAGGGCAAGGTTTTCATCGCGCTGCCATACACCGGCCCTTATGAGCAGATGATAACCGTCGTGGGGATTGTTCAGACCGGCCCGCTGCAGAAGTTGCCTGATGAGATCCGCCTGTTCAGCCTCATTACCAATAAGTACATATTCTTCGATGCCTGCGAGGACCTCAGCCAGTTGCGGCCACTGCTCACTGTCGACCACGGTTCCCTGGTAGATTTGTTTGAGACAGTCGGCGCCGTGAGCCAGCAACGCTTCTTTTTCCTGTTCTTTTTTCAGCTGGTGCCGCAGTTGTTCAACCTGCTCCTGGGTGTGGACCGTAACCTGCCCGTTTTTATATTTAAAATAAAAACGATCGTTGAACACCGCTCGCAGAAAGGCGGCGATCCGGTCATCGGTAAGCTCGCCGCCGAATTGCAGCTCGGCTAAAAAATTTGCAGAAAACGTAGTCTGTTCTTCCTGGACGGCCAGTTCCCAGATTTCAGCCAGCGCAATTTCGTGGGTTAACTTTTCCCGTTTTTTTGCGGCATTCTCTAAAATATGCAGTAATTCGGAACGATTGTTTTCCGGGTTGTATTTTGTCTTCGAGGCGAGGAGAATCCTTGATGCCGGCAGGTTGAGTTCACGACCGTTTTGATTGAGCAGCCGGAATCTTTTACCGGTGTCCGCTGTCACAAGGGCGCAGAAAAATTTTCCGCCTTCAATATATTCAATAATACAACCGGGAACAGTCATGGAATTACAGTTTACAGGTTAAGGGTTTCCGTTTAGGATCAAAAGAGATACGGATAAAACTGCCTGAATGGATAGCAGGAATATTTGGCTTTGTCATGCTTTTTACCGTAACTGAGACCGGATGATGAAAATTTCAGAAGAGGAAACGCTCAATTTACAGAATAATCAGGTTATGACCACGCCTGCGTCTCAACGGAAAACGCCGCATAGTTCCTTTAAATCAGGAATCGTAGCTATTGTCGGTCCGCCCAATGCCGGGAAATCAACATTGTTAAATCGTTTGCTTGGTCAAAAGATTGCCATCGTCAGTCCCAGACCTCAGACAACGAGAAACAGAATTGCTGGTATTGTTAATGGGGCCGGTTACCAGATGATCATGCTTGATACGCCCGGTCTGCATCGGGCCAGGGAAATAATGAATCGTGGAATGGTGCGTATTGCCATGGAAAGTCTTGCCGAGGCCGATGTTGTTCTGTTTCTCGGTGACGGCGCGGCAATGCATTCGGGGCAATGTAAAAAGCATATGGCCGAATACGGGGAGTATCTTCAGAAGGTGCGCTGTCCTGTCATGCTGGCCGTTAATAAAATTGATCTCCTGGAGCGGGAGCAGCTGCTTCCTGTGCTTGACGGATTTTCCGGGTTGTACCCTTTTACCGAAATTATTCCCCTTTCCGCCCTGACCGGCGCGGGCGTTGATGTGCTGCTGGCGGAATTGGCGGCCAAACTTCCCACAGGCCCGCAATATTATCCCGACGATATCCCGACCGATGCCAGTGAGCGCTTTATTGTCGCAGAACTTATCCGGGAGAAAATTTTTCTTCTCACCCGTGAAGAGGTACCGTATTCAACCGCTGTTTTAATAGATGATTTTCAAGAGGGAAGTGATGGCAAACCGGTGATTATTCATGCAACAATTCTTGTTGAACGTGGCTCGCAAAAAGGGATAATTATCGGCAAAGGCGGCACCATGCTTGGGAAGATCAGACGGGAAGCAAGTCGGGATATTTCCGAGCTGTTGGGGTGCAGGGTGCAGTTGAAATTGTGGGTCAAAATCAAGAAGAAGTGGACAACCAATACCGGCATCCTCCGGGAATTAGGATTGTAACAGGATTGTAACCGGGGACGGGTGCTGATTGTTGCGCCCCTTTACTTCTCCTCCTCTTTTATTGACGTCTGGGCAATATTCAGGCTTTTCAAAATAATCAGGGCTGTCTGCAGCTGATTATCACGGGCAACCCTCTGCGCAACGTTTTTTTGTTCCCTGGCGTTGTTTTTTGGTATTTTGCTGCCGGAGTTGTCCTTTTTCCTGCCGCCGTTTTTTAGATGACCGGGCAGGTCCTTTTCCCGTATCTCCCAGGAGGGATTTTTTTTCTTGTCGGTTACTTGGGATTCGTGAAAGGGAACAACAATGTCCGGAGTGATACCAGTTTCCTGGATGGAACCGCCGCTTGGCGTGTAATACCTGGCCGTTGTCAACCTTATGCCCGCCCCGTTTGCCATGGGGATGATTGTCTGTACGGATCCCTTGCCGAAGGTGACCGTGCCGACGATTATGGCCCGGTGGTGATCCTTCATCGCCCCGGCAACTATCTCAGATGCACTCGCCGAACCACCGTTGACCAGCACAACCATGGGGACATGAAAAGCACCGCTGCCACGATGTGCCTTAAACACCATATCCTGTTCCGGGTTCCGGCCACGGGTGGAAACGATAACCCCTTTATCAAGAAAGATATCGGATACCTTGACGGCCTGGTCAAGCAGGCCACCTGGATTATTTCGAAGATCCAGGACAATTCCTTTTACTTTCCCTTTTTTTTCGGCATCGTGTAAGGCCTTGCGCACCTCCTTTGTTGTCTCCGCCTGAAAATTGGTGATCCTCAGGTACAGCAGCCCCGGGGCAGGTCGCATACTTTTAACGGAATGGAGCGGGATGATATCGCGAATCAGTACCAGGTCCAGCAGTTTCTGCTCACCCGGATGATGAATGGTAATGGTGACTTTGGATCCTTTTTTGCCCCGGAGTTGTTTGACCGCTTTCATCAGGCCCATGTCTTTGGTAGATTCACCATTGATGCGGATGATCTGATCGCCGGCTCTAATGCCCTGCTGAAATGCCGGCGTTCCTTCAATAGGTGAGACCACGGTCAGGATAGAGTCTTTGATGGTAATTTCAATCCCGATTCCACTGAAACTGCCTTTGGTTTCAACCTCTAATTCTTTGAAATCGTCGGGGAGCATATAGGAAGAATGGGGATCAAGCGAGGTGAGCATGCCGTTGATTGCACCGGTAATGACCTTGTCGGTGTCAACTTCATCAACATAATGCTGCTGTAACAGAGTCAACACATCGGCAAATGTTTCCAGATCTTTATACGTCTGCTCTCGCTGGTCTATTGTTTTGGCAACTCCGGTCAGGGGAAGGAGGAGACACAGGGCAATGCAGCAAAGAATATAATGTTTATTTTTCATTTTCATTCTTTTCTTTTGCCGGCTGTTGTTGCCGGTGGGGTAAAATTCGCCGTTCTCTAAAGATCGGCTGTTTGATTTTTTCGTCTATTT
>Ga0256833_1001854_pt1 | contig 15228 bp, 11 predicted proteins | sample 356284metaG_FD_190535 | JGI IMG/M metagenome (GOLD analysis project Ga0256833, IMG submission 190535) | Hydrothermal vent microbial communities from Mid Atlantic Ridge, Atlantic Ocean - 356-284 | ecosystem: Environmental > Aquatic > Marine > Hydrothermal vents | place: Atlantic Ocean: Mid...
GCCTCGCCACTCCCTCCAGCCTGTTATAGTAAGCCTGGGCCACGGCGGTGTTGATCTTGTGGCTCCCCGTCGGCAGCACACCCTCATACTTATAGTAGATCCTAGCCGGCGTCCCCAGGGCCTCCTCGAGCCTCCTAGCCCTAAACAGCGGCGTCGGCCTGCCGAGGCTGGCGTAGAGCCTCCTCAGCTCCGCCGGTATCTCGATGTACCTCTCCCTACTGGCCTCCTGCTCGATCAGGGCCCGGGGGAAGATGGGCTCCAGGTCCCGGGGCCCCACCGGCTCCCCGCTCGGCTTCAGTGCGGGCGGGAGGGGCTCCGGGAGGTCGGGGACGATGTTGTACCAGTAGGAGGGGATCAACCCCTCATCCTGGGGGGCCCTAAGGCCCCCTAGCGCCATTGGCATTGGCGCACCCCTATCACCGGGCCACCCGCCGCCCACCAGGCCAGCTAATAAACCTTACGCCCTACAATTAACATAGAAAGATGCTCCTAGACCGCCTCTACCAGGCGGTGGGCGTGGTAAAAGGGCCTCTGAGTGTATCCGAAGCCCTGGGGGCCACGGTGGGTCGGCATGCATGGGAGGCTTAGGGCGGGGTGGGTGCTGGCGAGGCTCGCGTTGCTCGATTGGCGCGGCGCTGGTGTGGAGTGGGCGGTCCTCCACGGCAGCCTGGCCAGGCGGGGCGTCGGCCGGGACGTGGACCTGCTTGTATACACGCCCAGGGGGCCCCGGGGGGTTCTGGAGGTTGCCCTCCGGGTGTCTGACGTCCTCGGGGTCGACCCGGGCCTCGTGGACGTTACCGAGGCTAGGGAGGCGCCATGCGCCCTGGTGAGGGAGGCGTGGAGGTGGGGTGTCGTGGTCTACGAGTCCAGGCCCGGGGTGGCGCGGGGGTGGCTCCTCGCCCGGGTCGAGGTGTGCCACGACTACGAGGTGTCGAGGAGGAGGCTCGGGGTGGTGGAGGAGGCCGCGAGGACCGCTAGGAGGAGGTGGGGGTAGTGGGTGTGCTATCGAGGCTCGAGAGCCTCGCCGCCGAGATGACCGCGAGGCTGGACGAGCTATCCAAGAGGGGCCTGAGGGGCTGGGTCGAGGAGATGGCTGCTCTCCACGCCCTCCAGCTCCAGGCCCAGGCGCTCCTGGACATGCTGCTCAGGCTGGCTGCAGAGCTCGGCTACGCCCCGGAGTCGCCCGGGGAGGCTGCTAGGGTGCTCAGGGCGGAGGGCCTGATAGGCGATGAGGAGTACCTGTTCATAAGGAGGCTTATAGGGTTTAGGAACATTGTAGTCCACGCGTACGCGGACGTCAACATGGGCCTCGTCCGGGGAATCCTGGAGAGGGGCGAGTACCGGAAGGTGGCCCTCCTGGCCGCCAGGCTCCTGGAAGAAGCGCACAGGCGGGGCCTAGACCCCTAAGGCTGCAGGCCCCCCGGGCCACACGCTTTTAGGGGAAGCCGGCCGGGTGCACCACTTCAGGGTGGGTATGATGGCCGCCGGAGGCGAGGAACCCCTCGGGAGGCCTGCCTTGTGGTACTCGGCGCTGGTGGCGTGGTTCGCCGCCAGCCTGACGGCGAGCCAGTTCCTGGCGGCTAAGGTGTCCCTCGTGAGGCTCGGCGGGGTGGAGGTCGCCTTCCCGGCGGCGGTGCTCGCCTACGCCCTCACCTTCACGGCCACCGACGTGATAGACGAGGTGTGGGGTAGGAGGGCGGCGCAGCACGCCGTGCTGGTGGGCTTCGCGAGCCAGCTGCTCGTCCTCGCCTACGCCTGGTTCGCCCTCAGGCTCCCCTACGCCCCCTTCAGCCCCGCTGGGCCGGGGGAGTATGAGAGGGTCGTGGCGACGGGCGGGGGTATAATAGCTGCGAGCCTCGCCGCCTACACTGTGAGCCAGACCCACGACGTCTGGGCCTTCTGGAAGTGGAGGCAGCTCACCGGGGGGAGGTGGCTCTGGCTGAGGAACAACGCCTCCACCCTCGCCAGCCAGCTCCTGGACACCGTCATATTCATAAGCCTCGCCTTCCACTTCATCCCAGCCCTGACCGGCAGCGGGGAGCCCCTCCCCTGGCCGGCGGTGGCTAGCCTCGTGGCGGGCCAGTACCTGGTGAAGGCCCTGATAGCCCTCGCCGACACGCCCCTAGTCTACGCCCTCGTATACCTGGTCAGGGCTAGTGTGAGCCCGCAGAGATCCCAGGCGGCCCTACCGGCCGGGGCGATAGGGCGCAGCATAGTCGAGGGTGGAGGGCTAGTCGATACACCGGGGCACCGCCCTTAGTGGCCCCGCCGGGCCAGCCCGCCCTGGTGGGGGCGGCGAAAATATTTAATAGAGAGATCTATGGGTTGACACTATGGTGCCACCTCTTTGGCGCAGAAGGACCCCCAGGGTGGCAGGACTTTCCGGCTGGTGCCCGCGCTCGCCTCGGCTATTACGCCCCTACACCCGGGTGCGGGCAGATCACCGGGAGTAGTCGATCTCCCCGTCGTTAGGGACCCGCTGGGCTTCCCTTACCTGCCCGGAAGCGAGGTCAAGGGGGCCCTCAAGACCCTGCTCTTCCACAAGCGCGGCTGCATAGTGGAGAGAGGCCAGGATAACCCCTGCAGCGGGGGCGAGAAAAAACGTAGCGACAGTAGCGGTGGTGGGGACTGCGCTAGAATATGCTGCCTGCTGGGTGGCGAGAAGGGCGAGGGGGTGGAGGGGGCCAGCGCCCTGAGTGTTCAGGACTTCTACCCGGTCATGGTGCCAGCGTCTAGCATAAGGCATGGCTACGCCCTCGTAACATCGCCGCTACTCCTGAGGAGAGCCCTGACATACCTGAAGGCGGCATCGGGGCAGGGGGCGGCTAAGGACGGCTTCGTCGGCCGGCTAATCTGGCTAATCCATGAGCTGCTATCGAAATCTAGGGGCCTCGAAGCCGCTAATGTACAGGCTATACAGCTGGCCCTTGATGTTGGAGGAAACGGTTCCGGCGGCGAAGGCGGGGGCCAGCAGCAGGGCCAGGGGGAGAACCAGGGGGAGAGCCTGGACATACTGGCAGGTATTTCCATAAAGTATATAGAAGATAAAATACTTATTGATAACGAAATGTGTATGAAACTCGCTAGTGTGCTGGGTGGTCTTAACCCGCTCTACTTCCCAGAGGGAGACGAGGGTGGAGGGGGCGGCCAAGACGGCCAGGATGGCGGAGGTGATTGTGGGAAGCTAGCGGATTTGCCGCGCGTCTATATCGTAGGCGATCCTATCGCCAAACTCGTATTCGAGAAGTCGCTCATTAGGTATACCCGCATCGCGCTCAAACGCTCAACTAAGACGGTGGTTGAGGGGGCACTTTGGACCGAGGAGTATATCCCCTGGGGCACACTTTTTATCGGAGCATTCCTGGAGACCCTATGGCGTAACAGGTACTGCCGGAAGGCCAGGAAGGAAGGCTCGGGAGCTGGCAGTGGGTTTGATCCAACTCGCGAGCTCAGGGATCTGCTCGCCGCTGAAGGGGAGGATGACTTTTTCTTCTCGCTGGCTGTCGGAGGGAAGGAGAGTATAGGGAAGGGGCTCGTCAACATCTATGTCCTCGCCAGTAAGAATTCCCAGGAGGGGGCCAGCAATGGAGGTAGCTAGGTGGGACTCGGAGAAAACCAAGCCCTTCCTCAACCCCGAGCTGGCTGCGAACCTCACGGTTGAAACCCTAGATAGGCTCGTAGCACTCGTAAGGAAGAGTCTCTACCTGTACAAATACAGCAGCAATTGTGATATTAGAGAATTAGTTAAGAGTAAGAGGCAGTGTGACATAGATCGGGTTGGACACGAGCTGGGATCCCCAATCGCCAGGAGGGCCAGGGAGCTCCCGGCGCTGGCCGCCTCCTACGGGCTGTTCCCAGCCCTCTCGTTCTACCTCAGCAAGGCGGCCGAAGCCAAGCGGGTCATAGAGGCCCTCGAGCCCCAGCTACGCGCTGTGCTGGAGGGTCATACAAAGCCTGTTGACGCTGCCAATAAAATAATAAGACTGCTCTGCGGTGGCACCGAATGCATCAATAGTGAACCATGCGCCGCTATATGCGGCCTTAACAAGAAAAGGAATCTTCTGTGGACAGGGTTTCTACTAGGGGATCTTATAGGCGAGGGGACGGGCTACGCTACATTGTCAGCTGTGGTGCTGGCCTACGTAGACGCCTACGCGAGATACCTGGGGCTACCAGTGGGGGAACCCCAGGGGGGCAGCGGGGATGGCAGCTCCCCGGGGGGCTCGAGTGGCGAGGAGCCGGGCGAGAATGTGCTAGTAAATCTCCTAAAGCTTATCCAGGAGATCCTGGGCGAGGCAGACGTGGATATTATAATAGAGAAGGCCGCCCTCGACTACCTGATGAGCTTCAAGATGCTTGCCCAGGCGGTCTTCTCTAGGGGGGACTAGCCTTGCCTCGCGAGCGGGATAACCAGCTGGCCCAGGTGGTAAAAGACATTATAAATAGCATAGGAGAGGAGATTAATCGGATTATTGGGGAGAGTCCCAGAAACTTCTATACATGGCTGTCTTTCCATTCGATACCCGCCATGCTCTCGGCTGCCATGGAAACCGCCAAGGATAACGTCAAGTACAAGGATGAATACAAGAACATTATCCTAGCCGACGTCCTTGGAAGGCTGGATGATATTGGTGACTGGGGCGAGCGGTACAGGCGCGCGAGGAGGCTCGTCTGCGAGGCGTGCAGGGCCCTCGAGAGGTCTAGTATGCGTGTACTCTACGCGGAGTTCACCTTTAAGAGCAAGGCGCTAGTGGGGGTGAGCAGCGGTTTAGGGGCCCACGTCTTCGAGGTCGGCATCTCCTGGGATCCAATACTTGACCTACCCGTGGTTAGAGGGTCGGCTATCAAGGGCGCCGTCTCAGGGGCTATCGAGGCGGGCCTGGCCGAGGCGCTGGGGCTTGGCGAGGCGCTAAAGAAGGAGCGCTGGGCGTCTCAGTTGAGGCAGGAGCTCGCGCGCGCCAGCAAAGAGGGGCAGGCCGCTCTAGCGCTCTTCGGCTCCGCGGGCGCCAATGGCTCTATCGGCGCTATCCACTTCCTCGACGCCCCAATCATTAGGGATGACGGACGCCCACCAGTAGAGGCGGACGTGATAACCCCCCACTACTATGAGGGCGGCCGTCCAGTGGAGAGGGAGCTGGACGCCAGGCCGAAGCCGATTGCCCACCTATCGATACCTGAGGGGTCGACCATCCTGATGCTAGCCGCCGTCCCGAGTCGGCGCCTGGACGAGGCGATAGACGCCATGGTCACCCTCGCTCGTAGCCTAGGCGCCCAAGTGGAGTACGACTACGATCTAGGCTCCGCCTTCAAGGCTGTAGCCATCAATGCTCTCATGCTGGCTGGTGTGGGCGCGCGTACAGGCAAGGGCTACGGTTCCCTAGAATTGGATGAACAAACCTACAAGACCAGCTGCAAGGGGGTGTGCAAGCGTGGGTAGCGCGCCGGGGGCTGCGGGGGGTACTCTCGGCGTGGACTACTGGGCGCGCCAGGTCCTCGCAATCCTTAGCAGCGCACCGTGGGAGGCCTGGATCGCGCCGACAGGCCCCCTCGACCTGGAGCTCGGCGAGCTGGCTGGCCTCGTAGAGGAGAAGCTGCGTAGCATGCACAAGATCGAAGCCAGCCTACGAGGGGCTAGGAGCCACGGGGAGCTAATGCTCATGGCGCTAGAGGCAGCCCTGAAGAGCCTGGAGCCCAGCGATGGCATCAGCAAAATCGTAGCCAGAGCCCTTGACATCCTACGGGGCAGGGACGGGGGGAGGAAGCAGTACGGGATCGTCAGCGAGTGCAGGAGGCTGGCATCAACATTCGAGACCCTCGCCGCGCAGCATATCGACAAGGCGGTGAAAGCCATACTCGGCCCGAGCTTCGGCTTCCAGGCGGCCGCGCGGGGCCGTCGAGCCTTCAGGGTTAGGAACATATTCCAGCCCAGCCTAGAGTACGAGCCCGCCTCCAGCGATGTTGACCGGCTCACGCCGGAGCGCCTGGCTAGCTATGTCGCGAGGACCGTGGCGGCAGCAGCGGGGCTCGCCCTGAGGCTCCACGTCGAGGGCGGGCTGGAGGCTGGCCCATCGCTGGTCCACGCCCTGCTCTTGGCCCTCGAGGAGGAGTGGTACGAGGAGCTAGGCCGCATCATACCCCCGGGCGACCCTCGGGTGCCCACCTACTCGTTCTTCGACTACATCTACGCGGTCGCAATGGTCTGCGGGATACTCCACCCCGACCAGTCGGGCGTGGCGCTCCAGGGCAGGCTCCTAATAGCGGACCTCGGCGGCATCCAGGACTACATAGCCGAGTCGAGGAGGCTCCGCGACTACTGGGCCTCGAGCTGGCTTGGCAGCGCCCTCCTCTGGGCCTCTATAAGGCCGCTCCTAGAGAGGTACGGGCCGGGCGTGGCGGTATCGCCCCCGGTGAGGCTCCACTCATTCTACACCGCCTGGCTGGCCGGCTTGGCCGGCCTCAACCCGGACTCCTGCGATGGTTTAGAGCGCAGCGGCGCCGAAGAGTGGCAGCGGCTACTCTGCTCGGCCCTCGCCCGGGCCAACGGCCCGGAGAGGTGGCCAGTCCACGCCACGGTGCCCTCTAGGGCACTCCTAATACTGCCACCACCTGTAGGCACTAGCTCCTACTCTGGGCTCGTCACCCAGAGCTATAACGACGCGTGGAACTCAATACGGGTGAGGCTCTCGAGAATAGTAAGGGAGTACTATAGGAGGGCCGCCGAAATCCTATCCAAGACAGAGTCTGAAGAGAGCAAGGGGGAGAGCGGAAGCGGGCAAAGCCCGGGGCACCCAACCCCGCGTGACCTCTACCTGTACTCGGTCATGCTGCTAGCGCTGGCAGAGGACCTGAGCGGGGAAGAGCGGGTAGACCTATCTAGGAGACTGTTCGGCAGATACTATACTTCTTGTAGCAGTAGCAACGGAGACTCTGAGACTAAGAAATGTCTTTGTAATTTAATCAACACTATCGGTAATCTAGTCAACACTATCAGAGAGAGCCTTAAAGAGCAGCCGGAGAGTCAGAAAAATTATAAATACGACTGCAGTAAATCGCTCGATAATCTCAGAGAGCTATTCGAGAACGATAATCTCAGAGAGCTATTCGAGAATCTACTTAGGGATCTAGCCGGGCTTTCGAGAAAGTTCCGTAGGGCCCTGGAAGGGATAGAGCCCCCGCTCCCCCTGAGGGTGGTGGAGGAGGATCTAGGCGGCGATGAGTTTAGGGGCTCCTACGAGTTGTTCTTCGATTCCGTAGCCTCGGAGGCGCTGAGGATAGCTGAGTCACGCGAGGATCTAGAACCTCGAATACGCGGCATAGTTAGAGCGGCACTCTCCGGGTTCTCCCAGGACAGGCTCAGCCTGGCATACGCCTTCGCCACAGGCGTATGGGCGCCCAGGGTGGAGTCGAGGATTAGGGTTCGCGTGAACCCCAGAGCCGCTGGCCCCAACGCCTTCAGGCTCTCGAGGATGCTGCACGCCATATACACATGGTCGAGGCTGGAGGCTCGCGGGCTCCAGCAGGAGGGTGAGGCTAGGTCCGTGGAGGCGAACGTTTACTGCACCGTGTGCGGCAGGAACCTGGCCATAGTAGACACGAGCCTCCACGCGAGGCTGCTACGGTTAGGAGCCAGCTCCGAGTGGGGAGGAGATGGTGGAGGCGCGCTAGGGCTAATAGCGCGAGAGACCTCGTCTCACACATCGGAGAGGCTGTGCCCCTACTGTCTGGCGAAGAGGCTCACTCGGCGCTTGCTTGTAGGCGAGGGCCCCGCCGGGGTGGCGGGCCAGGGTAGCCTGGCGAAGGAGCTAGTCGGGGTTGAAGCCAGTAGGAAGGCGAGGGAGACACTAGCGGGGGGCTCGGTGGTCCATTACACGTCGGCCCTACGCCTCAACCTAGCCAGGTTCTACAAGCAGCTAGACGACCTGAAGGAGCTCTGCAAGAGGCTGAAAGGGAGGGTTGAAAGGGCCATCGAGCTGCTGGAGCAGCTCGGAGTGCCTGTTAGAGCGAATAGCTTCCGCAACATCATACCGCCCGAGGAGCTGAGGCACCGGGGCAATAGTGCCCAGGTACTAGGGGAGAAGTGCTTGGAGCTACTCGAGGTACTCTACTTAGAGATACTCTCCGATAGAACAATCGCCGAGAGAATACAGAGGATCCTCGAGTCCACAGAGGGCTTAGAGGAGCTGGGGGAGGTCGTCAGGAGGATAGAGAGGCTGGCGTCTCGCGTTAGGGAGGCTAGGGTGTACTCTATCCTGGTCTCAGACGGGGATCTCATAGGAAGCGGCGTCCATAGGGGCATCCTCTCGCTCCCGCCCAGGAGGTACTACACCCTAGCACTAAGCGGCACCATCGAGGACAGGATAATAGCCGAGGTGGCAGTGGAGACCTATACTACGATAGCCGAGGCTGTCGGCAGGGTGCTGGCTAAGGCGGGGGTCGAACGGGCCGGGGAGCTCACGGTAGTGCTGACTCCCTCCTACCACTTCACCGTGTCAAGGGCGTTAGCCGCCATAGCCCAGCTAGACAGGGTAGCCGCCAGCGAGCATGGCTCCTTCATAGTATACGCTGGGGGGGACGACCTGCAGGCTGTAGTGCCCCCCGCGAGGTTCGTAGAGGGGAAAGTGGAGGCTACAGCGCTGCGCCTGGCCGCGGATGTGAGGAACAACTACTGGGGCACTATTGTGGATGGGTTTGTGGAATATGAGGGGGCGGTTGTGCCAGCTATGCGCGCGTATGGGAGGAGCACCGCGGTATACTATACGAGGGTCAAGACTCCCATGTGGGCCGCCATAAGGTCCGCCCACAGGCTCCTCGAGTCCAAGGATGGCACTTCAAGGGTCCTGCTGCCCGGGTTCCCCGGCGAGAAGCCCATAGAGGAGCCTAAGGACGTCGGGTTCGCCGCGTACGAGTACGGGCGCGACCCCGCTATACTCCCAATATCCCTGCCGGGCACTCCGGGCCAGCTGGCCGGCTCTCTCGAGCTTGCCGCGCGGATAGCCGAGTCGAACCTAGACCGCCGCTCGGCGGTTCCAACCTCGGCCCTCTACAAGCCCCTCCGCGAGGAGAGCCGGATCCGGGGCCTCCTCGAGGACGGCTACCCCTGGCTGGCCCTCCGGTTAGCTGAGTACCTGGTAACCGCTGGGGGCGAGACCCGTGGAGCGGGGAGGGTCATCGAGCCGTTCAGCAGGCTATATCTAGCGAGGCTCGCTGTTAGGACTGACGACGGACGTGTTAGACCGCTGGCCGTAGAGGCCTTCCTGGCCGCAGTGGCTACCCGGGCGGCTGTGAGCGGGGGTGAGTAGGGGTGGGGAAGCCTATACTCCTGGCGGTCTTTAGGTCACTGTGGCCCATGAGTTTCAGGGTTCCCGGCCCCTTCGAGGCCGGGGTGCACGGGCCAGCCACGTCGGCTAGGAGCGAGGCATACCCGCCCCCATCCACTATGGCTGGCGCGCTGGCTGCCGCCTTGCTAGGCCCCGCCGGGGACAACTCCGGCGGGCACAGCCAGAGCGCAACCCACGAGATCTATAGCAGCCTAGCTAGCTTCAAGTTCACGGAGAACCAGCTAAAACGCCTAGGCAACTCTATCCGCATCTACACCGGCCTGGCCGTGGGAGTCGACGGCCCACCCCGATCCTGCCACGCGGGGCCGAACGGCCTCTATGTACACACTGGGGAGGGAGTCTTCATGCCTCTAGGCAAGTTCAAGCAGCTGGTGGCCGCTATCGTCGCGGAGTACGCTGGAGGCCCGCTCAGGCCCTTCCAGCCAGCCTATATAATGGATGATGCAGTCAGGCGTGGGGCCGCTAGGCGCGTCGAGACAACGTCTAGGATAGGCATAGGGCTCCAGAGGCGAGACAAGAGCGTGGAGGAGCACATGCTGTACGTCCAGGAGATGGTCGACTATAGCAGTGCCAGCCTCGCGCCAGCCGCCCTGATAGACTTGACTTCGAATAGCAAACCCAAGATCAAGCCCCCGAAGACTATCAGGGAGGTGCTGGACGGCAAGACGCTCGTAGCCCCGGCAGTCCTAGGCGGCGAGGGCAGGGCCTCAACCCTCGAGGTGTCTAGGTGCGAGAAAGACCCGGGCGAGCTGCTCTCGGAGGGCAACCCTAGGAGGGGCCTGGTGGCAGCCGCGCTCATCTCGCCAGCCCTCATAGGCGTCAGGAAGCCCGTAGATATAGGCAGGGCGGGAGAGCCTGTAGTGCTTGACACAAACCTGGCTAGGGGGATAGCTGAGAAGCTGCTGAAGGCCGCCGAAAAGGATATCGGCGGCATAGCGAAATCCCTGGAGCCGGTTACGGCGATCATGCTCCACAAGAGGGGCGTGGAAGCGCGGAGCATAGGCTGGGACATCTACCTCGACGCGCCCAGGCCCCCAGCGATAGTTGTACCCCCAGGAACCATCCTGGTCTACAGGTACAAGGCCAGCGGCGCCAGCGGGCAGCCCAGCGATATAGGTAAGGCCGCCAGGGTGCTAGCTAGAAAAGGGCTCGGCGAGCTCTCGCACCTAGGCTGGGGCACCGTGGTCACAGTAGCGCTCTAGCCCATTCTCAGGGCGCTCCGACTATGCCGTCGAGAACATTGACCTCCCCGGGGCACCCCTTCCCCCCGGGCTGCCCGCTGGCGCCAGAGGTGCTCCGGCTGTAATCTCTTAGGCCAGCGAGGAGGGGGTATACGGTCTGGGCGGCCCCCGCTAGTACAGCGCAACACTTGCAAGGGCCCTTGCTCACGTCGGGGCTCACGTCGGGCAGGCACGGCGCCGCCAGGCCGGCGAGGTAGTTGTACGCCACGTCGACCCCAGAGATGGGTAGCACCCTGCAGTCAACCCTGGAGCCGCTCGAGCTCTGGTTCTGGCGGGTGTTCTCGCAGGTTGTGTCCTGCAGGTAGCGGAGGTTCAGTAGGGTGTAGAAGCTGCTGCCAACAAGCAGCTTATTGGCGCCGAGTAGGTTGGCTATAAGGTTTGCCGTGAGACCTCCCGTCTGGCCGGTGAGGGTTAGGAGCAGCACGTGGCAACCGTCGCCATTTAGCTTTCCTTCAACCTTGGAGACAGCGTTCAGCAGGAGGGGCATCCTGCCAACCAGCGGCTCGCTCCTGGCCAGCTTTTCCCTAAGCTCCTCTGCCTCGACCTGCCTGCTGCCTAGGCAGTGGAGGAGGCCCGAGAGAGCCCTGGCTTCAGTGTCGACGAGAACCTGGGAGACACCGGCTACTCCCTCGCGTATCCTATCGATCGCCTCGCGCCTCTCGCCCTGGCCGCCCAGGCCAGCGGCCGCCCCGAAGACCTGGCCGAGGGCGTCCTTTAGCTGCGCAAACCCGCCTAGGGAGGCCCTTATAGCCCTGGCGAGCCCGCAGTCGAGCTCCTCGGGGCTCACGCCGTGCTGGCTTATGGCCTTGCTAAGAGCATCCCTGGCTTCCTTGAAGGCCTGGAACGCTATCAATCTGGCGAACTCTGAGCCCACGCTTCGACCAGTGTAGAGCGCTGATCTCAGGGTGACATACGTGGTCATCTCGGCCACGAGCGCTGCGAGTAGCCCCGCCGCGGCCCCAGCGTCGAGGAGCCCCAGGGCGACGGCGGAGAGTATATCCTGGGCCGCCGCGGCTCTCAGCTCCACTGGTAGCCTCGCCGGGCCGGAGAGTAGCGCGGTAATGTAGAACCCGAGCATCCTGGCGATGCGGTTGCTCTCCGCATCCACGTCGTCCCCGTCACCGCGGATCACGCGTACGTGTACCATATCTGTACTATCAATGGCCGAGGCGTGCATGGGCGTGCCAGCGACTACCGTGGGGAGGTTCTTCAAAGTGGAATAGTGGGCAGTCTTCATAAGGCCGGGCTGGTCTATCTCGTGCCACGCCCCCCCGACGACGAGCCCGAAGCTGGTCCCAGAGGGCACCAGCGACACGGGATCCCCGCGGAGCCTCTCCATGACCCTCACAAAGTTCTCGCCCCGAAGATCCCCTGAGCCTCCCAGGGAGGCGAAGAGGAACTTCCCAATATCGTAGAACGACGTGGAGAGCCCCACGTAGAGAGTCTCCTCCACGTTGGGCCCTCCGAGTGCTCCAAAGCGGAACCGGGAGAAGCTCGCGTATTCAACTATAGACTGTAACACGGTTGTTACCTTACTCTCGCTCTCACTACTCTCACTACTCTTCTTACGCTTCTTCTTCTTACTCTTCTTCTTACTATGGATGATGACGTGGAGAGCTATCAGGGGGTAGAAGCCCCTTGAAGACATCCCGCCGCCCATGACGCTCCACCCTACCCATTTTCCCCGCCGAGAATATAGTCAGCCGGTATCACTGCAACCGTTGTCAACCTCTTGGAGGTGTTTTTTTGGCCGTCACTCGTGGAGCCATCTTTTTTGCGATTACTGGCGCCGCTAGCCCTGGCTAGATTTATACACTTATTAATTTTATACTTTTTAGATTTCTTAGTATCATCTCCCTTGTGCGCATTGCTCTCATCTGCTTTTTTTACCGCGACTACGTTAGTATTATAACTTACCTCGGTTTCCGGTAGCACGGCGAGGTCCACTCTCGCCTTGGTAAAGCTCTTCTTCAGCGTTGAAAGTAGCTGGGCTATTACAGCCTTTGAATGGTCGAATATAGGCGCGACAACAATATGGAGTTTGACCTTGTTGTTGCTAGTGTTATCCGAGGATATAATGGATTCGATGGCGCCTGAAATGCGTGAATAGTCGTCAATGACTACCATCACCTCTTCGAAGGCCAATTTCTCTCCGTCCCCCTTAGGGGCGCCTTTTAGGACGTCGATTAAGAGCTGCCTAATGGTGCGGTTGGACAGCCGCCCTGCCCCGGGAAGTCCTTCGAGCATCCTGGAGGAAAGTAGAACCACGGCGCTAGCCCGATTAACGTTAGGGCGCATTCTAGATATGATCTCTCTTATTACCTCAAGGGCGGGTTTCAGCTCCCTCTCGGCATAGCTCTTTAAGGCCTCCTCGGCGCTACCATAGCGCTCCTCGGGCTTGAACTTGAGCTGTGCTAGGGCGACTACCACTAGCATCCCATCAGAGTGGGCTTCGCAGCTTCGCTCCTCGTCTTGGTTTTCGTCTTGCCGCCTGGAGCCCGCTTGGAGGTTGGTGGCCTGCGGGTGCTTGTCGCAGCCCTCAACGCCTATGAGCTGGGCCAGCCTCGAGTATCTTTCGAGGCATTTTATAACACTGTCCACCGTGGCTGGCGGCTCCTTGACCTCGAACTCTAGACTCTTCTTATCATTCTTCTCTGTCTCCTTCTCCACGGCTACTATGATGGGTTTACCCGGGCGGGATGGTGGCTGTACTGGCAGCTTCTGGAGGGCCTTGTGGAGTCTGCACACGCCCTCCAGGATGAAGTTGGCCAGGCCGCTGTCGGCCATGGTGAGCAGGTAGCCCACCTCTAGGGCTATGTCGAGGCAGTGAGCTCTGAGCCTGCAGCTCTCGTTTATCTCGTCTCTCTCGCCGCCGTTGCATAGGAGCTCGCGCACGCTCTCAAGGCACGTTCGGGGCTTCTGAGCATTCCTATTATCCTGCTGGCCTTCCTGTTGGCCCTCAGCCTCATTCTTGTCCTGCTGACTCTGAGCATTCCTATTATCTTGCTGGCCCTTCTCACAGTAAATCTCCAGTACCCGGACCGAGTGGGGCGGGCCAGCCTTCCTGAAGCTAGCGGCACTCTTGCCGACACTAACGTAGGTTCTCCTGAGGCCTAGGCTGTAGTCCCTCGTCGCCATTCTGACGACCTCATCGTCCGAGCTTATGTCCTCGAAGAGCTCCACTGCTGGGGGCTGCTTGATGGGATTTTCGGGATTTTCGGTGGGCTCTATGCATAGTATGTCATTCTCGATGATGTCCGAGCCGTAGAGGTAGGCTAAGTGCGGGTAAACTATAGTAACCGATGCCTCGATGAAGGGCCTAGGCCTGCCGTCCCCGCCGCCCCCCTCCGAGGCCAAGGTATACCCCGAGAGTCTTGACCGGCAGAGTTAGATTTAAATTTATACTCGCACATTTTCTGGGGTTCTAGGAGTGGGGCGTAGGGGTTGGTGTACGCCGTTGTCATCGGGAGGCATAGGATGCTCGGCGTCCAGCTCGAGGAGCTGCGGGCCCTCGGAGTCGCCGAGATGATCCAGGTGCCGAAGATAGACGAGGACGCCATCGAGGGCCTCGTGGCGGAGTGGGCTGAGAGGGGGGTGCGCTACGTTGTAATACAAGCCCTCCCACTCAGGCTGCTCGACAAGCTCTACAAGGCCTCCCGGCGCGTGGGCATCGACCTCCTCGTTGCACACATGGAGACCGTGGCAATGGCGAGGACCAGGGAGGAGGCCGAGAGACTCGTAGCGGAGAAGCCGGAGGCTAGGACGTTCGTATCAGCGCCCGGCGACGAGTACCTACGTGTAATAGAGCATAAGGGGTGGATGAGGATCAGGAGGCTTGAAGTAGAGCTCGAGCCCGCGCTCGGCGGGTGAACCGGAAGGTGGGGCTGAGAGCCTGGGGGCGGCGGCTAGCCAGCATGGAGTTCAGGCTGGCCACTCCCCTCCTACATAGGGGGCCTCTCGGCCTCTCATTCATGCCCCGCCACCACAGCGGGAGCGCGGCCTTAAAGCCTATCCTGCCCGACGCGAAGAGCCTCATCGGCAGGGCCCGCTGGCTCCTGAGGGCATCTCTCATAGGCTCAGTCTTCGAGGAACACCCCGGGGGCGGTGTTGTACGGGTAAGCAACCACCAGCAGGCCGAGACGCTAGCCCAAGCCTTCGGCTCGACACGCTCGGCCTCACCGCTGATAGTCAGGGTTTCATGGGAGATAAGTAATTCCATCAGCCCCGCCTACCTCCAGCCCCAAGACCTCAGCGAATGCGGTGCCGAGAAGGGTAGTGAGATATTTAGGATGCTTGGTAAGATAGGCGGGCGCATACTGGGGGGCAAGTACACAGACGACCCCTGTAGTGGCCAGAGCCAGCAGGAGCTCGGCGGCTGCGTCAACCTATGCTCAAACGGCAGCCTCAGCCCCGCGCTGGTAGAGGCGGCGATGGCAGCGGCGGTACCCAGGATACAGCTCTCCACGCACACAAGTAAAGCCCAAAGTAAGATTCTATCGCGGCTTATCGACCTGTACGCCAGCTACTTCAACACGCAGAGTAGGGGCGCTGTCGAGGCCCTCCTCCGCCAGCCCGCCAGGCCGGGCAGCCTTACGATGAAGGTAGAAGTCGTAGAGAGGCCCGGCGCTCGGCTTAGTGGTGGGGAGGAC
>Ga0256833_1001855_pt1 | contig 15222 bp, 14 predicted proteins | sample 356284metaG_FD_190535 | JGI IMG/M metagenome (GOLD analysis project Ga0256833, IMG submission 190535) | Hydrothermal vent microbial communities from Mid Atlantic Ridge, Atlantic Ocean - 356-284 | ecosystem: Environmental > Aquatic > Marine > Hydrothermal vents | place: Atlantic Ocean: Mid...
CAGTGTGCCTTCATCACGCACATCGGCATTAAAACGATACGCAGCGGCAAAGGCGGCCGGACCAAAGAATTCATCATTCTCCTCAATAGCAGGGCATGAATAGTGACACAAGCCGCACTGAATGCACAAGTCAGCTTCAAGAAGCGCTTCGGCTTGCTCCGGCGTGACTAAAGATTCTTCTTTAGGGTGCTCATCAATGTCACTGACAAGATAGGGTTTGACGGCATCATGTTTTTCCCAGAAGTCCGCTTTGTCGACAATCATATCTTTAACGGCACGCTTGGTACTGACAGGCTCTATGGTCAGTTCGGTTCCAAATGAGTCAATAATATCATTCATGCGCTCTTTGCAGGCAAGAACACCTTTGCCGTTTACCTTAACGGCGCAGGCACCGCAGATACCGTGACGGCAACTTCTGCGGTAACTGAAACTCCCGTCAAATTCCCATTTAATACGATTTAAAATATCAAGAACCACCTCTTCGGAAGTCACTTCCATCTGATACTCTTTATATGCCGGAAGATAATCGGTTTCCGTGTTAAATCGGAACACTTTAAAAGTAATTGTTTGTGTTGTAATACTCGTCATTGAGTGCTCCTTTAATATGTTCGTTCTTTAAGTTCATGTTTGCCCAGTGTGACATCCATGTAGTCGAGTGTGATGTTGCCGTTTTCATCCATGTATGCCATCGTGTGCTTTAGAAAGTTCTCATCGTCTCGAGTGTCATAATCTTCACGGAAGTGCGCACCGCGACTCTCTTTTCGTGCCAAAGCACTCTCAACAATAAAGAGTGAGAAGTCAAGCATATGTCCAAGTTCAATGGCTTCTTGCAAGTCGGTATTGAAAATTTTTGATTTATCATCGATACGGCAGTTTTCATGAAAACGTCGGCGCAGTTCTTTCAGTATATTAACTTGTTCTGCTAACGTCTCTTCGGTTCTAAATACACCGGCATTATCGGTCATGCTCTGTTGCAGCTCATCACGAAGTCCCGGTACCGTGTCGGTACCGTTGCGGTTGAGTGTTAGCGTGATTTCATCTATCATTGCTTTGGCATCGTCTTCCGTGGCCTTACGCAAGGTAATACCTTCATTGAGATCTTTAATCATGCTTTGTCCAACATGACGACCGAAAAAGAGTGCTTCAAGAACCGAGTTCGCACCCAGGCGGTTAGCGCCGTGAACACTCGAACATGAACATTCGCCCGCGGCATAAAAGCCTTCTACAAATTCGGTGTTGTTTTGGCGAACATGGCCGTCTTTGTCCATGGGAATACCACCCATAGAGTAGTGCGCGGTAGCACTGATTAAGATCGGCTCCTTGACCATGTCCAGACCCAGAAACGTAATGGCAAGATCACGAAGTTCCGGAAGACGTTCCATAATGAGGTCTTTACCAAGATGAACCAGATCAATATAGACGGCATCCTTACGGGGACCGACGCCGCGTCCTTCACGAATTTCATTAATAATGGCACGACTCACAACATCGCGAGAGGCAAGCTCAAGTTTATTGGGAGCATACTTCTCCATAAAACGTTCGCCTTTGGAGTTTAAGAGACGGCCGCCTTCTCCACGCGCTGCTTCAGAGATGAGCACACCGTTTCCGGAGAGTCCCGAGGGGTGAAACTGTACAAATTCCATATCTTCCAACGGCAGTCCGTGGCGGGCGACTATAGAGAGACCGTCACCGGTATTGGCATGGGCGTTGGAGTTGATTTTATAAGCACGTGCATAACCGCCGGTGGCAAACATGACGGCTTTAGCGTTGAAGATTGCATATTCCAAGTTACGAATGTTAAACGCAACCACACCGCTGACTTTGCCCTCTTTGTAGATAATATCGGCAGCATACCATTCATCCCAAAAGGTCACTCCTTCACGGAGTGCCTGCTCATAAATAGTCTGTAAGAGCGTTAATCCGGTACGGTCTTTGGCATAGCAGGCGCGCGGCGATGATTGACCGCCAAAAGGGCGCTGTGCAATGGTTCCGTCTTCATTGCGACTAAATGCCGCACCCATGCGCTCTGCCCAGCGAATGGTTTCGGGCGCCTCTTTACACATGAGTTCAACGACATCCTGATCGGCCAAATAGTCGGCACCTTTGACCGTATCAAATTCATGCAGTTCTATACTGTCTTCATCACTCAATGCCGCATTAATTCCGCCTTGCGCCGCACCGGAGTGACTGCGAAGCGGATGCAGTTTTGTAATGACGGCAACTTTTTTACCGGCTTTTTCAAGTTCACGAGCAGCTGCCGTACCGGCAAGTCCGGCACCGACAATGACTGCATCGTAAGTATAAATAGGAATACCCATATACCATCCTTAAATGTAATGCAATGATTGTAGCGAGTCAAAACTTTCAATAAGTTAAATACAAGCCAGGAGTGCAGCAAATGTATTTTTGTTACCTAGCGTATCATGATACGACGGTGTGCTTGGAGTACAGCGCAGGTTCGTTTAAAAGCCTAAGACAATACTGTTGGTATTGGCATGTCGCTTGGGCGATGTTCTTAAAAAATGGGTACCGTATGTTATGGCAGATTCCAAGGTTTTGTCTTTGGGTTTGACAATAAAAACACCACTGACGGTAAGATGTTGCACATTGATTCTTTCAGTTTTAAAACGTGCCTCTTCAACAGTTTTTCGTAGCTGTTCACAAGTGTTATAGGCTGCATCCTGATTGTCGCTTGGCAAAACAAGAACAAACTCATCATACCCGATACGCGCAATATACTCATTGGTTTTTTCATAGAGAGAAAGAATAAAAGAGAGTTTTTTCAAAATAGCCTGAGAGGTCTCCTCGGAGATATGCAAACGTATCTCTTTATAGTTGTCAATACTAAAAACATAGACATACGTCGTGTAGTTGTAGGGAATTTTTTTTCTGTTGTAAATATGCAGAACCCCTTTAAGGCTGTGGAGTTGCGACAGCGGGTCACGGTAGCTCTCATCCCGTTTCTCTTCATCGACTTTATGAAGTACTTTTGACAAATACTCAAGCTCTTTGACCCGATAGTCGTAGTCGGGTGTTCGTCTGTTTATAGCATGAAGATCGCGTATGGATCTGCTCATTTTACCAAAGTAGCTGATGGCGATTAAAATAATATAGAAAACGGTAAAATAGATAATGTAACTGTTGAGAGCCTCTTTTTGAAACAGTATATTGTTTTGAACTTCAATAAAGGCGGTCAGTGCGCTTGCAATAGCGGCACGTTCTGTTTTTAAAACCTCTTGATATGTTTTCGTATTTTGTCGTGTCGTGGCATGAGTCTGTACGGTTGCATGATAGTTCATGGTGTGTTGTTGAAGCGACTCCAGCCATCTCTTTTCATAGGCGGGATCTTGAATATAGCGTGCTGCAATATCTAAAGAAAGTTTGCGGTCGAGATCGTCAATATTAAACTGCAGTTTATTGCGTAAGGACTCAAGTTTAATGAGCGTTAATCCAAAATCATTCTCGTGGAGTTCCGTAAGGTTTTCAACGAGCTTTTGATGTGCATAGAGTGATTTGATGACGGAAGCGGTCTGATTTTGACTGGTATTGAAGAGTAATATGACAATTGATAGCAGGGTTACAATGAGAAGATGGACTCGTAACTGACGTAACAGTGACACAATAGATAATTTCACACTTTATTCCTTCCAAAATATATTCACAAATCACGAATATAGTGCTATTTTAGTGACATATCATTTAATTTCCACTTAATACGAGTGTTTAAGTTAACTTAATATATGCTATAACTCCTAAAATATGCTGTGAGGAGCTGCTATTAACGCGGAAGAGTATTTTATTAAAACCATGGCAAAATCATCTCGTGCTATTGGTGATGACGGTGCCTTAATCGGTACGTACGTTTACTCCAAAGATCTCTTTTTTGAGGGGGTGCATTTTAGTCGATCATGGATGCGTCCGTATGATATTGCCCAAAAAGCGATGCTGGTAAACATCTCTGATGCGGTGGCTATGAATGCCGTACCGAAGTATGCGCTCATCGGTATGGCTATGCCCAAGACAATGCCGCTCTCCCAGATGCAGGAGCTGACGCAAGGTCTGCAAGATACGGCCAAAGCGTTTGGCATAGAGATTATTGGAGGCGATACCGTTGCCAATACCAAACTCGATATCTCTATAACGCTTGTTTCACGGACGCAAAGAGCATTGGAGCGTCGCGGGCTTAAAAGCGGCGATTATCTTGCGTTTACCGGTGTGTTAGGTCGAAGTGCCAAGGAGTTACGCTACCTTTTAAGCGGCGGTAGGCTGCATCGTAACGCAAAATTTACCAATATTGTCCTGCGGCAACGTTTTATTGCGCAGGCTGCACCGTCGCTTCATGCCGGTATGGATATCTCTGACGGGCTCTTTTGTGATGTGACAAAATTATTGCATATCAATAGACTCGGTGTCCGTTTTTTAGCTAAAATTCCCCAACACATTGCTTGCAGCGGTGAAGAGTACGAGATGTTGGTGGCATTTCCACCGAATAAACGGCGAAAACTCCATCGTCTTGCCCAAAAAAACAGGGTAAGACTGACGGTTTTTGCCCAAATCCGCCGTGGCACCTTTACCAATCGCTGTAAAGCGCACCATTTTTAAAGAGAGCCTCATGGACCGACTGTACGCCTATTCACATGCCCCGATTCCTTTTCATTTTAAGCAGACATCCCGTGATTTTGTAGTCGATGAGATTCCTCTGTATGATTTTAGTGCTGAAGGTGAGCATTTGGTGTTACAGGTTCGTAAAAAAAATCTGACGACATGGCAGATGCTCGACGCTATCGCCAAGCATCTCAATATTCGTTCTCGAGAGATCGGTTATGCCGGATTAAAAGATAAACATGCCTTGACGAAACAGTATATTTCCGTACATAAACAGCATGAGAATGCTCTGGACTCTTTTGATGCCGAGGGTATTAAAATACTCTCCAAAACCTACCATAACAATAAAATTAAAATGGGGCATTTAAAAGGGAACCGTTTTTTTATTCGCCTGAAAAAAGTCACGCCGACGGCGGCGGCTATGATTAAAGAGGCGTTGGGCTCCATTGAACGGTTTGGCATGCCGAACTATTTTGGTTTTCAGCGTTTCGGAACTGAGAAAAACAACTATAAAATCGGTGAAGCCATACTGTTTGAAGGACGAAAAGAGCGTAACGTCAAAATGCGACGACTGTATGTCAATGCCTACCAGAGCCATCTCTTTAACCTATGGTTGAGCAGTCGCATTGAGAAATCGACGCTTATTGAAAACTTTGAGCCTTCCGAAATCAGTGACCTATTGAATATGCCGGTAAATATATTGGCCAATATGAAAAAACAGAAGCATCCCTTTAAGCTTTTTACCGGGGATGTGATGATGCACTATCCGCACGGACGGCTATACCATTTTGACGGTACGGCAGAAGAGACACAGCGATTTACATGTAAACATGTTGCTCCGACGGGATTGCTTGCGGGACAACGGGCGCAACGTGCAGAAGGTGATGCGTCGGTTCTAGAAAAAGCGTTTGATGTAGCGACTCATATTGACGGCGCACGTCGTTATGCATGGATTTTTCCCGAAGCCGTTGAAGGAGAATATAAAGAGAATGAGGCATGGTATGAGCTTCATTTTACGCTGCCTAAAGGCTCGTACGCTACGGTGTTGATTGAAGAGATCGCCAAACGAGAAATAGAAGGAGAGAGAGAATGAGAGCATTGAGTAGTTTACTGTCACAAGGTTTCGGAAAATTTGCATCGCATGAGTTTGAGCCGTGGTTTCAACACGTTGTCAATCGCAGTTACGTGAGACTGATGGGGTTAGATATGCATGAGTTTCAGCCTCCTGAAGCATACCCGAGTTTAAATGCACTTTTTACGCGGCATTTGGAGATACCGCGTGAATTTTCAAAAGATGCCAATGCACTTATTTCACCGTGTGACGCACTGGTCAGTGAGTGCGGTACATTGCACGCGGATCAGGCGCTGCAAATTAAGGGAATGCGCTATAGCGTCAGTGAACTGCTTGGTGATGAAATTGCCCAAGAACACAAAGATCGGCTGAAAGAGGGACAGTTTATTAACTTTTATCTTTCACCGAAAGATTACCATCGCTACCACATGCCGTGCGATCTCAAAATAAACCGTGCGGTACATATTCCCGGGAAGCTCTATCCGGTTAATATGCCTGCACTTCGTAATATTGCCAACCTGTTTATTAAAAATGAGCGGGTGGTACTTGAGTGTGAGACATCACAGGGCGTGCTGATCTATTTGGTACTTGTGGGTGCGCTCAATGTGGGGAAAATGCGCGTAAGTTTTGAGCCGCGGCTTGTTACCAACGATGCTGATGCTTACAAAAGAGCGTACGAATTTTCAGAACTTTACCTAAAAAAAGGGGATGACTTCGGCTGTTTTGAGATGGGCTCAACTATTGTACTTCTTACCGAAAAAGAGACCTTGAATTTACATGTAAAACGTGGTGAGCTTGTGAAATTTTCCCAAACTATAGCGGAGTTTACCACGCTATAGTGTTTTTGTTGCTCTGTTAACGAGCAACCCGCCCGCAATAATGAGTCCAATACCGCAAAGTGCGGCAATATCGGGAAAAGCATCGCCGAGCATTACTCCAAAACCGATGGCAAAAGGGATGTTAGTGTAACTGACTACGCCAATAATGGTTGCGTTGGTACTGGAGTAGGCTTTCGTCAGAAGCCACTGTGATAACGTCGAAATAAGTGCCATGAGCAGAATAAAAAGCCATACGGTGTACGACGCGGGCATGGTAAAAGTACTTACGAGAAACTCCAAATAGGGTGGCGGGGTGTAAAAGTGTGCCACGCTAAAGAGTAGCAACGGCAAGAGTGTTCCTGAGAGCATGAATGACAAGACAATAACACGGGAGTCGAAATGGTCTTTGATTTTGCGAATGGTTGTGTAGGCCGCTGCGGCAAAGAAGCCGCCTAAAATACCTAAAAAGTGGTCATAGTCAATGAACATTCCCTGCGGTTTGGTAATGAGTATAACGCCGAAAAACCCGATAAACAGCGCCATAATGCTTGTTCTTGAAGCCCGCTCCCGAAGTAACCAAAAGGCGAGAACAGCGACAAAAAACGGGGATGTTTTGTTAAGTGTAATGGCAACGCCGAGCGGAATGGTCGTAATGGTGTAGAAAAACATAATCATGGCACTAAACCCTAAAACACCGCGTAATATCAGCGAGCCAAGATGGTTTTTACTAAACGTTCCGGGGGTATGTTTGAGCATGAGTAAAATAAAAATGACACCAATGAGATTACGAAAAAAGACAATTTCCAGCGCACTGAGATCTTCAGAGAGTATTTTGGCAAGCGCACCGTTTACTGCGGAGAAAAGCGAACTCAGCAGCATAAAAAGAATACCGTTATCGGTTGTTTTTAGAAGCGTTCTCAGTGCAAATCCTGAAGGTGTCGTCTAAAATACATGTAAAAAGTGTTACACATTAAATCGAAAATGCATCACATCGCCGTCGTTAACAATATACTCTTTACCTTCAAGGCGCATTTTCCCCGCCTCTTTCGCACCCGATTCTCCGCCAAATTCTACAAAATCGTCATAAGCGATAACTTCGGCGCGAATAAAGCCTTTTTCAAAATCGTTGTGAATGACGGCGGCGGCTTTGGGGGCGGTGGTGTTTTTACGAATTGTCCAAGCACGCACCTCTTTGACACCGGCGGTAAAGTAGCTCATGAGACCGAGTTTGTCAAAACCTTTGTGAATAATCTGATCTAAACCGGATTCGGCGACACCCAGCTCGTTTAAAAAGTCATCGCGCTCTTCATCGCTCAGTTCGACAAGCTCTTCTTCTATTTTAGCGCACAATTTAATGACTTCACACCCTTGCGCACGCGCATGAGCCTCAAGAGCTTTGACATGTTCATTGTCTTCGAGCAGACCCTCTTCGTCTACATTGGCTCCGTACATAATCTCTTTGGCGGTAAGCAGGCGCAGGTCGTGATTGAGTTCGTTGAATGTATCGCTGTTAAAATCGTCAAAAGTTCGTGCCAGATTGCCATCGGCAAGAAACTCCGCAAGCGTTGCGGCATACTCCATGAGCGTTTTGGCTTTTTTGTCGGCTTTAGCCTGTTTTTTAAGTCGTTCCATACGGTTGGTCAGCACTTCAATATCGGCTAAAATGAGTTCGGTTTCAATAATTTCAATATCGCGTAACGGGTCAATGGCACCTTCGGTATGGACAATGTTTTCATCGTCAAAACAGCGGACAATTTGCAAAATAACTTCGGTTTCTCGTATGTTGGAGAGAAACTTGTTACCCAAACCTTCACCTTTGCTCGCTCCTTTGACCAGACCGGCAATATCGACAAAATCAAGTGTCGAGTGCTGAATGCGCTCGGGGTTGACAATGGAAGCAAGGGCATCAAGGCGGCTGTCGGGCACAGGCACTACGGCTTTGTTGGGCTCAATGGTACAAAACGGATAGTTTGCCGCTTCGGCATTTTGTGCTTTGGTCAGTGCATTAAACGTTGTTGACTTTCCCACATTAGGAAGACCTACTAATCCTATACTTAATCCCACGGTGACTCCAATGACAGTAAATTTTTGGAATTATACTATCTAAACCTTGTAAAAGGCAAAATGTCTCTATTTTAACCTCTCTTGGCAGATAAGTTCACTAAAATAAAAATCAATAAATTTTAATACTTGGAATAATTAAGCTATGGCAACAGTAAAACAAGAAGAATCGATAGAAAAACAACTCTGGAAAGCCGCAGATAAACTACGAAAAAATATTGATGCCGCAGAATATAAGCATGTAGTAATGGGGCTTGTGTTTTTAAAGTATATCTCCGATAGTTTTGAAGAGCTTTACAACGCTCTTAAAGCCCAAGTTGATATGGGGGCAGACCCAGAAGACAGAGATGAGTACAAGGCTGAAAATGTCTTCTTTGTGCCACCAAGTGCCAGATGGTCACATCTTCTCTCAAATGCCAAACTCCCAAATATCGGTAAAATTGTCGATGAGGCTATGGATGCCATAGAAAGAGAGAATAGTTCGCTTAAAGGGGTACTTCCTAAAGTATTTGCACGAGATAATCTCGATAGCAAATCACTCGGCGGACTGATAGATCTCATAGGAAATATCGCTCTAGGAGATACCAAAGCGAGAAGTGCCGCAGAACTTTTTGAAGTTCAAAGACCAGCTGTTACAAAACATTTGAGCAATATCTTTAAAAGTGGTGAATTGGATGAAAAAGTGGTGTGTTCCATTTTGGAACATACCACAAAACATAGGGCTATTGAGGATAAAAAACAGACTAAAAAAGTTAAATTTTACAATCTTGATACCATCATATTAGATAAAATAGTAGCATTTAATGCTTCTCAGTATAGTAAGACACTTCATGTTGATGAGACTACACAGGAGAAGCTACGCCAAATTGCCATTTACGAAACACAAATAGCAGAGTTAAAGTCAAAAATAAAAAAAAAAGACAAACTTTAACGATAAGGTCAATATGAACATAGAGTTAAAAAAAGTAAAAGATAGCTTAACAAGCTTAAAGAGTCAAATATGAAATACACATATAAGAGATTAACTATTGATTCTTACATCCATACTTTATATAAAGATGGTTTGCAGCACTCATCGGTTTTGAGTGTAGATGAGATACGCAATAGAGTTGAATCTATTGGTATATTTAGACTTAAAGGCTATGTGAAAGCTTTTAGAAACGGTTTAAATGCTTATTCTATAAATGACTTATTTGAACTTTATGACACAGACCGCCAAATCTCTTCAAATATGTTCACACTCTCTTCACAAGTTGAGATAAAATTAAAATCTTATTTAATCGAAGTGGCTTGTGAACAGACTGATAATCCATTTTTTTATCTTTTACAAGAGAGTTATTAAAGAAGACTTTAGACTCAACAGTGACTCCTTGAGTGATTGGAAAATTCTTCAAAAGAGTCTAAAATCTGAAGTCTATATGCACTATAGAGATTATTATCTCTTAACATATAGTTTTGATAATAACAGAGTTTATATTCATGAGCAAGAGACATTAGAATTGTGTGAAGATGTGAATTACCCACCTTTTCACTATTTTGTTGAAAACTTGGCACTTGGTGCAGTGATAATGTTGATTTCTAAATTAACACTCCAAAACAAATCTGTTTTAAAACTTGTAAGTAATAAGTTTGGCATATACAATGAAAAAACATTTTTACATTACCTTTTGCGGTTAAAAGAGCTTAGAAATAGATGTGCTCACAATGGAAGGTTGTTTAATAGAAATTATCGTGGTGTTAAATCTTTTGGGAAGCATAAAAAAGAGTTTAGAAAAACAATATATGAACATAAGCTTATTGATGTTTATTACTCTTTGCAGTTTTTAAAAAATAGTAAAAACATATACATAGATACAGATGAACTTATAAGTAGTTTTATTAATGACAACTTATCGAAATGTAGTGAAAAAATACAAGGCTGGATATTAAATATCTTAAGAAAGACAAGGTAAGTGTGCATGCAGGGACTTACCGTAAGTGAGAGAATTATAACATACAAAAGATTAAGTAAGCTTAAGGGGATAGACAAATGCAAAAATTAGATGGAAAAAGTTTAGATATTGTTAGTGAAAATGTAGAAAAATTAAAAGAGATCTTTCCTGAAGTTTCGCAAGCGGTTCTTGCAACTGCTTTATCTCCTGAGCAAATTGATAATTTTCTTTTAAAATATCATACTGTTCTTGTGTAAGTTCTACCATTTTACACTCCCTATTTTAGCACCGCGCGTGACAGTCGTATTAACCCAGCGGGTAAAAGCAAATACCTCCATAGACTGGACAATCAAAGAGAGCGTGCGCTCAAAACTCAAAGTTATCGTTAAACGAACGTTGCTACAGTTTGGTTATCCACCTGATATGCAACGCCTTGCTACCGAAACGGTACTCAAGCAAGCAGAGCTCATAGCAGAGGAGTTGACGGCTGTAAGCGCGTGAAATGAAGAGTTACAGTTTTAAGATTTTTTTACAATTCGAGTTGCCGTGATAAAAAGGTACTCTTTTCCCGTTACGGTTACGCGAAAGCGATGCTGTTGCAAATACTTTTTACAAAAATAGATATCTTTAATAACAAGCGACATCTCAGAGTAGTTATAGTTAGGTGCTTTAGCACCATATATCATTTCGCCGTCAATCCATCTTGAGTTGGGAAAGCCTAAAATGAGTGCGCCCTCGGCAGTGAGGTATTGTTGTACCAAAGTCATCAACAGCGGTTTAAAATTGACCCCTGGACTCTGCAGGGTTCCGATGCTTATGATAAGATCAAAACGTCCAAGGTTGAGTGTTTCGAGATGGTTGATATTGTGCTGAATCATGGTGACGTTGGTAGATTGAAAACGTTTGCCGGCATTGGCAATGGCTGAATACGAGTAGTCAATGCCGGTAAAGTGAGTGTTAAAAAAGTTGGGTGAGAGCTGCTGAATCAGTTCAAACTCATCACCGCTGTTAATACCAAGGTTGAGAACATGGCGCCGTTTGGATATGTTAACGGCATGAAGGGCTTGCGCATAAGCATCAACAAAGGCGGGTTCTTCATTTTTGTTAATCTTTGAAAACGGTGAATTGACGCCATATTTTTCAGTAATATCATCGACATGCATTGTATGAAAAGAGTCTTGAGTGTCGAGTCGTTGAAACCGTATGGTGACCGTATGTTCGCTATGTTTTAGAGGTGTTAACATCCTGCAATACAGAAGCTGTGCCAAGTCGGTCCATGCTTTATAGCCACGGTAAATATAGCTAAGGTCATTATATGTTATGATGCTACCTGCATAAGTACTGCAACAGCAGTCCGGGTCGATGACTACAAAAGTGAAGATGTCGTGAGCGTGAACATGTGCCAGTTCAGATCGCAAGATCGTAATAATTTCATGCATCGATTCCGTCGTGAAATGTTTCATAAGAGGCATATTACACTAATTTACATGTAAAAAGGGATAGAACATTGGCGTTTACTTTAGAAAAAACCTTAGTGATTGGAATCTCTGCGACGGCGCTGTTTGATCTAAGCGAAGCCGATGCACTGTTTCAGGAAAAAAAGGCCAACGATCCGGAGCATGCCGTCGCACACTATAGAGCGTATATGCTTGAACACGAAGAGATACCGCTAAAAGAGGGCATCGGGTTTCCTTTGGTACAGGCACTTTTAGGATTGAACCGCTATCAAGACGAACACGATGCTCCGTTGGTCGAAGTGGTCATTATGTCACGAAACAGCCCCGATACCGGCATTCGAGTACTCAACACCATTCGTACTTTAGAGTTGGGCATTACCCGTTCCGCTTTTACGGCAGGTGAATCTACCGTCGATTATTTGGAAGCTTTTGATGTCGATCTGTTTTTAACCACCGATGAACCCGATGCTCAAAGCGTCATAGACAGTGGCGTGTGTGCTTCTGCCGTACTCTCAACACCGCCGCAGTATCGGTGTGATACCTCTGACGGACAGGTACGCATTGCTTTTGACGGTGATGCGGTACTGTTCGATGAGAGCAGTGAGTTGCTTTACAAAGAACAAGGCCTTGATGCCTTTCAGAAACAAGAACATCAAAAACAAGATATCCCTATGGACGAGGGGCCGTTTGCCGGTTTTCTGAAGAAGTTGGCCGCACTGCAGGAGCGGCTGCCCATGAGCATGGAAAATTCGCCGGTGCGCATTGCCATTGTCACTGCGCGCAACAGCCCTTCGGAGATGCGAGTCATTAAAACGCTGCGTCACTGGGGCGTTTATGTGGACGAGGCCTTTTTTTTGGGAGGTATTGACAAAAGTAAAATTCTCAAAGCGTTTAAGGCGCATATCTTTTTTGATGATCAAGAGGTACACCTTAAAAACTCGTCACTGGTGGTACCTTCGGGAAAAGTGCTCTATCCGTCACATTCAGCGTTAAAGAATCTGTCATGACCAACAATACCTTAATGCAAGAAGACTTGCGCTATATTTTTCACCCCTGTTCACAAATGAAAGACCATGAAACCCTGCCGCTCATTCCCATTAAACAGGCAAAAGGATCTTATATTGAAGATTATGAGGGGAATCGTTACTTAGATTGCATTAGCAGCTGGTGGGTCAATTTGTTTGGGCATACCAATGCGTACATTAACGCCAAAATAAGCGAACAGCTCGAAACGCTCGAACATGTCATCTTTGCCGGGTTTACACATAAACCCGCTATTGATCTTTCACGCCGTCTTGTTGCGCTGACACCCGAGCCGCTTCAAAAAGTCTTTTTTGCCGACAACGGATCGAGTGCCATTGAGATTGCATTAAAAATGTCTTTTCAATATTTTAAAAACCAAGGTGAGAGTCGACCGCTGTTTGTCTCTTTGGAAAACTCCTACCACGGAGAGACCATGGGCGCATTGGCAGTGAGTGATACGGGGCTCTACAAAGAGATCTATACCGATATTCTCATTACCACGGTACAGGCGGCATCACCGGCATTGGTAAGCGAGGATGAGGCCATTGAAAGTATGCGTCGTGTACTGCAAAAGCATCAGGGAAAGGTCGCTTCGGTGGTCATTGAACCGTTGGTGCAGTGCGCAGGTTCGATGATGATGTACAATGCAAGCTACATTACCCGTCTTAGAGCCTTGTGTGATGCCTTCGGTGTTTTTTTGATTGCCGATGAAGTAGCCGTGGGATTTGGACGTACCGGCACCATGTTTGCTGTTGAGCAAGCCGGAATATCTCCGGATTTTCTCTGCCTCTCCAAAGGGATTACCGGCGGTTACATGCCCCTGTCGGTCGTACTCTTTAGCAATGAGATCTATAACGCCTTTTATTGCGATTATCATGAGGGTAAATCATTTTTAGATTCACACAGCTATACCGGTAATACGCTGGCCTGTGCCGCTGCCAATGCGGTGCTTGATATTTTTGAGAACGAGAATATTATTGAGACAAACCGTACCCGTATTGCGCTTATACGTGAGCAAACTCAAAAATTTCGCACGCTTAAGAATGTCAAAGAGGTACGTCAGCGCGGTATGATTTGCGCCATAGAGCTTCAGGGCTATACGGCAGAAGAGCGCATTGGATTACATGTATTTCAAGAAGCACTTGCAAAAGGGGTGTATCTGCGCCCTTTGGGGCATGTCATCTATTTTATGCCGCCATACTGTTTCACGCCACAGGAGTTGCACACTATGATAGCGGTAACCTATGAGATTGTCGATGCCCTCTGTAAACGCTAAATTTACATGTAAAATCTGTGACGATGCATTATGATCTGATCGTAATTGGTGGCGGTGCGGCAGGCATAACGGCCGCCATCTCTGCAGCCCGTCGAAAGCATCGGGTCTTACTACTTGAGAAACTTTCGCATATCGGTACAAAACTCAAAGCAACCGGCGGTGGACGATGCAATCTAACCAATACGCTGGATAACGAAACATTTATGGCACGGTTTGGACGGGAAGGGCGATTTATGCGTGACGTGCTGAGAACATTCGACCACCGTGCATTAACCGATTTTTTAGCACAAATCGGTGTGGCTACGCATGCACCCGACGGCTATCGTGTGTTTCCCGTCACGCACAATGCCCTGAGTGTTGTCAGGGCGCTCGAAGCAGAGATGCAGCGTCTGGGTGTCGCGGTTCACTGTGCTGAACGTGTGGAGTCACTTGAGGCAAGCGGTGATGCCGTTCATGCGGTACATACGACTGCGGCACGTTATGAAGCTGCACATGTCATCATTGCTACGGGCGGATTAGGCTACCCGAAACTCGGTGCCGAAGGGGAGGGTTATGTACTTGCTGATTCTCTCGGACACCGTGTTAATGAGCCGTTTCCCGCCATGATGCCGCTGCATACCAAAGAACGTTGGGTGCGGCACTGTCGCGCCGATACCATTGCCAAAGCAGAAGTACGAATTGATCTGAAGAGAGCGAAAAAAACTGTTGCCGTAGGCGACCTTATTTTTACGCGATCGGGCATTCGCGGTCCGGTTGTGCTCGATTTCTCTCGTGAGATAACACCATTGTTACAACGCTATGGTAGTGTTCCTTTGCGTATTAATGTCGTACAGGGCAAGAGTGAGACGCAGTTGCACGAGCAGATGAAACAGCAGTTGCAAACTAATCCGCATCAAAGTACGCTTGAACTGCTTCAACCGCTGCTGCCTCAGTCATTGAGTCGTGAACTGTGTCAATTGGCAGAGATGGACCCTGCGTT
>Ga0256833_1001856_pt1 | contig 15221 bp, 15 predicted proteins | sample 356284metaG_FD_190535 | JGI IMG/M metagenome (GOLD analysis project Ga0256833, IMG submission 190535) | Hydrothermal vent microbial communities from Mid Atlantic Ridge, Atlantic Ocean - 356-284 | ecosystem: Environmental > Aquatic > Marine > Hydrothermal vents | place: Atlantic Ocean: Mid...
CTACAAGGTTGTGCTCAACATCTTGGAAAAATACGCTAACAAGCACCATATCGTAGTCTTCTGCGGGCACTTGCACACAACAGACATAGCATACTATCACGGGATATACGAAGTGGCTTGTCCATCCCTATGCACGTATCCTCTCGCTTACAGAATAGTCAACATAACTGGTGACGAGATGAAAATAAGGTTCGTCTGGTATCCGAACGAGACCCAGCAGAAGATGGCGATGGAGACAGCCCTAAAGCACGGATGGACTGAGAAGAGTTTGGAAGTCGCCAAGGGTATGCCTTGGGACAGAAACGTAACTCTCACGTTCGACCACGGAATAAAGAACGTTATACTCATGATAGGCGATGGAATGGGCTTAGCTCAGTTGCATCTTACCGAACTGACGTATGGAAACCTAACGATGGAGCGCTTCAACTGGACTTCAACCGGATATGAGTTAACGGACTCGTTGAGCGGGGAAGTGACGGATTCGGCTGCTGCTGGAACCGCTTTAGCTACAGGCTTTAAGACTTACAACGAGATGGATTCGATGGTTTGGAAGGACGGAAAGCTCTATTCTCTGCCCACGGTTTTGGAGCTTGCAGAAAAGCTGGGCAAATCGACCAGCTTAGTTACTACGACGAGGATTACCGATGCAACCCCAGCGGTGTTCGCATCTCACGTGAAGTATAGGCACATGGAAAAGGACATAGCCTTGCAGGAAATAGAGCATAAAGTGAACGTTCTTTTGGGCGGAGGATTGAAGGAGTTCAACAGTTCCACTTTAACGCTTGCAAGGGAGAAAGGATACGTAATAGTTTACAACAGAACGCAGTTGGAGAAGGCTAACGGCGATCACATCTTGGGTCTGTTTGCGGAAGACAACATTCCCTTCGTCCTTGATAGAGGTAAGGATATACCCAACCTTCCGGAGATGACCGAAAAAGCTCTTGAAGTTCTGAGCAGGAATCCCAAGGGGTTCTTCATAATGGTCGAGGGTGGAAGGATAGATCACGCATGCCACATAAACGACCCAGCTTCGGTAGTAGCGGAAACGTTGGAATTCGATAAGGCTGTTGCAACTGCTTTGGACTTCGCGAGGCTCGGGCATACTGTAGTAATCGTTACCGCCGACCACGAAACCGGTGGATTAACGCTGGGAGTGAAATACGGCAGATCGATAGACTTCAACAAGCTGAAGCACATAAAGAGGAGTGTTTACTACATGGCGGAGCTAATAAAGAAGGGAGAAGATCCAGCTAAGGTTGTTAAGAAGTATGCGAACATAACTCTAACTCCAGAAGAGGTTAAGGAGATAGAGAGCGTTATCGGGCAGAAGTATCAGCCGGCAGATAAGTTGGGAGAGATAATATGCAAGCATCTCGGCTTGAAATTTGCAACCCACGTTCACAGCGGTGTTCCGGTGCCAAGAATGATTTACGGTTACGAATTCGACGGATTCCACCATCACGTCGAAACCGCGAAGCTAATGGCGAAGCTACTTCTGGGCAAGCTAACGCCGAAAGCTAAGGAGGTCTTGGAATACGTGGGCAACTTCAGCTACGTTAAGCCAGAGTTCGACTACAACCACAACGGAGTTATAGACTTCTTAGACGTTTATAGCGTTGATTACTAAATTTTTTAAATTCTATTATGTATAGTTATTATATCATTATTATATCATTTCACACTGTAAACTGTAATACCAACACAACTGATTTTAAACTACACGTTGCAAAGCACTTAATGTCTTTAATAGAGAAAGCTCTAATACTACCGGGAGAATTGTTGTTCGAAGAGGCAAAAAAGATTAGAGATAAAATCTTTAATAAGAAAATTTATTTGAGAGCCATTATAGAATTTTCAAACGTCTGTGTAAACGATTGTGCATATTGTGGCATAAGAAGAAGTGCAGACGTAAAGAGGTACGCTATGAAAGAAGAAGAAATAGTAAAGCTGGCTCAATACGCTGAAGACATAGGATACGGGACGATAGTTCTTCAATCTGGCCAGAACAGTATTTACGATGAGAGCCTTTGTGAAGTGATAAGGGAAATAAAAGAAACTACAAGCTTGGCAGTAACACTATCCTGTGGAGAGAAAAGCTTTGAAACGTACAAAAAGTGGAAAGAATCGGGAGCCGACAGGTATTTACTGAAGCAAGAAACTTCTAATCCCGAACTTTTCAGAAAGCTGACCAACAGGAGTTTAGAAAAAAGGTTTGCCTGCTTAAAAGCTCTTTTAGACTTAAACTACGAAACTGGCTCCGGAAACATTGTAGGTTTGCCTGAACAAAAACTCGAAGACATAGCTAAGGACATTGTAACTTTTGCTGAGTGGAACTTCGACATGCTCGGTATAGGACCCTTCATTCCTTGTTACGGAACTCCTCTCGAAAATTGTAGGGCTGGTGATGTTGAATTGACAATGAAAGTAATTGCGATTTCGAGAATCGTTTGTAAAGACGTTAACATACCAGCAACAACAGCTTTGAGGACGAAAGTTGGAGAAGTATCTAATATATTCGATTGTGGAGCAAATGTCGTAATGGGGAACGTTACACCGTACGAGTACAAAAAGCTATACAGAATTTATCCCGGAAAAGTCTGCGTTTTTTACGAGCCAGAATCGTGGCTTGAAAATATGAAGGAACTTATAAAGAGTTGCGGACTAAAACCGAGTGGAGAGAGAGGTAGTAGAAAAAAAGGTAGGTTTAAACCAAACTTTAAAACTCTCGAAAAAATCGTCGAAAAGCTAAATAATCTTAGTGAGGACTTAACGTCATGGGAGAAAAGGTTAGAGATAGAGAACATCACGAAAGATTGTTCAAAGCTGCTTTAAATCCTATTAGAAGAAAAATCGTTGCCTGCATAGGTGTTCAGGGAAAGACGAGAGAAGAAGTTAAAAAAGAGTTAAATCTAACGGATTTTCAGCTTAAATTTAACATAGACTACTTAATTCAACAGGGTTTCGTCGTCGAAGAAAACGGAAAGCTAAGGTTAACTGACGACGGAATAGAACTACTTGAAGCTGGCTAAATAGAAAAGAAGTGCAACTATCGCTAATATAACTACTGCAGGTATCAGCAATCTGTAAACCTTAGATAAATCAGCATGGAAGTATTCACAAGTCAGAGCGAGGCACAAGTGCATTGGCGATAGCATTACTCCGCAAAAGCCTCCAGCTATTACGAGCATGAGCCTTGAAGCAATAAGAGATTTCCCTACCCCAGTAAAAGCTGTGAGCAGAGGTAAAGCTACTGAAGAATAACTCAGTTCTATTCCTGTCGCAAAACCTATGAGGAAAGAGACGGCAAAAGCGGCAACAAAAACTGGAATTCCAAACCTTTCTAAGTGTATAAGGAAAGTTCTTGCCGAGTGAGTGTACTCTATCAACGCTTTATAACCCATAACTGCAAATATTAGAACAACTATCTTTGGATCAAGCGTTTTTTTCAGTATTTTTACTACGTCCTCCAATCTTACCTTCTTTGTAATTCTCCCTTGAATGAACACTATTGCTATTGCCAAAATCAGCGTGTAAAGCATGTCAACTTTTAGTATTAAAACCGAGATCGCTACAAGTAATATTGGATAAAAAGAACTAATCATTTTGGCAATTGCTTTAACGCTGAAAGAAAAACTGCCCTTTAATCCAAGCTTTATGGCATAAACGATTGCAACTACAAAAGCTGTAGCTCCTATAACATAGCAGGATTCGACGATTTTTACTGGTGATACTTCAACAACGCCAGTAGCTATTATTATACTCGGATACAATGGCCAAATAGTAACCCAGACGTGCCTAAACCAGTAGTTTATAAAAGTCGATTCTTCAGCAGTCAAACTGTATTTTTCTACAAGCCTTTTTATCATTACGGCAGATACGAGTGCTCCTCCGGGCATAGGTAGTAGTCCAACTAAAAGAGGTAACAAAGCGACGCTGAACTTGTGTACAAGCTCTTCTGCTGCTTTTTGCAGTTCTTCAAACATTCCAAAGTATTCCATGGAATAGCCAAGAGTAAAAGCGGAAATAACGAGAAGGAGAATTTTTATAGTCGGAACGGAAACGGCTGATAAAGCTAAAATTTTTAAAGATTTTATTCCTGAGCTGAGAATGCCCAATACAACAGCCCCTGCGAGTATAGCTAAGCATATGGTAACTCTAAGCCTTATTAGTACAAGTATTAGAATCACTGAAATTAGAAGGGATAGGGCCGTATCCATCTCCTTTGAAGAATACTTAGTTCAAATAAAATTTTGGGTAAACTTTTTTACAATACTGCACTTCAGTTAACATGGACACAGATGAGATTAAAGTTGCAGTAATAAGAATTGAAGGTACCAACTGCGAGGAGGAAACAGTAAACGCTTTCAGAGAATGTGGAGTTTTTGCTGAGGCTGTACACCTCAAGCAGTTTTACAGCGATATGATTAGAGATGAGGAGCAAAGGACTTTCAGCGACTACACTTGTATAGTAATTCCCGGTGGTTTTTCTGCTGGGGATTACGTTAGAGCTGGGGCTATTTTTTCTGCAAGGCTAAAAAGTGTTTTAAGAGAGGATTTGGAGGAGTTCATAAAACAAGGCTATCCAGTACTGGGAATATGCAACGGATTTCAAGTGCTCGCAGAACTTGGAGCTTTGCCCGGATTTGATGAAGATAAACCTTTAAGTGATGAACCAGAAATGGCACTTTCTATAAACGACTCAGGTAAGTTCGAATGCAGATCTTGCTTTCTAATGCACGAGAACAGAGGAAAGTGTGTTTTTACTTGGAAAATAGGTAAAAGAGAGATAGTTATGTACCCAGTCGCTCATGCAGAGGGTAAAGTAACGTTTCCAGCTGAAAAAGAGCAGGAGTACCTTGAAACACTAAAGCAAAACGACCAGATAGTTTTCAGATATGTTGATCCGAATGGAAATTACGCTGACTATCCCTGGAATCCGAATGGCAGTGTTTACAACATAGCTGGAATATGCAACGTTACTGGCAACGTTCTTGGGATGATGCCACATCCAGAAAGGGCATTCTGGTATCCCAACAAACAGGGTAAGGCTTTGTTTGAGAGCGTGGTGGAATACATGAAGAGATTGCCATGAACGTTTACGAAACTCTCGTAAAAGTTTTGATCGTAATTTTAGCCCTAATCTTAGCAGTAGTTATAGCTACGTTTGTTAAACTTAAACTAAAGCATTACTTGAGCGATAAGCTGCCAAAAGATAGGCTTGACTTGCTGTTGAAGTTCGCTTACTACTCGATTATTTTAATAGTTATACTTTCAATACTGCCAGAACTGGGTGTGAGTCTTTCGGGTATTTTCGTCGCTGGAGGTATTACGGGTTTAGTCATAGGTTTTGCCAGTCAAAGTGTGGTTTCTAATTTAGTTTCCGGAGTATTTATAATGTTCGAAAGACCGGTAAAAATAGGGGATCAAATAGAAGTTGATGGAGTTTCAGGCTTTGTAGAGGACATACACGTGATGTCCACTGTGATAAGGACTTACGACGGAATTTTTGTTAGAATACCGAACGACAAATTATTTACTTCTAAAATAGTAAATTACGTCGCAAATACAGTTAGGAGGTTTGAATATACTGTAAGCATAAGCTACGCTGACGATGCAGAGAAGGCGATAGAAATAATTAGAGAGATTATAGAAGCAGAGCCACTCGCTTTGAAGTATCCAGAACCACAAGTTTTTGTAAAGGAGTTGGGGGAGAGTAGCGTTGATATAACTGTAAGAGTTTGGGCTCCAGTTCAAGTTTGGTACGATGTTAGAATGAAGTTGCTCTGGAGAATAAAAAAGGCGATAGAAGGAGCGGGAATAGAAATTCCATTCCCTCAAAGAGTTGTTTGGTTAAAGTAATTACGGAGCAAATTTTAAAATTTAAGTAACAGTTCAACAGAATTACCTTCGAACTTTGGTGGTGATAGCCTGCTGGAAAAACTACTACTTCACGTAAAAACAGTAAGCGTAATACTGAAAATATTAGAAGCTGAAAGAAAAGGAAAAAAAGCGTATCCACTTTCAATTTCGAGAGAAATTGGATCTCCGTATAGCTACGTGTCAAAAATACTCGGAGAACTGGAAAAATATGCTATAGTAGAGAGCGAGCATTCTGGAAGGATGAGAATCGTAAAGTTAACTGAAGATGGAAGAATACTAGCAGAAAAGCTAAGAGAGTTAAAAGAAGTTCTTAATAGAGACTTCGTGGCGAGAAAAAAGCTGTCAATAGTAAAACGTTTTCTTGAAAACTACGAAAACAAAAATTACAGCAGAATCGAAAGAGTTTTCGTTTACGCACCAATTGAGTTCGAATTGATCAAGATTGCTGAAAAGCTAAAAGATAGAGATGTTGAAGCTTACAACTTTGCAATGGAACTTCTAAGTAAAGTCAACGTTTTTAAAGCTGGTAACTACTCAGGTCATGGAATTTCTAAGTGAGATAAAAAAAGAAATAGAAAAAGAAATAGACGAGCTCAAAGATGAAATGGTAAAAACGCTTTGCGACCTTATAAGAATTAAAGCAATTGGCCCGGACAATGGAGGGGAAGGGGAGTTAGATAGGGCTGAATACATTCAGGAAAAGATGGAAAGTTGGGGTTTTAAAGTTGAACGCTACGACGCTAAGGATGAGAGGGCAAAAGGTGGTATTAGACCTAATCTCGTCGTGAAGCTTGGAGATTCGAAAGAGAGGATATGGATAGTAACTCACATGGATGTAGTTCCAGAAGGAGATATATCTCTTTGGGAAACGCCACCGTTCGAACCTGTAGTTAAAAACGGCAGGGTTTACGGAAGGGGGAGTGAAGACAATACGCAACCCCTCGTCTCTTCAATGTTCGCAGCAAAAGTTTTGATTGAAAAAGAGCTAAAAAGAAGTATCTGCTTAGCTTTTGTAAGTGATGAGGAAACTGGTAGCAGGTATGGAATACAGCACCTAATAAACAAAGGTATTTTTAGAGAAGGAGACTTATTCGTAGTTCCAGATGCTGGAACGCCAAGTGGAGACTGCATAGAAGTTGCGGAAAAGAGTATTTTGTGGTTAAAGTTTACGGTTAGCGGAAAACAAGCTCACGCAAGCATGACTCACTTAGCCGTTAACGCTAATAGAGAAGCTATGAAGTTAATGCTAACCTTAGACAAAAAACTCCACTCTGAATTTAATGCGAGGGACGAACTGTTTTTACCGACAGAATCGACTTTTGAGCCTACTAAAAGGGAGAAAAACGTAGATAACATCAATACTATTCCGGGAAGAGATATCAGTTACTTTGACTGTAGAGTTTTACCTTCTTACCCCTTAGACAGAGTTTTGAGTGTCGTAAAAAAAGTTGTTGAAGAATTTAACTCAGAAAGCAAAGCAAAAGCAACTTTCGAAATCGTACAAAGAGAGGAATCCCCTCCTACACCCGTCGATAGCTTGGTCGTAAAGTTACTTGAAAATGCGATAGAGCTCGTTTCAGGTATCAAAGCTAAACCTGTTGGTTTCGGTGGAAATACTTGTGCTTCTTTTTTCAGGAAAGCTGGTTACGATGCTGCTGTCTGGAGTACTGTTGACGGCACAGCTCATCAACCAAACGAGTACGCAGTTATAGATAACATGGTTAAAGATGCAAAAGTTTTCTCGTTATTACCAATAATATAAGTTTTTAAAATATAATTTTTTATTTTTTATATTTTATTTAAATTAATATATAAATTTATAATTAATTAGTTTAGTTTAAATATACGTTACTAAAAATATATCTTAACATTTTGTAAATGTTTTGATAGACGTAGCGTTAAAATATTTAATTATTGAGATCTAAAGTTTTGTTAAGTGATTAACTATGGAGGTTCCAGAAGAAGTAAAGGAAATACTTTATCCGGGTGAATCGGTAAGATACTGTATTAGAAGAAAATTGATAAATGAATTGAAACCAAAATATTTAATCGTTACTGATAGAAGAATTATATACTTAGATCAGAAAATTCTTGGTAGATACGAAATGCTGGACGTACCGTATGAGAAACTTGAAAAAGTTTACTTCAAAATAGGGGGTATAGGTGCCAAATTCGTTGTAAAGGATGAAAGTGGAAAATCTATTGAGCTAACGTGGATGGATAAAAAAGAAGTTAAGGAGGCTATAGAGGCTATAAAAGAGGCTCTTAACGCAATTGCTGTAGAGCCCGTTTCTATTCAAAAGAAAAAGGGATTGATCGGAGAAGAATGGTATTTGTTTAAACCAAAAGAGTTAATAGTAAGAAATTTGCCTATGACTCAGGTTATTGAAAGAAAGGTTACAAGTAAAACTGATCCACTGGAGAAATTGAAAAAGCTCAAAGAACTGTACGAGGAAGGAATTATTACAAAAGAAGAATTTGAAGAAAAAAAGAGAAAATTGCTTGAACAATTATAATATTTTATTTTTACGGAAACAGTGGTGGTGTGAACAAGCCTTCTCTCTCGTCGAAACCGAGCATTAAGTTCATGTTTTGTATAGCCTGTCCACTCGCACCTTTGACGAGGTTGTCTATTGCCGATATTGCCACAATTCTTTCTCCATCGAATTTTATGGATATGTCGCAGAAGTTACTTCCCCTAACCCAGCTCAGCCTTATGCTTTCCTGCAATCTTACAAAAGGTTTTTCTGCATAAAATTTTTCGTAAAGTTTTTTAATTTCTTTTTCATTTAAATTATCTTTTACCTCATCTTTCAAAAACACGTGGGCTACAGTTAAAATTCCTCTCGATCCCGGATATACTTGAGGTGTAAAACTTACACTGCATTCAAGCTCTTGAATCATTTCGTAAACGTGTCTGTGGTTTGTAACTTTGTAAGGTACGATTGCCTCGTGAAGATTTGGATAGTGGGTGAAGTCGCTCGGCTTCGCTCCAGCACCAGTAATTCCACTTTTACAGTCGAAAACGACTCTTTCTATAAAGTCTTTAAGCGGGTAAACTGAGAGTATGCATCCAGTTGGATAACAACCGGGATTAGCGACTAATTCTGCTTTTCTTACTCTTTCTCCGTGAACTTCGGGTAATCCATAAACGGCTTCTAAGTACGCTTTGTGTTCTCCATAAACCCTCTCATAAACTTCTCTGCTAAGCCTGTAATCCGCTGAAAGATCTACAACTTTTATTCCTGCGTCAAGTAATTCCGGCACGTAATTCATAGCTTCTCCGTGAGGCACTGCTGTAAATACGAGGTCGCATCCGTCAAAATTTCTTACGTCTGGATCTACAAATTTTAAATCGTAAAAGCCTTTGAGAAATGGCAAAACTTCGTCAATACTCTTTCCTTCGTACTTTCTTGAAGTTACTGCAACCACTTCAACTTTCGGATGTGCCGTCAAAATTCTGAGAAGTTCAGATCCCGTGTAACCACTCCCACCAATTATTCCTATACGCTTCATGTTCTTCGATAGAATTGACAGTTTAATACTATTCGCATATACAGTAAACCTTTTTAATTTGTGGTTAACTGAATCTCATGGAAAATAGAAAGTACATTAAATTGAGTCTTTCAGTTGTTTTGGCTGCTGTAACTGCTATATCTGCACAGCTAAAGTTCAACTTAGGGCCAGTTCCATACACAATGCAAAACTTTGGAGTGGTGTTATCTGGCTTATTGCTCGGCAGGTTCGGTGCTGTAGCTCAGCTTATATACCTTGGAATGATAGCAGCTGGAATTCCAGCGGCGAGTGGATTTAAAGGGGGTATTGGTGTTTTATTTGGATTTACTGCCGGCTATCTATGGTCTTTTCCACTTGCCGCGTACATAGTTGGGTTGGCAAGAGAAAAGATCTGGAAAAACAAAAATAGAAGAGAGCTTTTCTTACTGTGGTTATCAAGTTGCTTAGCAGTAATTCCCGTTTACATCATAGGATTCTACGTGTTCTACAAATTTGCAACCGGAAGTAAACTATCTCCTCTTTTGTTGAAATACTGTAAAGCCGTAGAAAGCAGGTTGAATTTACACCTTTCGACTTTCTGGATGATATTTTTATCAGCCGTGCTCATATTCGTTCCACAGGATTACTTCATGGATCATTTATTCGCAGTACTCGTTTTCGCATACGTTGACAAAATGTTAAGAGAAAGAGGGATAGAGTTGGTATGATCGTAGTTAAAGGAGAGTACACGTATCCAAACGGTAGGACTGTAAAATTGGAGTTCGAAATGAACGACAGAGAAAAAGTGTTTTTGACTGGAAAAACTGGTAGTGGAAAGTCAACTTTGCTGAGAGTTTTAAACGGTTTAATTCCTGAAGTTTACGGAGGTAAGCTTAGAGGTACTGTATCTATATACGGCAGTACTGGAAATAACAGAGATGTATTCCTAATAACTCAATATCCAGAAGAGCAGATTTTGTGTGAAACAGTAGTTGAAGAAGTAGCATTTCCACTCGTTCAAAGAGGATTAGAGTGGAAAGAAGCAGTAGAAATCGCTTTTAATACATTGAAAAAACTTGAATTAGAAGAAATAGCCGAAAAAAAGACGTTTGAACTTTCAGATGGTCAAAAACAGGCAGTTATTGTTTGTGAAGCTTTAGCTTGCGATTGCAAGTGTATAGCTATAGACGAGCTTGCACACCTACACCCCGACTTGGTTAAAAACGTTGTAAGTTACCTGTTAAAAGATAAAAGAGCTATTGTACTTTCAGAACACAGGAAAGAGTTATCAGAAGGATTTGACAGAATCGTAAAAGTTGCAGGTGGTGGAATAGAGCTAAGGATAAGGAAAAACAGAAGTTCAGGAAAAGAAGTGGGAAAGCCGTTGGTAATCGCAAAAAATGCAGTAGTTTACAGAGGTAACAGGAAAATAATAGACAAACTTAGTTTTACTTTAAGAGAGGGCGAATCTCTTGCAGTAGTTGGCAAAAACGGTGCCGGAAAAACGAGTTTGCTTAGAGCGATAGCGGGTTTTGAAAAGTGCGAGGGTATAGAAATAAACGGAAAAGTAGGAATGGCTTTTCAGTATCCCGGTTACGGGCTAAGCTCTTTTAGAGTTGCAGACGAAACTCAATACATTGAAGGATTAACTCTTTCAGAGAGGCACCCTCACTCACTTAGCGGCGGAGAAAAAAGACTCGTAGCAGTTTTAAAAGCTTTAAAGTATAAAATAGTCCTATTAGATGAACCAAGTGCTGGAATGGACGAGGAATTAAGATATAGTCTGGTAAAAAACGTTATAGAAATTTGTAGAGAAGAGAAAAAAGCCGTAATAATAGCAACGCACGATGAAAAAATACCAGAAATGTGCGATAAGGTAATAGAACTATGAAAGTGGAAGCGAGAACGGCAATATTGTCATCCCTATTCCTAACAAGTTCCGTTTACGTTTCAGGATTTTCTCCAGTTTTTTCTTTAGCAGTTTTTGCAATTTCTATTAGCGTAAATCCAGAAGTAAAAATCCTGAAAAAGTTGTCTCCTCTTCTTCTTTACTTTTTTCTTTCATCTCTGCTTTTGTCTGGCACCTATGCTATAAAAGCTACTCTCGCATTGCTTTCTATACTGACCGCTGGACTAATAGTTTCAACTGTTAATTCGGCCGAATTTTCTAAAGCTCTGAATTACTTTGGTGTGCCAGAGTCTTGGGCATTTCAGGTGAGCTTAGCCCTAAGAATGTTTAAAATCTTAGAAAACGACGTAGCAAGGTGTTTTGAGGCGTCTAAGCTTGAGAGCGGCGGGATAAGGGTTTACCTTAACACGCTCAAAGCTTTTTCTGCTGTTGCAGTACTGAGAAGTGTCGCTCTCGCAGAAGCTCTCTACTGTAAAGGTTACGCAGGAAAAATTCCGGGAGAGTTAAGAAAACCGGGTAAAAAAGATTTAGCATTGCTAACGATTTCAATAATTTTATTTATCTTTTCAATTTTTAAATTTTTATTTTAATTTATTTTATGCTTAGTCTTCTTTTCTGGTTTTTTTAGTCCATAGTAGTAAATTCTAACATTATTTTAACATTTTAACATTATTTTAAAGAAAGGTCAAAGAAGTATTAATAATGCTGTAAGTATTTTAAGTTCCACATCTTTCCTATTCCTTCGAAAGACTTTTGCAGACTTGACGTACTCCATTAACTGATTTGAGTTAGAGATGCATATATTGTATTTACTTATTTTTTATTGATATTTTTAATAATATTTTATTGTTAAATAAAAATTTTAGTTGACGTTTGAAAGATTTAGTTGGTAATTAAATTTTTAATCGCTATCTTAAGTTTTTAGATAACTAAAGGATTTAGTTGGAAAATTTAGATTAAAAATAGCTAAGGTATTGAGGGTGAAGAACTTATTTCCCGATTCTTTACTATCTGCAGCTTCGGCAGAATAGAGGATTAAGATGGAAAAGTTTTCTGCTTATTCGCTATTTAAGTAATTCCTCCTCAATGTCTTTTTTAAAAAAGTAATTATCCTTCAACTTGAGTTCTTTTATTATCTGAGCAATCTCATCCCTTTTAAGATAACTGTTTCTTTTAAGCACGAACAAGAGGACAGGTATGTTAAAGACATCTATTCCTACAGCTTCTGCAACTCTTTCGGCTTTACGATCTTCTATAAACGCTATTCTTTTCTTTGCCGAAGCTATGACGCTTAACTCACCTTTACCAAGTTCGGGATGTTCTTTCTCCAATTCAGAATAGTCTTCGGATTCTATTAGCTCTATTCGATACCATCTCATAGCATCAACAAGTAACTTTACGAGGTCTTTACATCTGCTCAGCTCCTCGTAAACCTCAAACGTTACGTAAACCTTATCAACAACCTTAAACACCAGATCTACACGACCTATTTTCAGAAGGGCACTGAGAAAACCAGTATCTACAACAGCCTCTTTAAGTGCTCTGCCTTCTTCTTTAGTTCTTCCACGGATTCGGGACCCCTCCTTATTTGAACTCCCTCCTCAGTCAATCTCCTCTTCATTTCTTCATAACTCAATCCCGCAATCTCACACGCCTTTCCAAGGCTTATAACTCCCTCTCTGTACAACTTTATAGCTATCTTTTCCCTTAGCTCCTTGTTCAAGGATAGGTATAGAAGAATAGCCTCGCTTACCACTTTGTCTTTCTCATATCCCAGATCCTCAATAGCTTTAAGGATATACTTAATCATTCCCCTCCTCCGCCCCTCTAAATTGTTACTAAACTTAATTGTCCTAACCCTTTATTAAGATTTAACTAACTTGATTGCTCGTGTATCCTATTATTTGGGAGTCTCTGCGTCAATGTATACAGCCAAAAGATTTTTGTTTTTACTTCAGTCTCTGTGATTTAGTCAATGCTTTAAAGTTGCTCTCCTTCTTTTGAAGTTTGTTTTGTTTATTTTGATACCAGTAATGCTATTATTAACAATTATGTGTCGATCACTAAAACACCCAAAATCAAAACAGTCAAACATACCGCACCGAACCATCTCATTCATTCACCTCCTCTTTTTTTAACATTTTATCGTTTATATAGATAAAAATAATTGTATATATAATGCCAACCCATAGAACGTATAAAATGTTGAGATAACCGCAATTATACGAGAACCATATTACGAAAACGTAAGATATATATAAAATGTTTTAGATAAAGAGATATTTTTTATTTTTTAATATAAAATTTCTATTATATAATTTTTCATTAGTTAATATAAAACTTAAAATTATGGCAAAGAGAATTCCAAAGGTTAGGGATAAGTATCCACGCAAAAATGTGGACGCGACAAAGAGTATTGCAAGGTCGCATAAGACTCTCCAAATACTTTTCATGTTTTTTTCCACCTCAAGTTCTAATTTTGACAATTGAGTATTCACCAATAAATGTATTATAACGATTACTATAGCCGTACCAAACCCATCTATTGGTTCAGGATTCAATCCAAATAACAATTTCGCTATAAAATAAGATTTATACTCTGTAAGAGTTAAAATTGTTAAAGGATATAAACATAAAATAAGAAATTTAAAAACTACCAGGAAAATTAACTTATATTTATCTCTAAACTGTTTTTTAATTAAATTGTAATTATAATAAATAAACGAACTGATTCCAAGAAGAAATCCAAGGTAAATATTTATAGATGGCGCACCAGCCCAAATTACTATCTCATCCAACGTTCGATCTAGCTTGAGATTGGCTACCATATCTCCACTCCTCTCCAAAAAAATTTAGATTGGGCAGTTCCTTCGCATCCCTGATACACTATACTGGCGCTCCAATATCCTAGTATACAGTCAACATACATTGCAGCACAGAACCCCGGACCTCATGGTATATTCATAGCGCATTTTCCAAGACAGCACGCAGCATTCCCTAAACAGCTTGCACATATTAAGCAATCCCAAAGGTCTCCACCGTCGGATCCAACACATTCCGTACATGACTTCCCACACGCTCCAATACCAGCTAACCCCCTACACATCTGTAAAAACAACCCCCAAAAGCCACTATCGCTAAGTTCCTTGAATTTAATTTTGCCATTAGGTTTTACCCAATATACTCTACCATATACGCTAATAGTTCTACTGCATAAATGTGTATTTTACTTCCTGCTAATATACTTCATTCTTATCTTTACCATTTAGATCAATAGATACTACTGTAGCACATCCTAAACCGGAATACACTCTCTTTACATGTGCAGTGGTGATACTCATTCTATATTCTTGTCTTAGAATATATTTAAAAGCATCTTAACATCTTTGTTCTTCAAAGTCTTAGCTAAAATTTCGTTCTTTTCGATGCCAATAACATCGACTACTGCAATCTTCGAATTCCCAGCTTTTGAGCAACTTGGACAAGTCTCTTGCTCGACATTCACTGCTAACGCTGGACTAACTACGTTGCCTATAACATCACCAAAACTAACAACACTACAATCAATTTCCTGAGCATGCTTTAAGCATGCTCATGATTGTATTTAAATTTTATTTTATCGTTAAATAAAAATTTTAGTTAACGTTTGAAGAATTTAGCTGGCAACTAACAGTTTAGTAGGCATCTAAAGGATTTAATTAATCTTCTGAACAGATTAACTGGGCTGACTAAAAAACTACTCCGAAACGATTTTCAATGAATCGAGTAGAGGTAAGTATTACGGTAACTTTTAGCTCGTTTGAGTTTTGCTTTAGCACCTATCCAGTAAATTAAGCTAGCGGGAACGAAGAACATCGGGGTGAAGATGTAGGCGAGGCGGTAGAGTTCGAGAGACCACCAAGCGAAGTACCAAGAACCGTATATTTTTTCTGCTGCC
>Ga0256833_1001857_pt1 | contig 15218 bp, 13 predicted proteins | sample 356284metaG_FD_190535 | JGI IMG/M metagenome (GOLD analysis project Ga0256833, IMG submission 190535) | Hydrothermal vent microbial communities from Mid Atlantic Ridge, Atlantic Ocean - 356-284 | ecosystem: Environmental > Aquatic > Marine > Hydrothermal vents | place: Atlantic Ocean: Mid...
CGTCCTTATCTTACCTCGGAAGAAGAGGTAGAAAAGAAGAAAATTCAGGTGCGCAAATTAGCCCTTAAAGATCAGATAATGGCAATTGTTGAAAAATATCGTAAGATGGAGGAGGGAAAGTAAGAGTGGCTACAAAAATGACTGGTGCTCAAATTATTGTAGAGGCCCTGAAACGGGAAGGGGTTGATATTGTCTTCGGCTATCCTGGTGGGGCAGTAATCGATATTTATGATGAACTTTATCGGACCCCGGAAATCAAGCACGTCTTAGTTCGTCATGAACAAGGGGCAACACACGCGGCAGATGGTTTGGCTCGTTCTACCGGAAAGGTGGGGGTTTGTTTAGTAACTTCTGGCCCAGGAGCTACCAATACGGTTACAGGGATTGCTACGGCTTATATGGATTCTATTCCCATTGTAGTCCTTACCGGGCAGGTTCCTACCAAACTTATTGGAAACGATGCTTTTCAGGAAGTAGATATTACAGGTATTACACGACCTTGTACCAAGCATAATTTCTTGGTGAAAAGAGTAGAGGATCTTGCTTGGACCCTTAAAGCTGCCTTTCACATCGCCCGTACGGGAAGACCGGGGCCGGTATTGGTAGACCTTCCTAAGGATATCCAGCAGGCCAAAACAGAATTTCAATGGCCCGAAGAGATCAAGCTTCGGAGCTATAACCCGGTTTATGAACCGCATAAAAGACAGGTAGAAAAAGCCTATCGGCTTCTTGAGGCTTCCACTCGACCGGTGATTTTAGTAGGAGGAGGAGTAATTGCTTCTGGGGCCCACGAAGAGGTAAGGGAGCTTGCCGAGCTTTTGCATATTCCGGTTACCATGACCCTCATGGGCCTTGGTGGCTTTCCCGGCACACATGAATATTCCCTCGGAATGCTAGGGATGCACGGGACTTATTATGCCAACATGGCGGTGGCCAACAGTGATCTGATTATCGCGGTAGGCGCTCGTTTTGACGATCGGGTTACCGGAAAAGTAGACGCTTTTGCTCCGATGGCTAAGATTGTGCACATTGATATCGATCCCACCTCTATTCAAAAGAATGTAAGAGTGGATGTACCCATTGTAGGAGATTGTAAGCGGGCCCTTGCCAAGCTCCTTGAAATTATTAAAGAAGTGGGGCGGCCTTCCAAGCTCTGGAAAGAACAATTCAAAGAATGGTGGGAACAAATTGATATTTGGAAGAGACGTTACCCACTCACTTACAAACAGGATGGGGAGCATATAAAGCCTCAATTTGTAATAGAAAAGCTTTACGAGCTTACCAAAGGAGATGCCATTGTCTGTACTGAAGTGGGACAAAATCAGATGTGGACAGCTCAATTCTATAAATTTGACAAACCCCGCACCCTTCTATCTTCGGGTGGTCTGGGGACGATGGGGTATGGTTTTCCGGCGGCAATAGGGGCCCAAATGGCAAATCCTGATAAGTTGGTCATTGACATCGCAGGTGATGGATCCATTCAGATGAATATTCAGGAAATGGCAACCGCAATGGATCAACGTTTACCTATAAAGGTCATTATTTTAAACAACGGCTATCTAGGAATGGTGCGGCAATGGCAGGAACTCTTTTATGATCGCCGTTATTCCGCAGTCCAATTTTCTACCATCCCAGACTTCGTTAAGTTGGCAGAGGCATACGGAGCAGTTGGATTACGAGCCACCAAGCCTGACGAAGTGGAAGGAGTACTTAAAAAGGCGCTAGAGACTAATAATCTGGTCCTGGTTGATATTCATATTGCCCCGGAAGAGGGTGTCTTCCCCATGGTTCCGGCGGGGCGTGCTACTACCGAAATGATCTTGGTGTAAAAAGGGAGGAGATATGGAAAGGAAACACACCCTATCGGTGTTGGTAGAAAATACGCCAGGAGCGTTAGCCCGTATTGTGGGCCTTTTTTCAGGCCGTGGCTTTAATATCGATAGTCTTTGCGTAGCTGAAACTCTTGACCCTACTCTTTCTCATCTTACTCTCGTCACCCATGGTGACGATATGATTATTGAACAGATTATTAAGCAGTTACGTCGCCTGATTGATGTCTATAAGGTAGTAGATGTTACTGAAGAGGGTGAGTTTGTAGAAAGAGAAATGGCTCTCATTAAGGTGCGGGCAGAGAAAGAAACACGGGCAGAAGTGCTTAGGATGTGTGATATTTTCCGCTGTAAGGTGGTAGACGTAAGTCCGCGAACTTATACGGTGGAAGTTACAGGGCCAGAAAGCAAGATTGAGGCCGTAATTGAGCTTTTAAAACCTTTGGGAATTAAAGAGCTAGTACGAACCGGCCTCATTGCCATGAAACGTGAAAAGAAAAGCGCTTAAAGAGCTCGGGGGAAGTTCCCCCGGCTCTTCTCTTAAACTTTATAAACCTCCTCACAGTCTTTCCCCAGAAGAACTTTACAACCTTCTAGAGACTACTCCGAACGGTCTTTCTGAAAACGAAGTCAGAAAACGTTTTGAGATATTCGGCCCGAACGAGCTAGAAGAAGGAGCTCGGCCATCTCCTTTAAAGATCTTTCTTTCTCAATTTGCAAATATTCTAATCGTTATCCTTCTCATAGCAGCCGCGGTATCTTTTGGAGTTGGAGACCAAATCGAAGCCATAGTTATTCTACTTATTGTTTTTGCTTGTGCCCTTTTGGGATTTTTCCAAGAATGGAAAGCAGATAAGGCCCTTTTGGCCCTCAAAGAGATGGCTGCTCCAGAAGCAGTGGTTCTGCGAGAGGGGAAACCCCGCAAAATTCCGGCTCGTGAAGTGGTGCCGGGAGACATTCTTATTTTATCTCCTGGAGACAAGATTGCCGCTGATGCCAGATTAAGTGAAAGCATAAATCTCAGAGTGGATGAATCTGCTCTTACCGGTGAATCTACCGCTATTGAAAAAGAGGCTTCGCTTCTCCTTCCTCCAGAGACCCCTCTTCCGGAAAGAAGGAATATGGTCTTTGCAGGAACGATTGTTCTCAAGGGCAGGGCAAAAGCCCTAGTAGTGGCCACAGGGCGGGAAACTGAGTTCGGCAAAATTGCAGGCCTTCTCCGGACAGTAGAGGAAGAAGGGACTCCTCTTGAGAAAAAACTTGCTATCATCGGCCGTTGGCTTGGAGGCCTTTCTTTGGTTTTAGCTGCTTTGGCAGCGGGGATCGGTATCTTGAGAGGCTACCCTTTTCTGGAAATGTTTTTATGGGGAGTTTCACTTGCCGTAGCTGCAGTGCCAGAATCTTTGCCCGCGGTGGTGACTGGAGCTTTGGCTATCGGAGTTTCCCGGATGGCCAAAAGAAAGGCCATTGTTAAAAGGCTTCCTGCCGTAGAAACTTTAGGCTCTACCACGGTGATCTGTACTGATAAAACTGGCACTCTTACCAAAAATGAAATGACGGTACGTCTTATTTGGGCCGCAGAAAAATTTTATGAAGTAAGAGGAGCTGGTTTCGAATTGGAAGGTGAAATCTTAAATGAGGGCCAAAAGGTTTTGCTTGAAAAGGATGAGGCCCTCAAGCTCACTCTTTTAGCGGGCCTTCTCTGTAACGACGCTCGCTTGGAAGAAGGACAATTTTTGGGAGATCCTACAGAAATAGCACTTTTAGTAGCAGCAGCCAAATCCGGATTACATCCAGAAGGTTTTATAAGATTAGCAGAGCTTCCTTTTGATAGTGAAAGAAAGAGAATGTCAGTACTCGTAAAAGATAAGGCTGGGAATTATTGGGTTTTTGCTAAAGGATCAGTAGAAACCCTTTTAGAAATTTCTGGTACTTACTTAAAAAACAACACCTTAGAAAAACTTACCCCTTCAAAGCGAACTTTAATCCTTCAGACTGCCGAAAAAATGGCTTCAAAAGCCTTAAGAGTGATGGGTTTTGCTTATCGAAAGCTTTCGGAAATTCCGTCTTCTTTAGAGGAAATTGAAAGAAATCTTGTTTTCCTTGGGCTTCAAGGGATGATAGACCCTCCTCGCCCTGAAGTCAAAGAAGCTATCAGAGAATGTTTTGAGGCCGGGATAAAAGTGATCATGATTACTGGAGATCACGCCCATACGGCACTTGCCATCGCCCACGAGTTGGGTCTGGTGCCAGAGAAAGAAATGGCTTATGTCATCAAAGCCCAGGAGCTGGAAAAACTTTCAGATGAAGATCTCCTAAAACGTCTTGAGAAGGTTCGCGTTTTTGCGAGAGTTTCCCCAGCCCATAAATTACGTATTGTAAAACTTCTGAAAGAACGAGAAGAAATTGTAGCCATGACAGGAGATGGCGTAAATGATGCACCAGCCCTTAAGGCGGCTGATATTGGTATAGCAATGGGAATTTCTGGAACCGAAGTGGCGAAAGAGGCTGCAGATATCATTTTGGCTGATGATAATTTTGCTACCATAGTGGCAGCGGTGGAAGAAGGTCGCACCATTTTCGATAACATAAAAAAATATCTTCTTTTTCTTTTAAGCTTTAATCTTTCGGAGATTTTGGTTTTAGTAGCAGGCTTTTTAGCGGGCCTGCCCCTTCCTCTCACAGCTATTCATATTCTTTGGATCAATTTGGTGACCAATGGTCCTCCGGCTTTGGCCCTTGGTGTTGATCCTCCGGCCCCGGATCTTATGAAAAGGCCTCCCCGGCCTCCTCAAGAAGGGGTTTTTACGCCTCGTTTGGTTTTCCTTTTGGGAGTCTTCGCCTTTTTACTTTCCCTGTTTCTCTTCCCGATCTTTAATGTAGCGGTGAAGAAATATTCTCTGGTAATTTCTCAGACCATCCTTTTTACAGGATTTGTGTTATTGGCTATTCCAGTGGCTTACGTGGCACGCTCAGAAAGATTGCCTCTTTGGAAAATTTCTCCCTTTGCTAATAAATGGCTCAATCTCTGCGCATTGATGATGTTATTTTCTCAGCTCTTGATCGTTTACTTCCCTCTTTTAAATCGCTATCTTCAAACAGAACCTATTACGATATTTTGGTGGCTGGTATTGATGGTTTTGGGAGGTGTTTTTGTCTTTTTAGCGGAAATCTTTAAACAAGTCTCTCTCAGATTTTTTCCTTAAGGTTCACATTTTTGTACTTCGGAACATATCCCTTCGGGAGCTAAAAGTTCTTCTAAAGGAGGAAGAGTTGTCTGGGAAACCTGTTGAGATTTGAGGTAAGAAAGAATGAGTTTTGAGCCGACCAGAATCTCTTTTTCTCCATCTCTATCTATAATTAAAACCGGAACTCCTTTTATATCTAAGGTGTGCATAAACGCCTGGGCCTTTTGCCGTGGACAGAGAAGAAGATCTATATCGGAAAGATTTTTACAAAAAGAAAGGACCTCATGACAATGAGGACAATTGGGAGCATAAATCAAAATCATCTTTTCTTGCGGATTCCCACGGTAAATTCTTTTGGTGGCAATTTTATTTAAAGGGGAAACAGAAAGAGGAGTCAAAGCAAAGGCTAAAAGTGCCCCGGTAATTGCTCCCAGTACTACGAATTTTCTGGAAGCTAAAAGGGCCATAAGGGCAGAGAGGATAGCAAAGGCGGCTACAGTAAGACAGAAAGGACAAGAAAGATGATAATCAAAGAATTGCCTCCCAAGCAGAATACTTTCGAGACCTAAGGCTCCGGTTGCTAAAAAAGTCAAAAGGTTGAGTCCATAAGGCCAGCCCCTCCACACCCCATAGGCCAAAAGAGCCTGGATAAAGAAGTAAGAAGCTGCTATTCCTGCTAATAGGGGACGAGGAAGGAGAGCAAAACTTTCAACTACCTGACAAGTATCGGCTTGACAAAGGCTCTTTCCAAAGCCTGAAAGGATAACTTCGCTAATACAAAAAGCAAAACCAAAAAGGGAAAGGATTAAAATTCCTAAAAAAACGGGGTTTTTTCGCTTGGCCTTTGCGATTCTCCGATTTAACACCAATGGTTTCCCCAGGAGATTTTGGTTCGTAAACATATAACCTCCCTTTTAATATTTCGTAAGAGCCGAGGGAAAAATTAAATCTTAGGAGAAAGGTTTTGAAAAAAAAGATAAAGAAATCCTAATATTATTCCAGAAAAGGCTCCGGTGAGATGGGCTACCAGATCTACATTTTTTCCTGTGCTTCCCAAAAAACCCAATAAAGCTAGGACAAAACCCGAAGCTACTAGAAGTTTACGATAGCCAGAAGAAGCCACCACAGCAAGCAGCCCTATTTCACCAAAGACTGCAGTAGAAAAGCCTAACGCCTGATAATCATTTCCGTGAAGGAATAGGCTGCCCAAATTACCCAGAAAACCACTTAGAAGAACAAGGAGCAAGCCTCTTAAAAAACCCAGATAAGGACTTAAAAAACAGAAAAAAAGGCCTCCAAAAAGCATATTTCCCCAAAGATGAGGAGGATCTTGGTGGAGAAAAAGGGAGGTAAACAAACGCCACCAATCGCCATCTTTTACCAATTCTGCCTTTAAAATACCGTAGGAAATTAATTTCTCATGCCAAGAGGCACGAAAACTTAGAGAAAGGACAGCTGTAAGAAGGAAAAAGAACCAAAAGACTTTTTCTATCTCTAGATCGGGATTTTCCATCTTTTTCGAACTTTTTTTCTGATTTTCTCTTTTATATATCTTTATTTCTTCAATTGCTTTGAAATAATATTCTTCTGCTACCCAGATGAAATATGAATTTTTTCTTCTTTTTATTTCGTGCGGGATATCGGAAGCCAATAACACTAGAGAATAACGCCAAATTTTCTCAGGATCTTCTTCCTTCCAGAGGAAAATTTTTTGAGACATGAATTTAAAGATAAAAAATTCTCTTTCGAAAAGAAAGATAGAAATAGGGTAGGAGGTCTTCCATGTCCCTCATCAAATGGCAAGATGCTTTTCTAACCGGAATAGAAAGAGTTGATGCCCAGCATAAAAAGCTTCTTGAAACCTTAAACACCCTTCACTTTTTATTAAAAAGGGGAGGTAAACACGAACCAATTGAAGAAATCATAAAATTCTTAGAAGAATACACCGTGGAGCACTTTGGTACAGAAGAAGAGCTTATGAAAAAGGCCAACGGTAAATTGCCAGAAGAACTTTATAAACGCCACTTAAAAGAACACCGTTATTTTATTGATAAAGTCCAAGATTTCCAAGGGGTTTTTGATGCTTATAAAAGTGGAGAACATGAAAGAGAAGCTATGTTAAATCTTTTTGCTTTTTTAAGTAACTGGCTTTGTGATCACATTCTGAAGACCGACAAAGAAACGGCTTCTTATTTACTTTCTTAAATTTTCAATAATTGGTGTGCTTGCAACTCTAATTTTAAAGTCTCAAAAACTCAATATTCTGGAGGCAATTTTTTAAGCTCTGCCAGCGTAATCACCGGGCCGTCTTTGCACACCAGAAAGGGCCCAACATTACAATGATGGCAAAGGCCCAGGCCGCAACGCATACGGTTTTCCAGGGAAAGATAGATGTCTTCCGGTTTAAAACCACATTTTTCGAGAACCGGAAGGGTAAACTTTATCATGATGGGAGGGCCGCACACTAAAGCCACGGCGTTTTCACCCGAAGGAGCAACCTGTTCGGTTATCTGGGGAACAAAGCCCACCAGGCCGTCCCATCCAGGGGCCTCGCGATCGATGGTAAGATAAAGTTTGAGATCGTCTCGTTTTTTCCAGGCCTCAAGCTCGGGTTTATAAAGCAAAAGCCCCGGATTGCGGGCCCCGTATATCATGGTGATCTCGCCATAATCGGCCCGGTGTTCCAGGAGATAGACCAGAGTGGCCCTTAAAGTCGTGACTGCAAAACCTCCGGCAATCAGGACCACGTTTTTTCCTTTGAATTTTTCAAGGGGATAGCCGTTTCCCAGAGGACCTCGCAGGCCGATGATGGTTCCTTCAGGAAGGCGATGCAGGGCGTCTGTTACCAGGCCGGTGCGAAAAACCGTAAACATAAGGAGTTTTTCTGAGGGGGCGGAGGCAATCCCGATGGGGCACTCTCCCTTGCCAAGCACCGAAAGCATGGCAAATTGTCCCGGCCGATGCGAGAATTCTCTGGAGGCTTCTTCGTCTAACAGGCGCAGGTAAAAGCTTTTCAGAAGTCCGTCTTCAGTTTCCACCACCGTCCGTTCTATTCTTGCCGGATAAGGGATCATATCTTTTTTAGGTGCTGCCACCATGGAAACCTCCTAAAGAGTGCTCATGGCCCGAATTACTTCCCAGAGATTTATCCCGGCAGGGCATTCTTCATTACAACGACCACAGCCTACACAAAGAGGTTCTCCATACTCGTCGAGAAAATACTTGAATTTATGCATGAAGCGGTTTCGAAAACGGGCCACCGGAGAGCGCCTCGGATTATGCCCGGAGGCATGTCGGCTGTAGAGCTCAAACATGCAGGCCTCAGGGAGACGAACCCGCTCACCTTCCAGGCCCACCACCTCATCCTGCACATCAAAACAATAACACGTAGGGCAAAGAAAAGTGCAGATCCCGCAATTGAGGCAGGGTAGGGCAAGGCCTTCCCAAAAATCCGCCTCGTAAAGCTTCAAAAGATCGGCTTCTTTTAATTTCTCAAGGGCCGGGGCCTTGGGATGTTTTTCCAGAAATTCCTTTTCGGCCTTCTTAAAAGAATTTTGGGCCTCTTCGCCAACTTTTTCAAACGCTTCCTGATCTTTGAATAATTTTTCTCCTTTAGGGCTCAAAAGTTTTACCAAGTAGCCTTCAGCTTGCTCCAGAAAGAGGGCATCAAGCCCTTCGCCCGCAAAGGGATTAACCCCCATGGCCCAGCCGAAGCATTCTCTTCCGGGCTCTTTGCAAAGAAGCCCCAGAAGAATGGTCTTTTCGCGTCTTTTTTGAAAGAAGGGATCTTCCCCAAAGACCTTTTCGATAAGAGTAAGCCCTTTGGCATCACAGGGGCGAACCCCAAAAATAATCCTTTCCTTAACAGGTTCAAAAAAGACCGGAGAAGGTAAAGCCCCGGGACGAGCCTCAAATTTGAGAATCACTTCCCGCCAGGGGAGGAAAAATTCTTTGGCAGAAAGCTTGGTCTTCTTTTCAAGATAAAGTTTTCCCTCATAAGGGCCAAAGCCGGAAGGAGAGACCGGCACAAAGACCTCATGGACCTTTGAGATCTCCGAAAGCCAGTTTTTTAAAGCCTCACGGGGCAAAAAATAAAACATCGCCTCCTCCTAAATCTTTCCTGAGGCCTTAAGCTCAGAAGTGAGCATAAAGTCTTCTGGATCATTTTCGTCAAAACTAGTAAAGAGGAGAGGGGCCTCGGGATCAAGGCCGGCTTCAAATGAGAAGGCCAGAAGGGCCTCTTTTTCAAGCTTTTTGGTAAGGAGCCGCAGGGGGATATCCATCGGACAGGCTGCCTCGCAGGAGCCGCAATCCACACAACGCCCTGCCAGATGATAGGCCCTAACCAGGTGATAAAGGGCGGTATCGATCAGGTCTCGGGTTTTTCCGACCCACTGGGGCCGGGAGTCGTCCACAAAACAGGTTGGGCAATAGCAGAGCGGACAGGCCTGCCGACAGGCATAACACCTGAAACAGCGCCTCAGAACTTCTCTTTCAAACCACTGCCACCGTTCTTCCAGGGTAAGATCTTCAATTTCCTGGACTCGCCGGTAGGGATCCGGAGATTTTTCACGCCCTGAAAAATCTAATAACAGGTCGTAAAGAGGAGGGACAGGATGGCGGCATTCCTGACAGTTATTTCTTAAAAGTTCTTCTCTTGAAAATTTAATTTTATCTTCAGGGGTTACGATCAAAACTTCATCTTTTAAATCATCAATGACATCGATTATTTCTGGGGCCTTGTCTCTAACTTTTGAAGGGTCAAGCATCCCGGGGCACGGAACCCCCACGACGAATAGGTCTTCTCTCTTGAGTTGTCCTTCCTGGATGAGAACCACTATGGCCCGGCTCACACATCCCGTGGCCAGAATTCCAGCTTTCTGACCTTTTAATTTCTGAAGAGGGGTTGCGAGATTTATTACCCCAAAGCTTGGCCAGAGGAGTTTTTTGACCTCTTCGGGGCTTTTAACGAGTACCGCCCGGTTGCGAAAGGGATGAGAAGTGCCCTCATAACATAAAAATGCCTCGATTTTTCCTTCTTCCAGGAGCTTTTTTGCGATTTCTCTTATCTTTTCCGTAAGCATTTCTCCCTCACCCTTAGATCTTACCTCCGAGAATCTTTCGGAATCTGGTGTTGGGCCCCAAAAGTTTGATTTTTTCCGTAAGTTCCGAGACGACTTTTGCGAAAACATCTCCTTCCGAGGCGGACACCCAGGCAAACTGGACCCTTTCAGGTTCAAGCCCTACAAATTCCAGGAGTTTTTTGAGCATAAAAAACCGCCGGCGCGCAAAGAGATTCCCGGTGAGATAATGGCAATCTCCCGGATGACATCCGGAGACCAACACTCCATCTGCCCCGGATTTCAAGGCGTCAAGGATCATGGCGGGAGAGACCCGACTCGAACACGGGACTCTCACAATCCTTATGGTGGGAGGATAGCGCAGACGCGAAACCCCGGCCAAATCCGCCCCGGCATAACTGCACCAATTACACAAAAAAGCTATTATCCTGGGCTCCCAAGACATAGATCTCTCCTAATACCAGATTCTTCCAAAAGAGCCTTCTACCGCCGCCAAAACCGGCTCCTCTTCGAGATTTTTGACCTGAATGGCCCCACAACGGCAGGCCGCTGCACAATTTCCGCATCCCTTACAGAGAGAAGGATTTATTACGGATACCAGGCCAAAGGGGCGCACCTCTTCAAGACTTGGGGCATGGTAAGGACAGAGGGCCACACATTGTCCGCAGGCGGTGCACCTGCGAGGATCAACTTGCGCCACCAGGCTTTCGGCCGGAAGATCCTCTTTTGCCAGCACCGTTGCCGCCCGGGCTGCCGCGGCCAGGGCCTGAGAAAGGCTTTCTTCGGCAAACTTGGGATAGTGGCAAAGGCCTGCCATAAAAACGCCTTCAGTTGCAAAATCAACCGGTCGCAACTTCAGATGGGCCTCAAGCATAAAGCCCTCCGAGGTGGTGGCACATTTATAGAACTGGGCCAGTTCCCGGCTTGCGGCATCCGGCACAATACCGTTTGCCAGGATCAAAAGATTCGGCTCAAAGACGAGGTCTCTTTTTAAGATTTCATCGAAAACCAAAACCTTCAGGCCCTCTTTGGTCTCTACCTGCGGCATTCTCTCAGGAGTGTAACGGATGAAAACTGCTCCCAGCTCCCGGGCTTTCTGGTAAAGGATTTCTTTTTTGCCAAAGGTTCGAATATCCCGGTAAAGAACGAAAATCTCAAGCTCAGGATTTATTTCTTTAAGCTTTATGATTTGTTCCATGGTGTGAGTGCAGCAAACCCGGCTGCAATATGGGTGTTCTTCGTTCCGGGAACCCACACACTGGATGAAGACTGCCTGGCGGAGCTCTTTAAGGAGAGGATCTTTTCTTTCCAGAAGCTCATCGATTTCAAGAAGGGTCTTGACCCGCTTGTCTTCTCCGTAGCCGAAAGCAAAGCGCCCTTGGGGAAGATAAGGCCTGGCTCCGGTAGCAATAATGACCACCCCGTGTTCAATAACATTGCCATCGCTCAGGGTGGTTCTAAAATTGCCCACAGAACCCTCTACATTAGAAATCGTCACCCCCAGCCGCACATCAATTCGCGGATGCGAAGCGACTTTTGCGGCGAGCTCTTCCGCCAACACCTTTAACGGTTTTCCGTAAACCTCACGGAAAAGCCTTCTGGCAAAGCCTCCAAGCTCCTGGCTTTTTTCTACCAGGGCCACCTCAAACCCCTGATTCGCCAGAGAAAGAGCAGCCTGCATTCCAGAAAGGCCCCCGCCCACAACCAGGGCCGCCCGCCTCACCTTGATGGTAGCCAGGGGGACCGGCCTTTTGAGGCGCACCCGATTAACCGCCATAAGGACCAGCTCTTTGGCCTTCTGGGTGGCCCGTTCCGGATCATCAGGGTGGACCCAGGAGTCCTGATCCCGGATGTTGGCCATCTCGAAAAGAAAGGGGTTTAGCCCTGCTGCTCGTAAGGTCTCCTGGAAAAGGGGTTCGTGGGTGCGAGGCGTGCAGGCCGCTATCACCACCCGGTTGAGCTGCCTTTCTTTTATCGTCGCCACAATGCGATTGATGGTGTCCTGAGCGCAGGTGAAAAGATTATGCCCGGCGTAAACGACATCGGGAAGTTCCCTGGCAAAGGTGGTAACGGCCTCCACATCCACTACACTTGCAATATTAATCCCGCAATGACAGATGAAGACCCCAATTCGCGGAGCCTCCGGGAAGACGAATCGTTCCGGAGGGTAGGTCTTTTCCCGGGTCTCTGTGTGGCGGGCCTCGGCCAGGAGATTTTCCACTCTGGCGGCTGCCGCACTGGCCTCTACCACCGTTTCTGGAATATCTTTGGGGCCGGCCCCAACCCCGCAGACAAAGACCCCGGGGCGATTTTCAAGCAGCCTGGTCTCGAGAAAACCAAATTCGTCCTGCGGGGCGGAAAGAACCTGAGACAGAGAGGGTAGGGTAGGGTGGGGCTTTAAGCCCACCGAAAGAACTACCATGTCAAAGGACTCGTCCTTAAGGTTTCCCTTTTCGTCCACATAATGTAGAAGGAGCCCCTCTTCCGCCGGCAGGATGGTGTGCACCCGCGAGCGCAGGAGCCTTACCCCTTCGCGCCTGGCCCTTTCAAGATAGGCCTCAAAACCCTTTCCCATAGTGCGCATGTCCATATAAAAGATGGCAGCCTCAAAGGGGCCTTTGATATGCTCTTTGGCAATAAGGGCCTGTTTCAGGGCGTACATACAGCAGACTGAAGAACAATAAGGAACCTTGGCCCGATTGATGTCTCGCGAGCCCACACATTGAATCCAGGCTATTTTGCGGGGGATGCGGCCGTCAGAAAGCCTTATAAGTTCTCCGCGGGTGGGCCCGGAGGCCGAAAGCAAACGCTCAAATTCGTGGGCGGTCATGACATAGGGCAGACGCCGATAACCAAAGTTTTCGAGCGGAGTGGGATCGTAGGTTTCAAAACCAGGGGCCAGAATAATGGCACCTACTTCAAGTTCCAGCTCCTGAGGCTGGTCTTCAAAATTGATGGCCCCGGCCGGGCACACTTTGGCGCAAAAACCGCAACGGCCGGGCTTTTTAAGCCAGATGCAGTGGCGAGGATCAATGGCATATTTCAAGGGAACGGCCTGGGGATAGAGGAGATAAATGGCCTTCCTTTGGGAGAGGCCCCGGTCAAACTCATTGGGAACCTTTTTAGGGCATTTTTCCGCGCACTGCCCGCAGGCGATACATTTACTCTCATCCACATAACGGGGATTTTTTCGGATGCGGACCTTGAAATTCCCGGGCTCTCCCGAAACTTCAAGGATTTCGGAAAGGGTGAGAAGATTTATGTTGAGATCCCTTCCCACTTCCACAAGTTTGGGGGAAAGGATACACATGGAACAATCGTTGGTGGGGAAGGTCTTATCGAGCTGGGCCATCACGCCCCCGATAGCCGGCCCGCGTTCCAGCAGGTGGACATAAAAACCCCCTGCTGCAAGATCAAGGGCCGCCTGGACCCCGGCAATTCCTCCCCCTACCACCAATACCGAACCGGCCCCCATAGCCTCCTCCTAGCGCACTAAAGCCTTGGTGATCAAATTCCACAAATGGACGGCCTTAAACTTTCCCTTATAGTAAGTCCCCAGATCAATAAGCTGGGTATGACAGTTGTGACACGGAGTTACTACAATATCTGCTCCGGTCTTGGCCACCTGTTCGAATTTGTAGCGACCAAAACGCATTCTCTTCTCCCGAAAACCGGCCTGGATACTTCCACCTCCACCTCCGCAGCAATAATTATTGGACATGTTGGGATAAACATCCACAAAATTTTCCTCGCCTACAACGGCTTTAATGACAAAACGCAGATCTTCTGCTACCTGATCTCCAAGCCCCTGGCGAACAAGCTTACAAGGATCCTGCACCGTAACCTTAAGGCCCTCTTTGTTCCAGGAAGGATCGACTTTCAGGCGACCTTCCCGGATCCAGCGGGCGTAGAGGGTTATGATGCTCACGAACTTAAAGCTGTGAGGAATTTTAAACCGCCGCAGCCCTTCCAGGACTGCATAAAACATGTGCCCTCACTCGGTGTTGATGTAGTACTTACAGCCAAGCTCCTCAATGGTTTCAACCTGTTTGCGTAAGGTATATTCCCAGTCTTCCGGATCCCCGGTGAAGAGACAATAATTGGCGCCATCCCACCACTTGGAAGAATAAGTCCAGTCGATCCCTACGACGTGAAGAATCTTCCAGAGGTGGACCATTTCTTCCGGTTCCACGGTGGGTTCTTTGGCATTTTGGTTGAGATAATATTCCGCCCCCTTTTTATCAATGGGAGCCTTCAAGTCCTCCCAGCCTGGTTCCTGCCGGGCCTCTTCTAAGACATCGTTTACCACCCAGACAAAGTCTTCGTTGGGAATACCTGTGGAATTTGTCTTTTTCTGAAGTTCGCAGGAACGCTGGAGATTGGGAGGGCGCTTTTCTTTGGGGACCATTCCCCGAATTCGATAGACCATGCGAGCGATATTTATGTTCATGGGGCAGACATAACGACAGCGGTCACAGAGGGTGCAGACCCAGATCCATTGAGAAGAAAGAATTTTTTCGTCTGCACCAAACATAATAAGACGCAAAAATTTGCGAGGATCAAGGCCATCGATTCCGCTGGCCGGACACCCGCTGGCACACATTCCACAGGTCAGACAGAGATCCAGATTAACAAAGGAAAGCTCTTTTTCAAAAATCTCACGCAACTTAGGCCTTGTTTCAGGAGTTATCAAAAGGGGGGCCATCTCCGCCATAAAGCTCACCTCTTAAAGATTCTTTCTGAAGATTAATCTTTTTTGATTGCGATTGTCAAAGAAATTCAGAGCTAATCCCTAGGAGAAATCAGGAATTAAAAGAAGGCCGTTGACTTTGATAAAAGATTTTGAGAAAAAATCTCAATAAATATAACCAAAGGAGGAGTAAGATGGGTCAAAAAATAGTGGTAATTGGCGGAGTCGCTTGTGGCCCAAAGGCTGCTGCGAGAGTAAAACGCCTTCAGCCCGAAGCTGAAGTCTTACTTTTGGAACAGGGAGAAGAAATCTCTTACGGAGCCTGTGGATTACCTTTTTATCTTGAAGGCCTCGTTTCAGACCTTGATGAACTGGTTAAGACCCCGGTGGGAGTGCCCCGGACGCCGGCCTTCTTCAAAGCGGTCAAAGG
>Ga0256833_1001858_pt1 | contig 15215 bp, 11 predicted proteins | sample 356284metaG_FD_190535 | JGI IMG/M metagenome (GOLD analysis project Ga0256833, IMG submission 190535) | Hydrothermal vent microbial communities from Mid Atlantic Ridge, Atlantic Ocean - 356-284 | ecosystem: Environmental > Aquatic > Marine > Hydrothermal vents | place: Atlantic Ocean: Mid...
CCCGCGCCGCCCGCAGAGGCCCTCGATCACATCTTCCTCACCCCCGACCTGACCGCCACGCAATGCCGCTACATCGCCAGCCCGGCCTCGGACCACCCCGCGGTGGAAGCGGAGATACAGAAGCGGTAAGCGGCTGCCCGCCCGGCGGCCAATTTGCCCCGCCGGGGCTGTTTCCGGCCAATCTGTTGCAGTACCTGCAACACGCCCTTCGTAGCATAGGGGAAAACCCTGCTACGGAGGGCACGATGGCTCGCAAACCCAACCCCCACAAACTGGCGCAAATCTACGCCGCAATCGAAAAACACCCGGGCAGCCGGCCCGCCTCCATCGCCCGGCTGCTGGGCGTGCCCCGTTCCGAGGTGACACGCGCCCTGCCGGCGTTGGAGGAACACGGCTACTACCTGAGCGAAGACCGCCGCGGCGGTTTGTGGCCGTTCAAACCGGTGTCACGCGCCGCCTGAACCAAACCGCCGTGTGTTGCAGAATTCTGCACAGGTTTGTGCTATGCTAAACCCAGACCTCTTCACCTTCCAAAGGAGCGCACCATGGGACGTGCAATGAACAAAGCCCAATGTCTGCTCGAAATGGAGCGCCTGTATTTGCAGCGGGCCTACAGCGACGCGGAAATCGCCCAACGCCTGGGCATCGACCGCACCACCGCTTACCGCTACCGCATGGAACTTTCCAACGGCGAAAACGCCCTGCCCATCGAGCCGGACGCGAACGGCAAATGGAAGATCAACCGCACCACTTATCTTTCCAATGTGCGGGTGAACCTGTACGAATCGCTGATTCTCTACCTGGCCGCTCGGCGGGCCACCCAGCAGGGGCGTCTGGCGGGGCAGCACGCCGCCAGCGCGTTGGAGAAAATTTCCCTCGCCCTGCGCCAGCCGCTGACCGAGAAACTGGTCAAGGCCGCCGACAAAGTGCTGAGCGCACGCGTCGCGCCCGAGCGGGTGAAAATTTTCGAAACCATAGCCCGCGGCTGGGCCGAGCGCATTCCCGTCCGCATCACCTATCGCGCCCTGCGGGCCGCTGAGAGCCGCGTACACGTCATCCACCCCTACCTCATCGAACCCTCGCTGTGGAGCGACAGCGTATACGCCATTGCCTACAGCGAAACCAGCAAAATCATCATCCCCTTCAAAATCGAGCGCATCGCACGGGCTGCGCTGGCCACCGGACGCTTCGACATCCCCGCCGACTTCGACGAAGACGAATTGCTCAAACACGCCTGGGGCGTCTGGACGCGGGCCGGAGAGCCGGTCACAGTGCAGCTGCGCTTTGCGCCGGGGCCGGCAGCCCGCCGGTTGCGGGAAAGCACCTGGCACCCGCTGGAAAAGGTGACCGACACCGAGGATGGCGGCTGCATTTGGGAAGCGCCCATCGCCGAACCGCGCGAAATGCTCCCCTGGATTCGCGGCTGGGGCGCGGATGTGGAAGTGCTGGCGCCGGAGAGCCTGCGGAAGGCGCTGGAGCGGGAAACGAAGCGGCTGGCGAGGGTGTATGGGATAAGCCAATCAACCGAGGATACAGGTCCTAGTTTCTACGCTCACTCCCGCGCCGACCTGGACGAATCCGAATGGCAGTTGCTCAAGGACCACCTGACCGCCACCGCCGAACTGGCCGCCGAGCTGGCCAAACCCGCAGGGCTGGATGGCCTGGCTTACACCGCCGGCCTGCTGCACGACATCGGCAAATACTCCCCCGAATTTCAGGCGCGGCTGCGCGGGGCAAAGCGCCGGGTAGATCACGCCACCGCCGGCGCGCGGGAAATCGTGAAGTTGTTCCCTACACAACAAGAAAACTACCTGGCTGAATTGGTGTCGTACTGCATTGCCGGTCATCACACCGGCTTGCCAGATTACGGCAGCGCAGGGGATCTGGGCGAAGAAGGCACACTGCTTGCCCGTCGCGAGAAAAAGCGCCTGCCCGATTACAGCGCCTACCGTCAGGAAATCGACCTGCAAAAAATCGCATTGCGCTCGCCCACGCTTACCCCTGCACGCTTTCGGCTGCGAAACGAGGAAAAGCAACACGCGCTTTTTTCCATCGCCTTTATGACGCGAATGCTTTTCTCCGCCCTGGTGGACGCCGACTGGCTGGAAACCGAGCGTTACATGGAAGACGAAGACAAGCCACGCGGCGGACACGCCAGCATCACGGAGCTGGCAGCACAATTCAATCGCTTCTTGAAACACTTCGAGAACCCAACCAGTGAAATCAACCGCCGACGCACGGAGACGCTGCACGCTTGCATAGAGAAAGCCACCCAGCCGCCCGGCTTCTTCACGCTGACCGTCCCCACCGGCGGCGGCAAGACCTTTGCTTCGATGGCCTTCGCACTCAACCATGCCGCGCAACACGGCCTGCGGCGGGTGATTTACGTCATCCCCTTCACCAGCATCATCGAACAAAACGCCGAGAAATTTCGTGAGGCGCTGGGGCCGCTGGGCACGGAGAACGTGCTGGAACACCATTCTAACTTCGATTGGGAAAAGATTCGCGAAGACGACAACGAAACCAACCAGGTGGAGAAAAAATTAAGACTGGCAGCAGAGAACTGGGACGTTCCCATTGTGGTGACCACCAGCGTACAGTTTTTCGAGTCGCTCTTTGCCAGCAAAAAGCGCCCGGCGCGCAAACTACACAACATCGCCCAAAGCGTGATCATCTTCGATGAAGTACAAACCCTGCCCCGTGACTACCTCAAGCCCAGCCTGCTGGCGGTGCAGGAACTGGTGCGCAATTACGGCTGCACGGCGGTCTTTTGCACGGCCACGCAGCCTTCGCTGGAACGTTTCTTCCCGAAAGACATTTCCCTCACCGAACTGGCCCCTAACCCGCAGGAACTCTACCGCTTCTACCGCCGCGTGGATGTCAAAAACCTGGGCGAACTGACGGACGAGGACCTGCTGGAGCGGCTGAACGAGCACGACCAGGCTTTGTGCATCGTCAACACCCGCCGCCACGCCAGCGGGCTGTACAAAGGGCTAACCGGCGAAGGTAACTTCCACCTTTCCACGCTGATGTGCCCGGCGCACCGCCGCAAGGTGCTGGAAGAAATCCGTCGCCGCTTGCGAGAAGGCGAACCCTGCCGGGTGGTTTCCACCAGCGTGATGGAGGCCGGCATCGACATCGATTTCCCCGTAGGGTATCGCGCCCTGGCCGGGCTGGATTCCATCCTCCAGGCGGCGGGCCGTGTCAACCGCGAGATGAAACGCGCCCACGGCGAGGTTTTCGTCTTCACCCCCAAAAGCAAGTTCATCCGCCGCACGCCGACCTTCATCGCCCAAACGGGAGCCGTAGCCCGCAGCATCTTGCGAGACCACGCCGCGGCTCCCAATTCGCTCGATGCGATTGCGGCCTACTACGACATGCTCTATAATTTACAAAGCGAAGAGGCCTTCGATACGCATCGCATCGTGGGGGCTTTCGAAAAAAGCGCAAAGCACCCCGCTTTCGACTTCGAAACCGCCGCGGAGAACTTTCGCTTCATTCAGCAAAACAGCGTTTCCGTGCTCATCCCCTACGATGAGCGGGCGAAGACATTGATTGAACGCCTGCAGTATGCCTTACACCCTGGACGCATTTTACGCCAATTGCAGGTGTACACCGTCAACATCTACGAACGCGAATTCGAACGCCTGCAAAGCAAGGGCGTCATCTGGACAATCGCAGAACGCTATCACGTCTTGGACGAAGGGCGCATGGCGGAATTTTACAGCCCGGAAACGGGCCTGCTGCTTCCTGATGAAGAAAGCGGCGACGCCATCTTCTTCGATGGATAACTTTCACCAGCAAGGAGGATTTGCTCATGGGATACGGCATTACCATTCGCGTCTGGGGCAACTATGCCCTCTTCACCCGCCCGGAGATGAAAGTCGAACGGGTCAGTTACGACGTCATCACCCCCTCGGCGGCGCGCGGCATCATCGAAGCGGTTTACTGGAAACCGGCCATCCGCTGGGTGATCGACCGCATCCACGTGCTGCGCGAAATCCAGTTCACCAACATCCGCCGCAACGAGGTGAGCGAAAAAATCCCGGTTGGCAGTGTGAAACAAGCCATGAAAGGCACTCGCAAGAAGCCGCTCTATCTCTCGGCCACCGAGAAACGCCAGCAGCGCGCTTCGATGGTGCTAAAAGATGTGGAATACATCATCGAGGCACATTTTGAGATGACCGACCAGGCCGGCCCCGAGGACACACCCGAAAAGCACTACAACATCGCCCTGCGCCGCCTGCGCAACGGGCAGCACTACCATCAGCCCTATCTCGGCACGCGTGAATTTCCTGCCAACGTGGAACTCATCGAAAGCGGCGACATCCCTCCCAGCCCATTGCGCGGCGAGCGCCGCCTGGGGTGGATGCTCTACGACCTGGATTTCAGCAATCCGAAGGACATCCAGCCGCAATTCTTCGAGGCCGTCATGCGCGACGGTGTGATTGACCTCACCCAAGTCGAATTGAAGAGGTGAACCATGATCTTACAGGCCCTGACCCGTTATTACGAAATCCTGCGCGATGATCCCGAGGTGCAAATCGCCCCCTTCGGCTACAGCGCGGCAGGCGTGAGTTTTGCGCTCAACATCTCGGAAGACGGCGAATTGCTGGACGTGCTGCCTTTGTTTGTGGAAGTGCCCCGCGGCAAGAAAATGCGCGAGGTGCCGCGCACCATGTTCGTGCCGGAGCAGGCGAAACGCTCCGGATCTTCTCCCAAAGCCAATTTTCTGTGCGACAACAGCGCCTTCGTGCTGGGCATCTCCGCCAAAGACGAGGACAAGCCGGGGTACAGCGCCAAGCGTTTCGCCGCTTTCAAAGATTTACACACCAGGATATTGTCTGGCGTAGAAAGCGACGCTGCTCGCGCCGTCCTCGCCTTTTTGGAGAAGCACGACCCGGCCACAGTCCGCGAACACCCTGCCATTGCGCCGCACGTGGAACGGCTTTTGGAAGGCGGCAATATCGTCTTCATGTTCCGGGGAAACTACGTTCACGAAGACCCGGCCATCCGGCAGGCCTGGGAGGCCTACAAGGCCGGACAGGACGCCGTAGAAATGCAATGCCTGGTGACCGGCGAGGTCGCACCCATCGCCCGTCTGCACCCCAGTTTGAAGCGCATTCGTGGCGCCCAGCCCACAGGGGCGACGTTGGTCGGCTTCAACCTGGACGCGTTTACTTCTTATTGCCGCAGCCAGGGGCTAAACGCCCCCGTCAGCCAGAAGGCCGCCTTCGCCTACACCACCGCGCTCAACTATCTGCTCTCCGACGCCAACCCCAACGGGCACGTGCTCATCGGCGACACCACCGTGGTTTACTGGGCAGAGAGCACCAACCGCGCCCACGAGGCTGCATTCGCCTTCATGCTCAACCCGGATAGCCTGCCGGACGAGGAAGACGAAAACAAGCCACGCCGCGGAGCAGAACGCGCCTTGCACGCCATCGCCCAGAGCGCTCGGCAGGGCAAGCCGCTCGACCTGGATGCTCTGCTGGCCGATTTAGGCGGCGAAAACCCGCGTTTCTATGTGCTTGGGCTGGCACCCAATGCGGCCCGCGTGTCGGTGCGTTTTTTCATCACCGACCCTTTCACGGAAATGATGCGGCACATCATGGCGCACTACCAGGATCTGGAAATCGTCAAAGAGCATGAAGATCAACCCACATATATTTCGGTATGGCGCATCCTGAACGAGACGGTTTCCAAAAAATCCCGCGACAAAACCCCTCAACCCCTGCTCGGCGGTGCAGTGATGCGCGCCGTCCTCACCAACGCGCCATACCCCGCTGCCCTTTACAACGCCATCATCACCCGCGTGCGCGCCGATATGGACGATAAGGAAAAGCACATTTCCAAGATTAATTACGTGCGCGCCGCAGTCGTCAAGGCCTATCTCTTGCGGCAATATCGTCACCAACCCCAAAACCCAATCAAGGAGGTATTGACTATGAGCCTGAACGAAGAATCCACTTATCCGGCCTATGTGCTGGGACGCCTGTTCGCTTGGCTGGAGCGGGCGCAACAGGCCGCCATCGGCAACGTCAACGCCAGCATCAAGGATCGCTATTTCACATCGGCAAGCGCTATGCCTGCCAGCGTTTTCCCCGTGCTGCTACGGTTGGCACAGCACCACTTTTCGAAAGCAGACTATGGACGCTACATCGAAAACCAGGTGGAGAACCTGCTGGCGAGGCTGGAAGGCCAATCCTTCCCCGCCCGACTCACCCTGGACGACCAAGGCGCGTTCATCCTGGGCTACTATCACCAGCGCGCAGCCTGGCGCCAAAACGACAAAGACCAAGCAAAAGAGCTCGTTGCTGCCGAAGCTTGATATTTCTCATATCAAAAGGAGAGTGAACCATGTCCGAACCTATCAAAAACCGCTACGAATTCGTCATTCTCTACGACGTGGAGAACGGCAACCCCAACGGCGACCCCGACGCCGGTAACATGCCCCGCATCGACCCCGAAACCGGCCACGGCATCGTCACCGATGTTTGCCTGAAGCGCAAAATCCGCAACTATGTGGAACTGGTCAAGGGCGATGCCCCCGGCTACCGCATTTACATCAAAGAAGGCACCCCGCTGAACCAAAACAACGCCGAAGCCTACAAAGCCGTCGGCCTGGAACCCGGCAAAAAGGCCGACCTGAAAGGCGTGGATGCTGCCCGACGCTGGATGTGCGCCAACTTCTTCGACGTGCGTACCTTTGGCGCCGTGATGACCACAGGCGATAACTGCGGCCAGGTGCGCGGGCCGGTACAAATCAACTTCTCCCGCAGCATCGACCCCATCACCCAGCAGGAAGTGACCATCACCCGCCAGGCCGTTACCCGCATTGAAGACGCCGACAAGGAACGCACCATGGGGCGCAAGCACATCGTGCCCTACGCCCTCTACCGCGCCGAAGGCTACGTCTCGGCCAAACTGGCAAACCACCCGGACAAAGGCACCGGCTTCAACGAGGAAGACCTGCAACTGTTGTGGGAAGCCCTCATCAACATGTTCGAGCACGATCACTCCGCCGCGCGCGGCAAAATGGCCACCCGCAAACTCATCGTCTTCAAACACGAGAGCGACCTGGGCAACGCACCCTCGCACCTCCTCTTCGAGCGCGTCAAAGTGGAACGCAAGCCCGGTGTGGCCGTGCCGCGCAAATTCTCGGATTATGTCGTCACGGTGGACAGAGAAAATCTACCCGAGGGCGTGGAATTGATCGAAATGCTGTAACGATGACCTACACCCCCGACGACTACCTCCCCCTTTCCGGCATCCAGCACTTCGTCTTTTGCCGGCGGCAGTGGGCGCTCATCCACATCGAAGGACAGTGGAAGGACAACGCGCTCACTGCCGAGGGGCGCGTCCTGCACCGGCGGGCGGATGACCCCTTCTTCACCGAAAAACGCGGCGACCTGCTCATCGCCCGCTCGGTACCGGTCGCCTCCGCCACGCTGGGGCTGACCGGCATTTGCGACGTCGTCGAATTCACCGCCGCCGAAGAAGGCGTGCGCCTGCCGGGGCGGGAAGGCTTCTGGCTTCCCGCCCCGGTGGAATACAAGCGCGGGCGCAAAAAACACGGTCGGGAAGACGAAGCCCAACTGTGCGCCCAGGCCATCTGCCTGGAAGAAATGCTGCTGGTCGAAATCCCTCGCGGCGACGTGTTCTACGCCCAAACCCGCCGCCGCGAACCGGTGGAATTTTCCCCGGAACTGCGCGCCCTGGTGCGCAAAGCCGCCCGTGAAATGCACGAATACTACCGCCGCGGCTACACTCCAAAGGTCAAAACCTCCAAAGCCTGCCGCTCGTGCTCCCTGGCCGACATCTGCCTGCCCGAATTGCAAAAACAGCGGCTGACGGCCTCGCGCTACATCCAACAAACGCTCGACGAGGTGTGATGAAAAAACTCGGCAACGTCCTCTATGTCACCACACCGGAAGCCTACCTCTCGCTGGACGGCGAAACCGTGGTCGTCAAAAAAGACGACCAGCGGGCCATGCGGCTACCGCTGCACAACCTGGACGCCATCGTATGCTTCAACTACCCCGGCGTCAGCCCCGCGCTGATGGGCGCTTGCGCCCGCCGCGGCATTGGCCTGACCTTCTTCCGCCCCAGCGGCCGCTTCCTCGCCCGCGTCGCCGGTCCGGTGCGCGGCAACCTGCTGCTGCGGAAAAAGCAATATCAGGCCGCGCAAGACACCTCCCTGACGGTTTCCATCGCTGCCTCGTGCGTGTTGGCCAAAGTGTTCAACAGCCGCCAGGTGCTCGAACGCGCCCGCCGCGACCACGCCCTGCTCGTCGACACACAACGCCTCGAAACCGCTTCCGGCTTCCTCAAAGCCTCCCTGCCGGCCATTCGCGACGCGGACGATTTGGAAACTCTGCGCGGCCTGGAGGGCAGCGCCGCCAAACAATACTTTCGAGTTTTCGGCGAACTCATTCTGCACCAAAAAGAAGATTTCCCCTTCAAGGAACGCAACCGCCGACCGCCCCGCGACCGCATGAACGCCCTGCTTTCCTTCCTGTATAGCCTGCTGACCTACGAAGTGGCCTCGGCGCTGGAAGGCGTGGGGCTGGACCCTCAAGTGGGCTTCCTGCACGCCGACCGCCCTGGCCGCCCCTCGCTGGCGCTCGACCTGATGGAAGAACTGCGCCCCGTGCTGGCCGACCGGCTGGCGCTCACCCTGGTCAACCGGAGGCAGGTGAAAGGCAAAGGCTTCACTCTCAAGGAAAGCGGCGGTGTGCTGATGGACGACGACACCCGCAAAAAAGTGATCACCGCCTGGCAGCAGCGCAAACAGGACGAGATCATGCACCCCTTCCTCAAAGAGCGCATTCCGCTTGGGCTGCTGCCGCACGTCCAGGCCATGCTGCTGGCGCGCTACTTGCGCGGCGACCTGGACGCCTATCCGCCGTTTTTCTGGAGGTAGCCCCCATGATGGTACTCATCACCTACGACGTCAACACCGAAACCGCGGCCGGCCAAAAACGCCTGCGCAAAGTGGCAAAAGCCTGCGAAAACTACGGTCAGCGCGTGCAGAATTCGGTGTTCGAATGCCTGCTCGACGGCGCGCGCCTGCAAACGCTCAAAGCCACCCTGTTGGACATCATCGACCCGGAGAAGGACAGCCTGCGGTTCTATTACCTCGGCAACCACTGGCGGCGGCGGGTGGAACATTTCGGAGCCAAACCGACGTTGGACCTGGAAGGCCCGCTCATCGCCTGATTGCGAACCCGAAGCGAGCAGAGAAAGCGAGGGGCTTTCGCAGGAAAACGGCACCTTAAAAACCGCATATACGCCTCAAAGCGGCCCGAAAAACCAGGAAGACAAAGCGCCCGCGCCCAGATATGGCATGAGGCGCTCTTGCAACGCCATATGTTGGTGTCGCTCCCCCTCGCGGGGAGCGTGGATTGAAACGCCCAAACGGTCAGCAAACACAAACTGATACCACGTCGCTCCCCCTCGCGGGGAGCGTGGATTGAAACTGTCCCCCGGTGGCCGGGTGCCGGGGGACGCCCCGTCGCTCCCCCTCGCGGGGAGCGTGGATTGAAACTTGCGCGTGACGGGTGTGCAGCGCGGTGAGCGGGCGAGTCGCTCCCCCTCGCGGGGAGCGTGGATTGAAACCCGAAGTACACCAAGCCGGAGGGGTAGCAAGCGAGGTCGCTCCCCCTCGCGGGGAGCGTGGATTGAAACGCGGAGTGGCAGGCGTTCCTGCGGGTGGAGCCGCGTCGCTCCCCCTCGCGGGGAGCGTGGATTGAAACGTTGCGGAGGCGGTCAGCGAGCGCACGGTGGTGCGTCGCTCCCCCTCGCGGGGAGCGTGGATTGAAACTCCGCTGATGGTGGCCGACTACCGCGGCGCAGATGTCGCTCCCCCTCGCGGGGAGCGTGGATTGAAACCCCGTGCCGGGGTTACCGGCACGGGATATTTCTGGTCGCTCCCCCTCGCGGGGAGCGTGGATTGAAACTTGTCGTCCCCGTGAGAGAGCGGCTCCTCGAGCGTGTCGCTCCCCCTCGCGGGGAGCGTGGATTGAAACGCACGTCAGCCTCCTTTCTCGCCATTCGCAATTCGTCGCTCCCCCTCGCGGGGAGCGTGGATTGAAACCCGGACGGGACGGAATGGAAGTTTGCGGCCTATGTCGCTCCCCCTCGCGGGGAGCGTGGATTGAAACGGCCAATAAGCCAAATACCCGTCCTCGCCTGTTTCGTCGCTCCCCCTCGCGGGGAGCGTGGATTGAAACAGTGGGAACGGCGTCAACTGGCCGGTCACACTGCGTCGCTCCCCCTCGCGGGGAGCGTGGATTGAAACATGTGGTTTGCCTTGGAGATGCTCAAGCGTTTCGGTCGCTCCCCCTCGCGGGGAGCGTGGATTGAAACTGGCGCAAAGCAGCGCGGGCGCTGGTGGACATGGGAGTCGCTCCCCCTCGCGGGGAGCGTGGATTGAAACACGACCATCGGGATGGGAAAGAAGCCCGCGGCGGGTCGCTCCCCCTCGCGGGGAGCGTGGATTGAAACTCCCCCATCGGCCAGTTCCAGTAGCCGCCGCACGCGTCGCTCCCCCTCGCGGGGAGCGTGGATTGAAACGCTTATTTTGCGGGAATACGGCGGATACCACGCTGTCGCTCCCCCTCGCGGGGAGCGTGGATTGAAACTCGCAAGCAGAAAAGTACTTGCCGCTGCGCTTCCGTCGCTCCCCCTCGCGGGGAGCGTGGATTGAAACTACTCGGATGACATCGCCGGCGCGAGGCGCAAAAGTCGCTCCCCCTCGCGGGGAGCGTGGATTGAAACGCTGCTGCGACAGGGAAGGAGGAGGCGGCTGCCCGTCGCTCCCCCTCGCGGGGAGCGTGGATTGAAACCTTACCGCCACGGTACTTGCTGATTTTCTTTGAAGTCGCTCCCCCTCGCGGGGAGCGTGGATTGAAACGTCCATCTTGCACCTCCTCATGTGTTGGTAACGGAGTCGCTCCCCCTCGCGGGGAGCGTGGATTGAAACCTCAAAGAATTTGAGCGCGCTTACTGCGCCCATAGGTCGCTCCCCCTCGCGGGGAGCGTGGATTGAAACCTTGGCCCCCTGGGCGCGCCGCCCAAGGCGTGGCCGCGTCGCTCCCCCTCGCGGGGAGCGTGGATTGAAACACGGCCTCACGCACCTGTGTGCGCAACCGTCGTGTGTCGCTCCCCCTCGCGGGGAGCGTGGATTGAAACTGGCATATGGTGGGCACGTTTGGCCCCGACCGCGCAAGTCGCTCCCCCTCGCGGGGAGCGTGGATTGAAACCGGGCGCAGCCGCCCAACTAATGTATTACCTGCAAGTCGCTCCCCCTCGCGGGGAGCGTGGATTGAAACTTATGCTGCCGCCAAGGATACTCGTGCTACCCTTCGTCGCTCCCCCTCGCGGGGAGCGTGGATTGAAACGTTTGCGGTTTCTCTTGCTGAGCATCTCGCTCGGCAGTCGCTCCCCCTCGCGGGGAGCGTGGATTGAAACTTGTGTCTCCTCTCCTGGTGCTTTGCGGGGTTGTTATGTCGCTCCCCCTCGCGGGGAGCGTGGATTGAAACTCTTGAGGATGCTCATCCTGGCGAGAGCTGGGAAGGTCGCTCCCCCTCGCGGGGAGCGTGGATTGAAACCTCTGCGGTCTCGCCCTTACCTTTTGGAACCGGTCGTCGCTCCCCCTCGCGGGGAGCGTGGATTGAAACATGGGTGATCCTCCTAATCATCAGGGCACTAACGGTCGCTCCCCCTCGCGGGGAGCGTGGATTGAAACCTGAGAGTTGGGGTATTTCCTGGCCGGGTGTTTATGTCGCTCCCCCTCGCGGGGAGCGTGGATTGAAACTCCTTGGGGTGGTCATCCGCAAATTACTAAGTACGTCGCTCCCCCTCGCGGGGAGCGTGGATTGAAACACGGTTTGCTCCGGGGTGGTGGTGACATTCCCAGCGTGTCGCTCCCCCTCGCGGGGAGCGTGGATTGAAACGTTTCGGCGGCCACCGTCCAGGCCAACGCCTCGGGTCGCTCCCCCTCGCGGGGAGCGTGGATTGAAACATCCCGCCTGCCAAGCCTGCGCAGGTCTTGCAGGTCGCTCCCCCTCGCGGGGAGCGTGGATTGAAACGGGTTGGCGTCTGTCGACCTTGACCTGGTGATGGGTCGCTCCCCCTCGCGGGGAGCGTGGATTGAAACCTACGGCTACCCCTGCTTATTGCTCTGCTTGGGCGTCGCTCCCCCTCGCGGGGAGCGTGGATTGAAACGCCGAGGGCGCGGGCGACCACCTCGGCGAACGGATGTCGCTCCCCCTCGCGGGGAGCGTGGATTGAAACTTGGCCTGGCTGATTGGCGCAGATGCCCCCCGCCAGTCGCTCCCCCTCGCGGGGAGCGTGGATTGAAACTTGTTAGTTGCGCGCCGCCGCAAACTGTGCTATAGTCGCTCCCCCTCGCGGGGAGCGTGGATTGAAACTGTGGCAGTCTCTATTGCGAAGCCTGGGGGCTTCATGTCGCTCCCCCTCGCGGGGAGCGTGGATTGAAACAACCGCTCTGCTGACGCCCGGAAGGCCGCTATCTGTCGCTCCCCCTCGCGGGGAGCGTGGATTGAAACTGGCCGGTGCTGCCCGCGTTTGTCCACCACGCAACCGTCGCTCCCCCTCGCGGGGAGCGTGGATTGAAACTTCACCGCAGGCGCTCCCTTGGCAGGGGAAGCGAGTCGCTCCCCCTCGCGGGGAGCGTGGATTGAAACCGCCTACGTGGCTATCGTCTTGTCACCAACATTGCTGTCGCTCCCCCTCGCGGGGAGCGTGGATTGAAACACCGCCCATCGCCTTGCGCTTGGCCAGTAGCGCGCGCGTCGCTCCCCCTCGCGGGGAGCGTGGATTGAAACCCCGCGTGGCAGGCCGCCCAAGGCGCGGTCAAGGCGTCGCTCCCCCTCGCGGGGAGCGTGGATTGAAACACCGTTTAGTGGATAAATACGGTGAGCAATACGCGAGTCGCTCCCCCTCGCGGGGAGCGTGGATTGAAACCCATCCTTCGGCGGCCACGTGCCCGCCCATAGCCGCGTCGCTCCCCCTCGCGGGGAGCGTGGATTGAAACGGTCAACGGGCGCGAAGCCTGAAGCGCAAGCACCGTCGCTCCCCCTCGCGGGGAGCGTGGATTGAAACTCCACCGCAAACGCGCTCGGGGAAAGCCACCCCGGTCGCTCCCCCTCGCGGGGAGCGTGGATTGAAACATTCGCAAATTCAGCCCATTGGCGTTCTATCTCGTCAGGTCGCTCCCCCTCGCGGGGAGCGTGGATTGAAACAGCCGCAGCGCCCAGTAAGGCGGATCATTGCGCGGGTCGCTCCCCCTCGCGGGGAGCGTGGATTGAAACGGCGGGAACCAGATAATGGTGAGTGGGATGTCCAGTCGCTCCCCCTCGCGGGGAGCGTGGATTGAAACATCCCGCCCGCCAAGCCTGCGCAGGTCTTGCAGGTCGCTCCCCCTCGCGGGGAGCGTGGATTGAAACTCATAGCGAGCGCAGTTCACCCCTCCCAAAGGGGGTCGCTCCCCCTCGCGGGGAGCGTGGATTGAAACAAATCCGTCGCGCGTGCGGAAATACGCCACCACGCGTCGCTCCCCCTCGCGGGGAGCGTGGATTGAAACCGTATTCCCACCCCTCCGGTAACTCCATACCCAGCATCTGTCGCTCCCCCTCGCGGGGAGCGTGGATTGAAACAGCCTGTCTCTTCGCCTGCTGACTGCTGACGTTTCGTCGCTCCCCCTCGCGGGGAGCGTGGATTGAAACTTCTGGGTTGTGCCTGCCTATGCTGAGGATGGGACGTCGCTCCCCCTCGCGGGGAGCGTGGATTGAAACTCTTGATGAGGGTATAGGCGCCATGCTGGATAGGCGTCGCTCCCCCTCGCGGGGAGCGTGGATTGAAACCTCAAGAGCGCTCTTACTCATGCTCATCGCCCCATGTCGCTCCCCCTCGCGGGGAGCGTGGATTGAAACGCGTCGGGGCGGGCGCACGCGGCATCCGCCCCATTGTCGCTCCCCCTCGCGGGGAGCGTGGATTGAAACCCGGCATTCGCGGGTATCGCAGAGTGGCGGCCAAGTGTCGCTCCCCCTCGCGGGGAGCGTGGATTGAAACGTGGCCAGCCAGGCCACGTCTGCGCCCTCGAAAAGTCGCTCCCCCTCGCGGGGAGCGTGGATTGAAACCTCCACCGAGCGCATCCCGGCCACGGCGGCAACGTGTCGCTCCCCCTCGCGGGGAGCGTGGATTGAAACAGGCGGTGCAGGTGTACCAGGCTGCAACCAGCCATAAGTCGCTCCCCCTCGCGGGGAGCGTGGATTGAAACACAATTGTAATCTTTTCCATTGGACACCTCCAAACTGAGTCGCTCCCCCTCGCGGGGAGCGTGGATTGAAACACAAGCGGTTGTGGTGGGATATGGAATGTTTACCAGTCGCTCCCCCTCGCGGGGAGCGTGGATTGAAACAGGGGCGGTTCAGGCCGGGTTCAGGGCGGGTTCAGTCGCTCCCCCTCGCGGGGAGCGTGGATTGAAACACCGGCCCGTCGGGAATCGCCTCAATCTCCCGCTGTCGCTCCCCCTCGCGGGGAGCGTGGATTGAAACTGCGCTTGGTTGCTGGGCGCAAAGGTAACGAAGGTGTCGCTCCCCCTCGCGGGGAGCGTGGATTGAAACTCTCGCCCTACGGCTAACGGCGTGAGAAGGTCAATCGGTCGCTCCCCCTCGCGGGGAGCGTGGATTGAAACGGGTTGTACACCCGCCAAGTTACGCACGGTGGGGCGTCGCTCCCCCTCGCGGGGAGCGTGGATTGAAACATGCCACGCGACAAGTACAGTGATGTTGCACGCCTGGTCGCTCCCCCTCGCGGGGAGCGTGGATTGAAACGCGGTCTGGGCGGCCTCTGCGCCCTCTCGTGCTGGTCGCTCCCCCTCGCGGGGAGCGTGGATTGAAACCTGACGATGTCTATTTTGATTTGCGTCGTCTTGCTCGTCGCTCCCCCTCGCGGGGAGCGTGGATTGAAACGCTACGCCGCGCCCGCCGGGCTGCATGACGATACCGTCGCTCCCCCTCGCGGGGAGCGTGGATTGAAACTCTAAAGAATTATAGAAATTGGACTTTTGACAAAATCGGAGGAATCGTGTCAGATAATGGGTATGACCAAACCACACGAACTGACACGATTCCGGCAACAAGTATATCAGCACTTTGACAAACAGGCCGATGCATTGATGGACT
>Ga0256833_1001859_pt1 | contig 15207 bp, 14 predicted proteins | sample 356284metaG_FD_190535 | JGI IMG/M metagenome (GOLD analysis project Ga0256833, IMG submission 190535) | Hydrothermal vent microbial communities from Mid Atlantic Ridge, Atlantic Ocean - 356-284 | ecosystem: Environmental > Aquatic > Marine > Hydrothermal vents | place: Atlantic Ocean: Mid...
AGATAAACCATTAGCTTGTAATATCTTATATGCACAGAGTGGTTATAGTCAAGTGGTCAAAGATGCGTGTGAAGCAGGTGCTAATATGATTATCACAGGTGCAGGACTACCTTTAACTATGCCAGAATCTGCCAAAGATTATCCTGATGTTGCGTTAATTCCTATTGTATCTACAGCAAAAGCACTTAGAATTTTATGTAGAAGATGGAAAAAGACACACAATAGATTACCAGATGCTGTAATTGTTGAAGGTCCTTTAAGTGGTGGACATCAAGGCTTTAAATATGATGAGTGTTTTAAGCCTGAAAATCAACTAGAGTCAATTCTACCTCCAGTAGTTGAAGAGGCTAAAAACTGGGGTTCAATGCCTGTTATTGCAGCAGGTGGAGTTTGGAATCATGATGATATTCAGAAGATGTTAGATTTAGGTGCTGATGGCGTACAGATGGGAACACGATTTATTGGTACAGTAGAGTGTGATGCAAGTCAAGTGATGAAAGAGATAATCATAGAAGCAAGAGAAGAGGATATAAAACTCTTTAAATCTCCTGTTGGTTATCCTGCTCGTGGTGTCAAGAGTCAACTTCATGCTAATATAGAGGCTGGAACTGCTCCTAAAGTAGCTTGTATTTCAAATTGTGTTGCACCATGTAATCGTGGAGTAGAAGCAAAAATCGTAGGCTACTGTATCGCTGATAGACTTAGCGATGCTTATGATGGAATTAAAGAGAGTGGATTATTTTTTACTGGTGCTAATGGTTATAGACTTAAAGAGATTATAACGGTAAAAGAGCTTATGGATAAGTTAATGAATGGAGAAGAAGATTCTTAGTAGAATATTTTTAATACTTTTTTTCTCTATCTCATTTTCAAATACTATTTTTGCAAATGCTTTTGTCAAGAGTAAGATTCGTTTAGGAGAGCTAAAGTTAACATTTGAGTCAGATATAGATAGAGTAACATATTTTAAACTACCTCAATCAGATGGAACATCAAAATATGTATATGATATTTATGGAGCAACCTTGCCTTTGGGCAAAGGTATATCTCATCATACATTTAGAACCATAGAATCTTTTAGAATGGGTCAACACACACCAACTGTCTTACGGGTTGTTATCAAATCGAAAGAGAAAGATTTAAATAGATATGAGTATAGTGGTAAAAATCTATTTATCCCTCTAATCTATGGTTTAAAATCTACTCCCTCTAAAAATAGAGAGAAATCTTCTATAAAAGAAGAGTCTATTTTAGATAAGATAACTGCTCCTAAAAAAGAGCAAAAAGTAGCTATACCCACTATTAAAAGAGATAAGATAGATATTAGAAAGAAAATTATAGTTATTGATGCAGGACATGGTGGAAAAGATACAGGTGCTATCTGTTGTGCTGATAGACAAGAGAAAAAAGTTGTTCTATCTGTAGCATTAAAATTAAAAAGATTATTGGAAAAAGAGGGTTATAAAATCTATATGACACGCGATGATGATACCTTTGTGAAATTACCAAAACGAACAGAGTTTGCCAATGATAAGAGAGCTGATATTTTTGTATCTATTCACGCCAACGCAGCACCAAATAAGAGTGTAAGAGATATTTTTAAAGGTTTGGAGGTCTATTATCTCTCTCCTGCAAAGACAGAGAGAGCAAAAAAAGCTGCTGAAAAAGAGAATGCTGTGATGTTTGAGGGGAAAGATTTATATACAAAAAATGCATATCTATCTCTACTAAATAGAGAAAAGATAGTAGAGTCACACAAGTTAGCATTAGATGTAAGTAAAAAGATGGTCTCAACAATAGAAACTTCTTTTGGGGCTGTATCAGATAGTGGTGTAAAGACAGCAAACTTTTGGGTATTAGTAGGGGCTCAAATGCCTGCAATTTTGGTAGAGACAGGATATATAACCCACCCAAAAGAGGGAGAAAACCTTATGAATAACTACTATCAAACTCTATTAGCTAAAGGTATAGCAGATGGAATTGATAGCTATTTGAGTTATTATAAATAATGGAATTACAAATTTATTTATGAGGCTCTACTTAACTCTATCTATCATAGAGTCTACTTTCTCTTTTATGCTTATATAGTCTGCTAAGCTATCAGAGATAAATGTGTAGTTCTCTTTATCGCTCTCTACAATAGTATCATTACTATCTACAAATAGCAGAGTTGGAATATTTTTAGATTTTATACTATTAGTTAGAGTATTATGTACTATCTTGTCATCTGATTTATCTAGCAAAATACACTTATAACTCTCAATATCTATAGTTCTTTTTAAATCATCTACACTCTTAGCAATATCTACAGAGTAGTTCAATTTATTTAAAATTGCTGAAATTATCTTTGCCTCGGTTGTTGTTCGTTTATATAGAAGTATATCTTTTTTATTACTACTTTTAACTCCTTTTGATTTTGGGAAAAATATATTTAATATCTCGATAAATCTATCTAAATTAATCGGTTTAGAGATATACTCGTCCATTCCTTCTGATAAAAAACGTTCTCTATCGCCTTTGAGTGCATTAGCTGTTACTGCGATAATAGGTGTATGCTCTAAATTCTCTTGTTTCTCATACTCAATAATTTTTTTGGTGGCATCAATACCATTTAAGATAGGCATCTGTATATCCATAAATATAACATCATAAATAGTACTATTGGATATATATCTATCTAATCCCTCTTGCCCATTATTAGCACAATCTGAACTAATTCCCATATTTTTTAGAGTATGTTGTATCATCTTCTGATTGATAGGGTTGTCTTCGACAACTAGTGCATGAATATTATTAAATAGTTTCTCTTTTTTATTTACTTTTTTACTATTTTTTTTATCTGATATAAGATTAAATTGTTGTAGTGATGTTCTAACTTTAGTAAAGGTAATTGGCTCATACATGACATGAAGAAAATCAAAATTTAACTGCTGTAGCTCATGATGTCTATTTAATTTTACAACCAATACAATTTTGCTAGTTGTATGATATAGTCGTATAATTTCTTGAAACTCTTTTATATCTATATTGTCATAATGGATATAGAGTATATCTATATTGCGTGTGTAAGATTCAATACACTCTTGAAAGGTAAAAAAACGTCTTATTGCTATATGGCTATAGCTAGAGAGATAATTCTCTAAAAATTGGTCTGAATATCTTTTTTGAACAGTAGAAGGTGCGTAAATTGATATATTCATTGGTCTCTCCTTATTATTTTTTTTAGATTCTATATCTTTTTTTGTTAGATTTAATGTAAAAGAGAATGTTGAACCTTTTCCTATAAGACTATCTAAAATCAATGCTCCACCTAATCGGTTTACAATATTAGATGATATAGTAAGTCCTAAACCTGTACCTCCATACTTTCTAGCAGTAGTACTATCTGCTTGAGTAAAGGCATTAAAGACTTTAGATTTATTCTCTTCTGATATACCAATTCCTGTATCTTTTACAGAGAATTTAACTGATATAGTATCATCTACACTCTCTAACGCTTCAATAGTGACAATAATAGAGCCATTTTTATCTGTAAATTTAATAGCATTAGATATTAGATTAATAAGAACTTGTTTTATTTTAGATGGGTCACTCTGTAAGCGAAGAGATAATAGTTTTGGGTCAATCCATAGTGCAAAATCTATCTCTTTTTTTGAAGCATTCGCACTATATGATTCAATTACACTCTCAAACTCCTCTATTGGGTCAAAAAATATCTCTTCTAAGATTAAACTCCCATTCTCTATCTTTGATATATCAAGAATATCATTAATAATAGAGAGTAAATCCTCTGAACTATTCTTGATAATATCTATAAATCCACTCTGTTGAGAGGTTAATTTAGTAGATTTAATAAATTTTGTAAAACCAATAATCCCATTAAGAGGTGTACGAATCTCATGTGACATATTTGCTAAAAATCTACTCTTGGTCTCATTGGCTTTTTCTGCCATCTCTCTAGCATCTTGCAACTCTGCAAAACTATCTACTATAAAGGAATAAAGCTTACTCTCCTCTCTACTCTTTTTAATCTTGTTTAATTCACTGATTCTATCATCACTAATATACTCCTCTATCTCTCTATAAAAAATTTCTAAATCTTCTCTGTTGGCTTTAAACTTTTTTATAGAATATACTATTTGAACTATTACCATTGATACAACTATAAATACTGTACTAAAAAGAGTAGAAATTTCAAAAAAGTTATAATGGCTATATGTTCCTCGTAATATATAGATAGAAGCTATAACAAGAGTTATAATAGATAGATATAAAATTAATTTTGATAAGATGGAAACTCTATTCATATAGATACCTTTATTATTTTAATATAGATTTTATTATATCTTATAGATATATAAATTAATATTATTTTAATGTAAAAATATTATCAACTTTATCAAAAAAAAATAATTAATGTGATAAAATACGCATTCCAAAATTCTTGCTCATTTTTTGGATAGTCAATTGACTAAGCGAAATGGGCTACTAAACCAAAAGGAACACAATGAACAACTATGAAACACTGTATGTACTTAAACCTACACTTACAGATGAAGAAACAGCCGAAAACATTGCAAAAATCGAAGCTATTCTTGTACGTGAAGGTGCAGAGATTCTTGCTACCAATAATATGGGTATGAGAAAACTTGCTTATCCTGTACAAAAAAATGAACGTGGTCTCTATACCATAGTATATTTCAAAGCTAACGGTAGTGTTATTCATGAACTTGAAAGAAACTTGAAGTTCAATGAAGAGGTTATTAAATACCTAACAGTAAGATACACAAAGCAAAAAGAGCTTACTCAATTTGCTAAGCTTGTCGCTGCATCTACTCCAAAAGAAGAAGCACCTGTAGCAACAGAAGAAGTAGTAGAAGCACCAACAGCAGAACAAACAGAAGCGTAAAACCTTAGGAGAACCCCATGTATAACAAAGTAGTATTGGTAGGAAACCTTACAAGAGATGTTGAGATTAGATATGCTCAAAGTGGCTCAGCTATTGGTAATGTTGGAATCGCAACAAATCGAAAGTGGAAGAGTCAAACAGGAGAGCAGAAAGAAGAAGTAATGTTCATCGACTTAACATTTTTTGGGCGTACTGCTGAGATAGCAAACCAATACCTTCGTAAGGGGAGCAAAGTTTTAGTAGATGGACGAATTGTATTTCAACAGTGGACTGCACAAGATGGAACAAAGAGAAGTAAACATGCCATTACAGTAGAGACCCTACAGATGTTAGATACTAGAGCAGATGCTCAAAATCCTAACTATAACAATGGACATTTAGCACAACCAATTCCAAATAGTTATGGTGGTAATCAACAGCCACAACAAAATAACAATTATGGTAATAATAACAATAGCTATGGACAACCTGCTCCACAGCAACCAAGTTATGGTCAACCTGGGCAGAGTGCGTATGGACAGCCACAAGCACCTGCACAACCATCTTATTCAGCACCACAGCAACAACAACCGTCTGTACCAGAAATCGACATCGATGATGACGAGATACCATTTTAGGAGATAACCATGGCAGAGAGAAGAAAGTTTAAAAAAAGATATTGTAAATATTGTGAAATGAAAGTTGATTATATTGATTATAAAGATTTAGGTCTATTGAAGTTCTCATTGAGCGAACGATTTAAAATTATGCCAAGAAGATTAACTGGAAACTGTAAAAGACACCAAGAGATGGTAACAGTAGCAATTAAAAGAGCAAGACAAACTGCTCTTATTCCATACATTGTAGATAGAAAAAATGTAGTGGAAAACCCATTTGAGTTTGTTAGATAATATCTAATTATCTAAAAGCCTATCTTTTAGATAGGCTTAATCTATAAATCATCTGATTTATTAGCTTTAATACTATATTTTTCCAATATACTATTTTGAACCTTTAGTGCTTTTACTCTATCAATTACTACCTTAGAACCATCTTCATCTTCTAGTACAATATACTTATCTTTTGAATTCTTAATTATTCTATAAAACTCTTTGAAATTTTTAAACGATTGACCATTAACTTTATCCACTAACCAAAGGCTTATATCATAATCTCCTCGACTATGTTCTGATGCTAATACTTTTAGTAAAACAACTAACTCTTGTTTATCTTTTGTAGGAAATTTACTTGAATGGTATCGTAATGGCAAGATAGGACGCATTGATGCATCTATAAGATTTTTTGTCAATGGAGAAAATACATATCCACCTAACATAAAATATGTTGGCATCTTATCATACTCTAATTTAGCAAAAACAGAGTTCTCTTTAGTAGAGTTTTTGGGTAATGTAACATGAAGTTTGAGTTTTTTGCCTTTACGCAGAATATCTAGTGAAACACTATCTCCATATTGGTGCATATCTATGAAATATTTAAAATGTGTATATTGATTTGGTCTAAATTCAACTGTACCATCACTCTCTATCTTATGTCCATCAATAGCTGTGATAATATCCTCTTTTTTTAGAACATCTTTTAAAATAGAGTTATATACAATATCTACAACCAATATACCACCCTCATCTTTACCCAAGTGGTAGTACTCTTTGAGTGATGGATTTTCTATATTATCAACCATAATACCCAATTTAGGAAAGCCATCATATCTACCATCTGAAACATCTTTTAGAAAATGTTCAACAATATCAACAGGAACAATATATCCTATATTTTGAGATTGTGTGATACCTTGCATAACGACACCAATGATTTTACCATCAGAGATAACAGGTCCACCAGAATTACCAGGATTGATAGCTGCATCTACTTGAACTGCTAAAAAGCTCTGTCCACTATGTACATATTGTCTATGTTCAATACGAGAGACAATACCTGTACTAATACTGATAGTATGCCCTCCCATAGGATAACCATATACTGTTACTTTGTCCTGCATTTTAGGAAGAGTTCCAAAGGTTAAAGGAGTTGTTCCTTTAAAAAAATTTTTATCTTTTACCACTAATAGTGCCAAATCAGCATCATGAGAGACCTCTAAAACCTCTGCTTGATAACGTTTTGTATCTCCATACTTCTTAACCTCAATAAATGTCTCATTTCCAATAACATGAGCATTTGTCAAGATACGATTACCACTAATAATACTCCCTGAACCTGTAGAGCGTTGTACAGAGGAGTTCCATGGCTCCATATAATTAGTGGTTTTAGAGACAGTATAGATTTTTACAATTGAGGGGTCAATATTTTGACTCCAAGAGAGAGAAAAGAAGAGAAGTAAAAGCGTGAATATCTTAAATATCTTGTGCATTTAATACCTTTATTTTATTTTACTACAAGCATAACAGCAAAAAGTAAACCGTTAAACAATGTAACATTAATCTAAGGATATAATATCAAAAAAATTAGGAGTTGTATATATGGCAACAATTTCAATGGGTGACATTAAAAAAGGTGTACGTTTAGAACTAGACGGAAACCCGTATAGAGTAGTGGATTTTCAACACGTTAAACCAGGAAAAGGGGCAGCATTTGTACGTTGTAAAATCAAGAATCTATCAACAGGTAAAGTAATTGAAAAAACAGTACATGCAGGGGATAAGTTTGAAGTACCCGATTTAGAACAAGCAACGATGCAATATCTCTATGATGATGGAGAGTTTTTACAATTTATGGATACAACAACCTATGACCAAATTGGTTTAACTCATGAACAGGTAGGAAAAGAGACTTTTGATTTTATGATTGATGGAATGGAAGCAGATATTCTATTTCATAATGGAAAAGCTATATCAGTAGAGATTCCACAAACAGCAACCTATACTGTAGTAGAGACTCCTCCAAATTTTAAAGGCGACTCTCAAGGTGGTAAAAAACCAGCAACACTTGATAGTGGAGCAGTAGTACAAGTACCTTTCTTCATACTAGAGGGGCAAAAAATCGTTGTTGATACTATTGATGGCAAATATTTAGAAAAAGCAAAATAGTACAACTATAGCACACCAAAATGGTGTGCAAAAACCTCTTAAAACTCTCCCTTTTTATATATCAAAATATTTTATAATGTTACTTTATATTTTTTATTTTTATTTAAAAAATAATATTAATTTTTTCTTAAACTTTTAACTTTTCTTATGATTAAAGTGATATAATTTCACAAATTATACACAAATATTTTTTTTATACATAAATTAAACTTGACTAAAGGATATACTATAGATTTTTTTGAAAACCTAAAAAAAATTATTAGCATCAATTCATACACTAAAAACAAAGAGGGTGTAGATAAAATCTCTGATATTATGACAAAATGGCTTATAGATTTAGGTTTTAAAAATCTATGCTATGAGCGAAAAGAGATTGGTGACCATAACCTCTACCTTAGCCCTAAAACAGAAGGGAAAAAGATACTCCTTTTAGGACACAACGATACCGTTTTCCCAAAAGGCACGTTTGAAGAGTACAGAGAAGATGAAGAGTGGGTCTATGGACCTGGAGTTTGTGATATGAAGGGTGGGAATATGGTTGCCCTTCAATCACTAAGAAATATATATAAAGCAAATGGAAAGATAGAGAATATAGATTTTTTATTGGTTTCAGATGAAGAGACAGGTTCTGATGATAGTAAACAACTAAGCTCAAAATTGGCTGTTGATTATGACTACTGTTTTGTATTTGAAGCTGCTGGAGAGAATCTTGAAATTGTAACAGGGCGTAAGGGTGTAGGAACATTTACAATAGATATTCAAGGGAAAGCATCACATGCAGGGGTACGGTATGAAGCGGGAATCAATGCAAATTTAGAAGCCTCCTATAAACTAATAGCTCTTACAGAGTTAACCAATCTTGAAATTGGTACAACTGTTAATGTAGGAAAGATTACAGGAGGAGTTGGAGCAAATACCATCTCTCCAACAGCTAAGCTACTTTTAGAACTACGTTACAAACAAAATTCTGAACGAGATAGACTACTAAAAGCATTAGAGGAGATTAGCAATACTTCCTATGTAAACGGTACAAAGTCAACTCTATCTGGTCTGATTCAACGTGATGTGATGGAGGCAAATGAGAAGCAACATAAACTTATTGAAAAGATAGAAGAACTATCTAAAGAAAAGCTACTAACCGAACAACGTGGTGGTGTTAGTGATGCAAATATTGTAGCCTCACAAGGGGTTACAACACTTGATGGATTTGGTCCGTTTGGAGATGGAGACCATACCATTCATGAACGTGCATTAAAAAGCTCTTTTAAACAACGAATAGACTTGATGACAAACATATTGATGTATCATCAAGAGTTTAAACAATTTTAACTTTAGGAAAACAGTTATGGCAAAAAAACGAACAATTGGTATGTGGCTTTATAAAAATGGTGGAGGAGATGCTATTGGAAAAAAGATTATAAAAAAATTAAAAGAGCGTGACATTGATACTATTGATGATGTCAATCTGCGTTATGCAACAGCAAAAAATGCAAATATTATATTTAATGGTTTTAAATTAAATAAATTAGATTTAATGTTCTCTTATAATGCAGGAGAGCAGACAGTATATCAGACATATCTCTATCAAGCACTCAATCGTATGATTCCTATGATTAACTCGTATGATGCCTTTCAACTCACTGAAGATAAGTTTCAAACTTCAATGATTTTAAAAAATGCAAAGGTAAATACAGCAGATTATCGTCTATTTCACCGTGATGAGGCACAAGATAATCTCTATAAAACCTTTAAAAAATGGGGTGGAATGGTATTTAAACCAACAACAGGGTGGGGTGGTGCAGGGCTTAGTAAGATAGATAATGAAGAGGCTCTTCAGATGTTGATACCTACACTAAACCATAGTAATATTAGAGAGGTTTTTGTAGAGAGATTTATCAACTATGATAATACAGATTTTAGAGTAGATATTGTAGATGGTCAATATGTAGGGTGTTATGGACGAAAAGCAGGTGGAAATGATTGGCGAACAAATGTAACCTCTGGTGGGTCAGTATTTATGCGAGAGTGTAATGATGAGGTAGTTCAAGTGGCAATTAATGCTGCAAAAGCATGTGGTACAGATATTGCAGGTGTTGATATAATTTATGATTTGGAAAAAGAGGAGTATGTGGTATTGGAAGTAAATGGAATACCAGCATTCGCAACCCCAGAACAAGAGAAGATGGGATTAGACTTTAATGATAAAAAAATTGATTTAATTGTCGATTTAATAGATAGAAAAACAAAAAAATAGAATTTAAATAAAAAATAGGAAAAATAATGGCTTTAAAAAATAGAGAATTACCAAGATTAGGATTTTTATACATGGACTATGTCCTAAGATTTTTCGACCACTCAAACTTCAAGGGTTGGCCAAATAAGATAGAGACAGTAACTTATCATTGGGGCAAAGATAAAGATAGATTTATCAAAGAGGTAAAAGAGAAAAAGATTGATGTACTTATAGGAAATATACCAGCAACAGCTTATGAGACATTTAGAGAGATAGCTAGAGCGTTACCTAATGTACGTTTTATACCATCACTTGATACTCAATTTTCAAATAAATCAAAAGAGAATGTAACACGTTTTGCATGGAAATATGACCTACCAATTCCTAAAACATACATCTATTATAATAGACCAAATGCCTTTAAGTTTTTGAAAAAGACAGAGTATCCAAAAATTGTTAAAAAATCTTATGGACCATCTAACTATGGTGGATATTTTGTTCATAAAGTAGACTCATACAAAGAGGCAGAAGAGTTATTGAACGAGAAAAAATATCACCCAATCTATTTCCAAGATTTTGTACCAATGGAAGCAGATATTCGTGTCATGTTAATTGGTCATAAACCTGTATGTGCCTTTTGGCGAAGAGCTCCAGAGGGAGAGTGGTTAACCAACACAAGTCAAGGTGGAGAGATGGACTATATGAATGTTCCAAAATCTGTACTTGACCTTGCTGTAAAAGTCTCAAAATCGGCTAATGCAGAGTATTGGGCGTGTGATGTAGCTTATGGTAAAGATGGAAAAGTTAGAATTCTTGAGTGTGCAACTGCCTTTGCAGCATTCCCATATATAAGAGATTGGATTGGTCAATACATTATGTGGAGTCTAAGTGAAGGAAGCTTTAAAAAACCACATATCCCAATGTTTAACTGGGAAGAGTTGAGTAAAATATCTCCTGATTTACTACGAACAATGAGACATATTACCTTTGGAGAGTATAACCCCTCTTATGATGGTGCATACTTTGGAACAAAGAAAAAGATATATGGAGAAAAAGAGGTTTATATGCATGAACTAGACTCCGAATATAAAATATTTGATGTAAAAGAGCGTACCTTTGAAGAGTGGCCAAGTGAAAAGTGGAACTATCAAGATAGATTTGCACTTAAAAACTTAAAATCAATGAAAGTTCCAGCATTAAAAACAGAAGAAGCACCTGAAGTCTCTGATGATGAGTCAAGCTCAACGATAGAACTTTCAGATGAAGAGTTAGAAAAACTACTATTGAGTGTCAAAGGTTTAGGCAAAAAGAAACTTAAAAAGATTCTAAAAAAATTAACTCATGCCCAAATTATTGCCTCTTTAGAGGTAGAGCCAAGAGTATTGAGTGACATTAAAAGTATCAATGAGAAATTGGTAGATAATATTGTTGAGGCATGGAACAGTTACAAACTCTCTCTTCAAATGACTCTTGTAGATTAAAAAATATGCTATAATAGCCCCTATTAAAATAAATAAAATAGGGGTCTTAAGATGATTGGTGCAAAAAAAGAAATAAGTAGTGAACAACACACCCTCTACACAGAGGTAATATCTGAACGAAAAAAACTTATAGATAAAGATAAAAATATCTATCAAGTAACTCCAAAACATAAACGTTACCGTGTCTATATAGGAAGATTCTTTGAACAAAAAAAGGGGCTTCATTCTGTTTTCAATGAGTTAAGAGATGCTAAAAAAGGTGATTACCTAGAGTTTATGATTAACTCTGGTGGTGGCTTTATCCAAGAGGGAATGCAGTTTTTCAATATAATTTTAGAAAAATTTTCAGGACGCACAGTCGCCTACTTAGATAATTATGGTTATAGCATGGGTGCAATGCTTTTTAGTATGGCAAATAAGCGTATTATCTACCCATATTCGGACTTTATGTATCATAACTACTCTGGTGGAGCAGTAGGGAAAGGTGGAGATATAAAAGCACGTATCGACCATACACATGAACGATTAAATAAATTTTTCCATGATATTATTGTAAAACAGGGTTTTTTGAGTGAAGATGAGTTTCAAAAGATGTTAGTAGGACAAGACTATTGGATGGAAGCAAAAGAGTTATGTAAACGTGGAATTGCTACGCATGTTATTATCTCTAATGGAGAAGAGATAACAGCCAAAGAGTATCTAAAAATATTAAAACGTAATAAAAAAGAGGCAAAAAAGAAGAAGAAAAGATAGTGAAGATAAGAGTATATTACGAAGATACAGATGCAGGTGGTATCGTCTATCATACCAACTATATCAAATATTGTGAACGAGCAAGGTCAGAACTCTTTTTTGAGAAAAATAGTACTCCTACAGATGGTAAAAACTCTGGGTTTGTTGTAAGAAATATAGATGCCAATTTTATAGGTATGGCATCTCTAGGAGATATAGTAGAGGTAAAAACCAAACTTATCAAAAAGAGAGCTACATCAATTCTTCTAAAACAGTTTATTATCTTAAAAGATAAGATAATATTTGATATGAATATTCTACTTGTCTTTGTACGAGATGGAAAACCTGCTAAAATACCTCAATATCTATCTGAAATCATTATCCCAAAGGAGAGTCTATGTCAAAAAAAACCCTAATTATAGGTGCAGGTGGAGTAGGAAATGTTGTTGCTTTTAAGTGTGCTATGAATAGTAATACATTTGGAGAGATTACTCTAGCTAGTCGAACTGTGAGCAAGTGTGATACTATTGCTAAAAATATTAAAGAGAAGATAGATATATCTATCAATACAGCCTCTATAGATGCTGATTCTATATCTCAACTTATTGAACTTTTTGAAGAGATAAAACCAAATATCGTTATAAATGTAGCTCTACCCTATCAAGATTTAACGATTATGGACGCATGTATAGCGTGTGGTATTGATTATCTTGATACAGCCAACTATGAACACCCAGATACAGCAAAATTTGAATACAAAGAGCAGTGGGCTAGAGATAAAGAGTTCAAAGAGAAAAGTATTATGGCTCTTCTAGGAAGTGGATTTGACCCTGGTGTAACCAATCTATTCTGTGCTTATGCCCAAAAACACTACTTCGATGAGATTCATACTATTGATATACTAGATTGCAATGATGGAGACCACGGTTATCCTTTTGCTACCAATTTCAATCCAGAGATTAATCTACGTGAAGTATCTGCAAATGGTCGATATTGGGAAAATGGAGAGTGGATAGAGACAAACCCAATGGAGATAATGCAAGTTTGGGACTATCCTGAAGTTGGTAAAAGAGACTCTTATCTACTATATCATGAAGAGATGGAGTCTTTGATAAAACATATCAAAGGGTTAAAACGGATTAGATTTTTTATGACCTTTTCCAAGAGCTACCTAAACCATATGAAATGTTTAGAAAATGTAGGTATGTTAGGGATTAAAGAGATTGAACATAAAGGTATGAAAATAGTACCGATGGAGTTTTTATCTACTCTACTTCCTGACCCTGCATCATTAGGAGAGAGAACTACAGGAAAAACCAATATAGGTATCTACGCCAAAGGGATAAAAGATGGTCAAGAGAAGAGTATCTATATCTACCAAATAAGTGACCATGAAGCATGTTATAGAGAGGTTATGAGCCAAGCAGTAAGCTACACAACAGGTGTACCTGCCATGATTGGAGCAAAATTAATATTAGAAAAGAGATGGCAAGGAGAAGGTGTCTTTAATATAGAAGAGTTTGACCCCGACCCATTTATGGAAGAGTTAATGGTTCAAGGATTGCCTTGGAAAGTTTTATCAAATGATACTTTGAATCTTAATAAATGCTCCATATAAGAGTAGTTCTCTATTTGTTGATGGAGTATTTTTTATCTGTAACTCTACCTCTAAAAGGTGTTCAAATATCTTGAGTAGAGTATGACTTTTGAGATTTTGAGCTAATTTGGCTTTTTTATCTTCTATCTGTCTTGGTAATTTGTATCCCAAAATAGCTTTTGAGTCGATACGACCATTAAGTTTTATATAGGCACTAAATAGAAATATCTGATTAATAAAAATTTGTGTTGCACGTAATATAGAAAACTCATCTTCTCCTAACTCAAGTAGCCGTTCAATAGTTGTTATTATAGGCTTTTTTTCAAATAAATCCATTAGTAACTCTTCTATAGCCAATGGTGCTGTGGAATATACAACTCTATCTATATCTTTTGAGGTTACTTTTCCCTCTAATATAGCTAGTTTATTGAGTTCATTAGCACAAAGAGCAATATTGTTATTGAGTAGAAGCATTAAGTGTTGTAGGGCATAGTGGTCAATCTCTAATCCAATTGATTTTGCCTTTTTAGATAGCATATGAATCGTTTCATTGATATTTGGTTCAAATACTCTTAACCAATTTGCACCTTTTTTAGGAGAGAAAGAGGTATGTAAGCTTTTGGCATCACTAGCTTTTCCTTGATAATAAAAGAGTAGAAAGTTATCTCTACTTTTTGCTACTAACTCTATTAGTATATCTAACTCTTTTTTGGGAATCTTTTTATCTCTTTTAATTATGAGTAGATTTATCCCACCAAAGAGTGAAGTTTGAGAGAGATATGATTTTGCTATATCAAAAGAGTATTCATCAAAATAGAGTGTTAGTAGTGAGTCAGATGATGAGGTAATATCTATATAGCGTTCTATGTAGGTAGATATAATATAGCTATTTTCTCCATAAAAAAGCATAGCTCTTGGAGGATTTTGATGTAGTAGTTGTTCAAACTCTTTTTGATACATTTTTCGCCCTGTTTTTATTATCAAATTGTAGCGTAAAACCACCTCTATTTAGGAGGTGGAGGTTCACAATTGAGTTATCTCTTTCTCTCTTTTTGCTACAAATTCTCCTTGAATCTTAGCCATAGGGATAGATACACTATCTATTTTCAGAATGATTTTATCAAAAAGCATTACATTATCGCCTCGTAAATTAACAGTTACTCCCTCAATCTCACACTCCAATATAGCTTTTGCACTCTCTCCTGCTTCTACTA
>Ga0256833_1001860_pt1 | contig 15205 bp, 18 predicted proteins | sample 356284metaG_FD_190535 | JGI IMG/M metagenome (GOLD analysis project Ga0256833, IMG submission 190535) | Hydrothermal vent microbial communities from Mid Atlantic Ridge, Atlantic Ocean - 356-284 | ecosystem: Environmental > Aquatic > Marine > Hydrothermal vents | place: Atlantic Ocean: Mid...
TTCATGAAACAGACATACCAACTGCTTGGGGCAAGTATGGTCTCTTCAGCAATGGGTGCTTATTTAACTATGCCTTATGCAGAAACAATTGCTCAACTTAAATGGTTCATTTTTGGATTTGTAATGCTAATGGTTATTTTTGGATTTAATGCTACAAGAAAAAACCCTACATTGCATCTAATGGCACTTTTTGTATTTACTTTTGCACTAGGTGTAATGTTAGTTCCTATGTTAAGTATGATTATAGGTCAAGGAAATGGAGCATTGATAGGAAATGCTTTTTTAATGACATCTGTTCTATTTGGAGCATTAAGTATATTTGCTATTAATTCAAAAAGTGACTTCTCTAGTTGGGGTAAACCACTTTTTATTACTATGATTGTTATTTTTATTGCTTCATTGGTGAATATATTTATTTTACAGAGTCCACTAATGCATGTTCTAGTTACAGCTGGTATATTACTCTTGTTTTCACTATTTACTATATACGATACACAAAATATTGCAAATGGAGCATACGACTCACCTATAGATGCTGCCGTATCACTCTTTTTAGACTTTTATAATATGTTTACATCTATTCTTCAACTATTAGGAATAATGGGTGATGACTAACCTAATAGCTCTCTTTTAAAGAGAGCTATTTTTCTCTTATAACTTTTATAAAAACTACCTCAAACTCTAAATAATTTAAAGGATACTCGACCATTAATCTCTTCATTTGCCTATAGGACAACTGTTCAACACCACCACCTACTCCACTCTTTTTAATATATCTAAGCATCTCATGTACTGAATCAAAATTTAATCTATACTCTTTAACCTCTAGCTCATAAATAAAAAAACTATCTACTGCTTCCACTATCTCCTCTTTTTTATAAATAGGTGAAGTGATATTTACTATTTTATGTAAAGTTTTAAATGTATTAGATGTAAAAAATGAAAAGTAATATTCACTAGAGAGTCCAACCAAACTACCCAATAACTCTTTTAAGTTTTTACTCCATTGCATTGCAGAAGAGGAGAGTACTACATCAAATCTATCATTATTTAAAACGCTTAATAGATTAGGATTGTTAAAATCGAAACAGATTTTGGTTACATATTTAGAAGAGGGGTGAAGCTTTAACATAGCTTCAGAGAAATCAAGAGCTACAAATCTTTTAAAAACTATCTCTTTCTCTATTATATTTTTATAAAGTTCTCCACTACCTGAACCTAAATCTAAAATAGTATCATATCTATCTCTTGAGAGATATAAAGTCAACCTTTTAGCTACCTCTTTTTGAATAACATTATAGTTATTGTATTCGTATGCAAATTTTGAGAAGGCTTCTACTATTTTCATTTATCTCAGTTTCAATTAATTTAGGGTATAATCGCCGAAATTATACCCAATTTGAAGTTTATTTTAGAAAATAACTTCAACATTCAGAGAGGAAAAAATGATTTCAACACTATTAGTTGTACAAATTCTTTTAACTATTGCGATAGTTATTGCCATTTTACTGCAAAAGAGTTCAAGTATTGGACTTGGTGCTTACAGTGGAAGTAACGAATCAATGTTTGGAGCTAAAGGACCTGCTGGTTTTTTAGCTAAAGCGACTTTTACTTTAGCTATTCTATTTGTACTTAATACACTTGCTATGGGTTACCTATATAACCAGAAAAAAACTCACTCCGTAGCTGATACAATCAATACTGCTACCTCTGTTCCAACAGTAGATAACAATAAAACCACTAAATAGATAAACAATAGAAGGATTCACTCCTTCTATACTTTATATAAACTCTCCAAAATTCCTAAAGCAAAAAAAGGGTAAAATCCCACTATTATTAGCTAAACAGCTAAAGTAACTATAAGGACTGTAAACCATGTTAAATGAAATTTATGACCACACTCAAGAGCAGATGCAAAAAAGTATTGATGCACTAAAAAGAGACTTCTCTACACTAAGAACAGGAAAAGTAAATACCAATATTGTTGATAACATCAAAGTTAACTACTATGGTACACCAACTGCATTAAATCAAGTAGGTAGTGTCATTGTTACTGATGCCACAACTATTTCAATTACCCCATGGGAAAAAAACTTGCTTAGTGATATTGAAAAAGCAATTCAAGAGGCAAATATTGGTGTAAATCCTAACAATGATGGTGACTTTATTAAACTATTCTTTCCAGCTATGACCTCTGAACAGCGTCAAGAGATTGTTAAACAAGCAAAAAGTATGGCAGAAAAAGCAAAAATTGCTATTAGAAATATTAGAAAAGATGGTAACGATAAAATCAAAAAACTTGAAAAAGCAAAAGATATCTCAGAAGATGACTCAAAGAGAGGACAAGATGAGATTCAGAAAATTACCGATAAAAATGTAGCAGAGATAGAGTCAATACTTACAGCAAAAGAAGCTGATATTCTTAAAGTATAACAATGAATATTGAACAAGAATATATTGATACAGAGGCTCTACTTGAGGGTCACTTTCTTTTAGCTAGTGGTAACCACTCACGACGCTATCTTCAGAGTGCGAAGGTTTTAGAAGAGCCTAAACGTGCTGAACTTATCTGTAAAGCTTTGGCAGATATAATTCAAAAAAGTGGAATAGAGATAGATACCGTCTGTGCTCCTGCACTTGGTGGTGTTATAGCAGGGTATGAGTTAGCAAGAGCTTTAGGTGTCCGTTCTATCTTTGTTGAGAAAAAAGAGGGAGGAATGGAGTTACGCAGAGGTTTTAAAGTTGCTAAAAATGAAAATGTCCTTATTTGTGAAGATATAATTACAACAGGTGGCTCTGCTATGAAAGCTACACAAGCAATTGAGGATTTAGGAGCAAATGTTGTTGCTTTTGCATCATTAGCCAATAGAGGTTTTTGTAAAAGAGAGGGTTCATCTCTTGAAGCAAAAGAGGAGTGCAAACTACCTAGCTCTGTACCATTTTTTGCACTTGATGACTTTACTTTTGAAATCTACTCTCCAGAAGAGTGTCCAATGTGTAAAGAGGGAAGTGTTGCTATTAAACCAGGAAGCAAATGATAACTCTCTTGTTAATTTCCACATTTACTTTACTATAAATATGCTATACTCTTAAAAAATCAAGGATAATAGAATGAATAAAAAAATCTTAAGACCTATTTTAGCATCATCTCTAGCAGCACTACTCTTTTCAGGTTGTGTTCAAGGTGGAATGCCAACTATTAACAATGCTGATGGAACTCCAAACAGAACACAAACAGGTGCAATTCTTGGTGGACTTTTAGGAGCTGTAATTGGTGGTTCTACTGTTAATCATAGTGGAAAAAGAGTTGCCATTGGTGGTGCTGTTGGTGCTGCTGTAGGTGCTGCAATTGGATACAGTTTAGACCAACAAGCAGCAGAGGTTGCACAAGTTCTCAATACAAATGTAGATAACAATCCAAATGCAGAACAGAATGTTGATAATGACCTTATTGTCTCAAATACCGATAAATATGTTAAGATTATGTTTCGTGATGATATGATGTTTGCTACAAACTCATCAGTGCCTACAGCATCTGCTCAAGCTAAAATTGCAAAATTAACACCTGTATTGCATAAATATCCTAATACTATTATACAGACTGTAGGACATACTGATAATAGAGGAAGTTTTCAATATAACCAAAGACTATCTGAAGCAAGAGCATCATCTGTAGGTAATACCATTCATAGCAGTGGAATTACAAACCCTATCTACTCAAAAGGGTGTTCATTCTCTAAACCAATTGCACAGAATACTTCAGATATAAATATGGCTCTAAATAGACGTGTTGAGATATATCTTTACCCTAATCAAGAGTCGGTCATTGACCCTTGTAGAAACTAACTGCTAGGAGAGCTAATATTTAGCTCTCACTATTTAAAAGTATAATATCTAGCTGGATAATCTCCATTTAATAGAATCTCATTACTATAAAAAACAAATTGTGGGGTATCACCATCTGCACCTACAGGTATAGGTAAAGCCTCTGTAATATTTATTTTTTTCTCAATTTTTTTCAAAATATCTCTACTATCAAAATCTTTTATTGAGAACTCATCAACTAGTAAATCATAAGAGCTTTTTTTATCATTACTATATCGTTGTACTTTTTTTGTTAAAAATAGAGAGTTATCAAGTTCACTATTTCCTCTTTTTAAAAGATATGATGCCATATCACTATTTTGCTCTTGAAGCTGCATTGCACCCATTACTACAATACTAACAATAATAACAGAGATAATAACCTCTATTAATGTAAATGCTTCTTTATATTTTTGATTCATTTTTATACCTTATATATCTTCTAAAAAAATGAGCCACTATCATGCAGATCATAGTCACTATTAATCCATAGCTCTTTTGCCTCTTCCATACTCTCTACCTTTACAGCTTTACCAAAAAAACTTGGTAGATAGTAGATACCTAAATTGTTTGATATAACCATTTTTGTTGTACTTCCATTAGCATAGAGATGATAACGCAAACATATTTTTTTATCTTTTACCCGTCCTAACTCTTCTATCTGAACAAAATTATCATCACTATCTAACTTATATATCTCTACATCTTTTCCAAATTGAATACCACCATCATATGGTGAAATTTTTCCATTTTGTACAACATAACACTCTTCACATTTTTTAATACAAAAAAGCTCAACATCACCTTGACCCTGAAATGTTTTACGAAATGTAGAAGGAAGTGTTTTTGCATCTAATACTTCTACTTTTTTTTGCTGTTTTACAGCCTCTGAAAAGACTAAAAATCCGACAAGAGAGACAATAAGAACAACAACAATCAGTTCTAAAAGAGTAAAAGCTAAACGCCTTGTTCTCTGCATATCTATTTATTACACTCTGAGTACTTTATATCAGCATACTCATCTGTTCCACCCTCACGTCTATCAGCACCATAAGAGATAATATCAAAACTGTTTCCTGTCTTAATATAAATCATCTTATTTTTCCATGAATCTTTTGGTAATTTTTCCAAATATGCTGATGAAGCATAGTTTGGATACTTATCTGGATCTGGATTTGACTGTAGTGCAGCAAACCCCTCTTCTGTATCTGGATACATACCATTGTCCAGTTTAAACATCTTTAATGCATTAGCTGCACCTTTCATATTTACACAAACAAGGTCAATTTTAGCTTTATCTCCAGCACCAACAATCTTAGGAACAACTGTTGCTGCCAAAATTCCTAAAATTAAAATAACAACAAGTAACTCTAATAGTGAGAAAGCTCTCTTCACTGTTTTTTCTTGTGAAATCTTAATTTGATTAGTTAAATAATAAGTTTTATTAAAACTTAATTTTTTATAATCTAGGGCTTTTAGCTCTCTTTCTTTAGTCATATTTAAAATCCTTAGTTAAAGTTAGTTATAATGGTGATGATTTTACTTGAATTGAGCTTTATTATGGATAAAAAAAAAGAAGGTATTGCACTTTTTATAACGCTGATGGTTATTGCATCTATTATGTCTATAATAGCTGTCTCTTTCAGCTATTTAGAGAAGGTACAAAAAGATGCTGGTACAACATCAGCAATTATACAAGGAGATTTGTTATACAATAATACAATAGAAGTTTTAAAACGATTTTTTCCAGCAAAAAGTGATAATAGTGATAAATTGGAGATTATATATACTATGCCATTGAGCTTAAGTGAGCCTAAGAGTGGTTTTAATATCAACTTGAGTTGCGAACCACTAATGGTTGGAGCACCAATCTCTTGGCTAGATAGACAACAGACTAAATTGGTTCCAGAAAAAACATCATTAGCAAAAGATATATTAGAACATATAATGGAGATTTATGATATTGAAAATCCAAACCGTTTAGAGGAGATGATTCTCCAATCTATTACAGGTAGAACATTAGAGAATATAGAGTATGAACCAAGATTACAACCTAAAAAAGGTACTATTTCAAAAAAACAGTTCAAAAATATAATTATAGACTATTTTTTACTCTATGATGACCCTAAAGTACTAACCGTACCATGGGAAAAATATTTTAGCTTTGTTAAAATAGATAAAACAACAAAAATAGATGGAACCTATATATCACCTGAATTTATTTCAGTTGCATTTGATATACCCATTGAAATTATACAAGATAGTTGGATAATAGGAGAGAGTACCTTAAGTTCATTTTTGAAAGAGAATGGTATCTCTACTGTTATAAATAAGAAGATATATGCCAACAAAGCACTCAATGCTATGCATTGTGAACAGAGCTATCTATATCAAGATAAACAATATAAATTTAATTTTAATTATATAGAAGGAAGGAGTAGCAACTTTGAGTTTAATGGAGAAGAGAGATAATAGACTATTTATCCATAGAGATATGGAACCCGTAGTATTAAACCACTCAGTTGAGATTATACTTACACCACAATTTTATACCTTTATTCGTGAGAGTTTAGATGTCAAATTTACCTATCAAGCTAAACAGATAGCAGCATCTCTATTTGATGACTATTTAGATACATCAAAAGAGTATCAATACCATGTTTATAAATGTGAAAATGAATGGTGTTTTTTTGCATACAATATTGATGAGATTGACCAATTTTTAGAGAGTAGAGGTATTGAGAAACATCGTGTCTCTAAAATATATTTTGCACAACAGTTAAGTAGTGAACTTGAAGAGCCTATTGAGCTTAATGAAAAGAATATTTTACAAACTATTGATGGAACAGTTACAATTATTCCAAGTCGATTTATGGAGTCAAATCTTAGCTATAAAGCACTAAATTTATCTGAACTAAAATTAACTTCAGGTATTACAATGGGTGGGTCACTAAACTCATTTATATCTCTTAAAGAGACTATTTTGCTTAGTTCTATTTTTCTAATTTTAGGTTCTATTTTTATTGTTGAGGGTAATCGTATTAAATCCTCTATATCTAATGAAGATGAAAAATTAACAGCCCTTCTTGATGAGAATCCGACCTATACCTCCTCTATGATACGAAAGAGTATATTAGAAAAATATAGACCTATAGATAAAAAAGAGAGAAGTAAACGACAAAGTATCAAAGATATTTCTAAACTTCTCTCTGCTAAGAGTCAACTTAGTTGGCTAATGATTAAAAAAGAGACTATTCAAGCAGATATAGAGACATCAAATAAAACCATATCTAAACAGGTAAATCGCAATGCAAAAGCAAAAAATTTCAAAGTAATTAATAATAAACTTAATATAAAAGTAGAGAAAAAAATATGAATTTAATGACCCTACAACGATATAAAAATGAACTGATAGTATTTATTTCACTACTCTTTGTTCTCTTTGCTTATCTCTACAAACTTTCAGCATATAGTTATGTTAAGGAGAATAAAGCAAAAATAGAGCAACAAATTTCAGAAATCAATACTATTGTTAACCTCAAAAAAGAGTGGGATGATAAAACATTAACCAAAAAAGTTAAAGTTTTAAAAACAGTAGTTGCCTCTTCTAAAGTAAAATCTTTTACAAAGAGGTCAAAAAAGTTGACAGCAAGTTATATATCTCTAACAGCTAACGAACTAAATAAAGTAACCAATAAACTTATTAATATGCCTGTTCAAATTACAAGTTTAACTATTAAAGAGAGTTCTAAAAATAAATATTCTATGGAGTTCACATGCAAATGGTAAAACGAATTATTGGTGGTTTTTTTCTAACACTACTACTCTTATGGCTCTTTGCTCCTAAAGAGGAGATATATTACTTGCTAGAGAAATCATTAAAAGAGAAAAATATTATTATCTCAAATGAGACAATCAGTGACCAATGGTATGGTCTAAAGATTAATGGTGCTGATATCTATACCAATGGTATAAAAGTTGCTAAAGCATCAGAGTTAAACTTTATCTTTCTCTTTCTTTATAGCAAATTAACCATTAAAGAGATTAACATTGATAAAGCTTTTCACACAATGGCTCCAAAATCTATTAGTAAGTTAGATGCAACCTACTCTATCTTAAACCCATTAAATATAAAAATTAATGCAGAGGGTTCATTTGGAGTGCTAGATGGAGATGTTAAACTTTTAAAGAGAAAAGTAGAGATAACTTTTCCAGTTGCAAAAGAGTTAAAAAGTGTTAAAAAGTTTTTGAAAAAAGACCCAGTTAAAGGATGGTACTATGAAACAGATTATTAGTAGTAAACATCTATCAACTCTAATTTTTATTCTTTCTATTATAGTGACAGTAAAAGTTATATGGCTTACTATCTCTTTACTTTTTCTACCTAAAAGTGGAGAGAGTTATCAAGATACAAATAGGGTAAAAAAGCTCTATTATCGTGTAAGACTAACCAATGAGTCTAATGTTATTGCACCTATTCAACCTATTAAACCTAAAAATAGTGTTAGCTCAATGAGAGGCTATAAACTACTAGGTCTCTATAATGCTCCAGATAAACTGGTTGTTACAGTAGAGAAGAGTAGAAAAACAACTATTTTAGAAAAAGGTGAAAAGATAGATGGTTTTGAACTTATTTCAGCTGGTAGAAATTATGCTATTTTTAAAAAAAATGGTGAAGAGTTTAAACTCAGTTTAACTAAAATTAAAAATAGTTTAAGAGTTCCACAATTATCTAAAAAAGCACCTAAAATACAAAAGAGTAGTGGGGCAATTATAGAACAAGGTGGAGTTAAAGTTATCTCTCGAAATCTATTAACCTCATATACTAAAGATTTAGACAAAATTTGGAAAGATATAAGTATAGGAGAGAATAAGAGAAATGGTAAGCTTCATGGATTTAAAATTAATTATGTAAGAAAAAATAGTGATTTTGAAAAACTTGGACTTAAACGAGGCGATATACTTATGGCTATTAATGCAGAGGAGCTTAACTCAATAAGTACAGCTATGAACTTTTTTAAAGATATAAATAATATAGAAAATTTAACATTAACCGTTGAAAGAGATGGTAAACGCAAGGAGATAGAATATGAAATTCAGTAAATTAGCATTAGGATTACTCTTAACCCTTAGTATGGAAGCTCATGCTAAAAAAGTAAATATAAACTTTACAAATTTAAGTGTTAATGACTTTGTAAAAATGGTTGGAAAGATTACAGGTAAAAACATCTTAATTGATGGAGAGATTAAAGGTAAAATCAACTTTGTAGCCAATAAAGATGGTGTAGAGAAAGATGAACTTATTCCTCTACTAAATGCTATTCTTGAGACAAAAAAGATGACTCTTGTCAATAAAGGTAGTTACTACCAAGTTGTAAAATCAGCAACAGCAGCGTCAGAAGGATTACCTGTTACAAATAATATTCATAGTGGTGGAAGTACTATGAAAACTGTTGTCTTTCAACTCTCTAATGTTAATTCTGCTGTAATTAGAACAAAGATTAAACCTCTACTTCATCGAAGTGGAAAAGTTGTCTCTTTTAAAAAAAATAATCTACTAGCAATTACAGATTATCCATCAACATTACGCTCTATTAAAAAATTAATCGACAAAATTGAAAAACAACAATCAAAAAGAAGTAAAATTGTTCATCTTCAAAATGCTAGAGTAAAAGATATATTTGCAAATGTACAGAGCATGTCAAAAGCACTCTTTCCACAAGATATTATCTCTGAAAAAGTTGATGTTATGCAAGATATTAGTGGTAACTCAATTATTTTAGTAGGTAACTCTAAAAATATTACTCGACTAGAGAACTATATTAGACAATTAGATATTGAAGGAGAAGGTGACTTACAAAAGATGCATGTAATTCCCCTAGCAAACTCCAATGTTGAAGAGATGGAGAAGATTTTAAGTAAAATTGTTCCTCAAATGACAGGTACAGGTGGAGCTTCTCGACCTACAGGAAAAGGAGGGAAACCTGTACAAAAAGCTGTCATAGCCTCTGATGTTGAGAGAAATGCTCTTATTGTTCTTGCTAATGCAGAACAGTATTTGAATATTTTAGAGACTGTTAAACAGTTAGATGTTGAGAAGTCTCAAGTATATATTCAAGCTAAAATTGTTGAGGTAAATACAAATTTAGCTGAAAATATTGGAATTAAATATGGGCTAAATGGTGGAGCTATTACCAATAATGGTCTCTTTTCACTAGCTGCTAATGCTGGTGCTCCTGCCTTAGCAATCTCTAGTGAACTCCTAGGTTTCTTAAATAATCAAACAACTCAATTTGACAACAATGGTAATGCATACACAACAAACCAAAGAGCATTTGAGTTTGGAACTGTATCAAAAGTTTTTGCACTAGGAGCTCAACTTGATTTATTAAAACAGAATGGTGCTGCACAGATTTTATCTAAACCCTCTATTTTATCTACTAACAATAAAGAGTCAACCATCTATGTTGGTCGTACACAATCTATCTTAACACAATCACAACAGAGTACACAAGGCTCATCAAACGTTCTTAACAACTACTCGCGTGAAGATATTGGTATTACATTAAAAGTTAAACCTAGACTCTCTTCAAACAATAAGGTCTCTTTAGAGATTGAGACCACCATTGAAGATATCCTACCAGGTTCAGGAACCTCTGCTGATAGACCAACAACTACAAAACGTTCGGTTAAAACCAATGCCATTATTAACCATGCAGAGACCATTATCTTGGGAGGACTTATTAAGAGTTCTGATGGTAATTCTGTTACTAAAGTACCAATATTAGGAGATATTCCTATTCTAGGACGACTCTTTACTTCAAAAGGAAATTCAAACAGTAAAGTAAATGTTGTTATATATATCACTCCTTATATTATCAAAAAGAGTTCAGACCTTGCAACCCTACGTGTTCGTTTAGCTGAACTTGAATCGATACAACAACAATATAATAAAATATTGTTTGCTCAATTAGAAAAAAGAGCTGGTATCTCCTCTAAAAAAGAGCATCAAGACAATAGTGAAATCCCTCCCTACCAAACACCTGCAACAAGAGGTAAATCACTACAACAACCTACTGTGCAACAAAAAACAGACTATACACCTATAATTGAACAAAGCACTCCTAATGATAGCTATACAGAAGATGAAGATTATATCCGTAGTGAATCTATCATGGATACATTTGAGCAACCTGCTGTCGATTTAAAAAGCATTAATAGTGGTCTTGACTATAGTGAAGAGAGTGCCTTTACACCAGTAGAAGAGAGATAAAAGATGTTACGCTTACCATTTATGGAGAATGTCAACTTAGAGGCTTTTTGGAATGATGAGATAGACAATAAACTTGCAATGAAACACTATCTTCTATTTGCTAATATTCAAAACAGACCATGTGCTGTAGTAAAAAGAGATACCATACCTCTTGCACTCAACCATTTTTCAAAACTTAATATTGACTACCCTATTGTAGAGTTGGATAGTGATAGCTTTGAGCGTTTAGAGGCAAAATTTAGAGAGATTCAGACAGGTTCTGATTTTGAAAATGTAGATACTACCTCAGACGATATTATTGAAGTTGAGTCTGACCTACTTGATTTTATTCGTAACTCACAAGACCTACTCTCAAATGAAGAGTCTGCTCCTGTTGTTAAACTTGTAAACTCACTCTTCTTTCAAGCTATTAAAAAAGGGGCTTCGGATATACATATTGAGACCCTAGAGAAAAAGGGTGAAGTTCGTCTAAGAATTAATGGTGCATTAAAAAAACATTTAGATATTGACAAAAATATTACAGCATTAGTAATTTCTCGTATTAAAGTAATCTCAAATCTTGATATATCAGAGAAGAGAATTCCTCAAGATGGACGTACTCAAGTAAGTATATCTGGGAATTCACTAGATATTCGGGTCTCTGTTCTACCAACCTATCATGGTGAACGAGTGGTCATGAGACTATTGATGACGAGTGAGAGTATTCCTACTCTAAAAACACTTGGCTTCAGTGATGATATTACAGAAAACTTAAATAGATTATTAACTCACCCTCATGGAATGATTCTTGTTACAGGACCTACAGGTTCAGGTAAATCAACCACTCTACATGCTTGTCTGCAACACATTGCAACACCTGATAAAAATATTATTACTGTTGAAGACCCTGTTGAGTACAATGCTGAAAATGTCAATCAGATTCAAGTAAATACTAAAGTTGGTCTCACTTTCGCAGCTGGACTACGTTCTATTTTAAGACAAGACCCAGATATTATTATGGTGGGAGAGATTCGTGATGCTGAAACAGCCGATATTGCTCTACGTTCAGCACTTACAGGTCACCTTATGCTATCAACACTCCATACTAATGATGCAACCTCTGCTATATCAAGGCTTATGGATATGGGTATAGAGGATTTTTTACTTACCTCTACTCTTTTAGGTGTATTAGCACAACGATTGACTCGTAAACTCTGCCCTGAGTGTAAAAGCGTTACCTCTTTAGCACCTGTTGTCTTAAATGAACTAAATCTACCCGATAAAGCCTATTTTACAGCAAATGGGTGTACAGAGTGTGATTTTACAGGATATAAAGGACGACAAGCCGTAGGGGAACTTTTTGTTATGGATGATAATGTCAAAGAGATGATGAAAAATGGACTTAATGACCATCAAATTAGAATTGAAATGAAAAAGCTAGGTATGAGAACCATCGCTGATAAACTTAAAGATATGCTAATTTCAGGTGAAACCTCTTACGAAGAGGCAATTCGTATTGGAATTATGGAAGATTAAGAGATGAAGAAAATAAAAAAGAGACTTAAAGCCTTTACTCTACTAGAGGTTCTTATCTCTATAACTCTACTCTCACTAGTACTCATGGCTCTTTATAAGAGTGCTGATACTCTACGAAACTCTAACCTACATCTTTTTAAATATTTAGAGAAATCAACAAACTCATTAAAAGGAAGTAAAACCCTTTTTATGGATTTAATACATGCAGACCATAATATAACTATTAATACCGAAGAGAAGTTTCATCGTTTAACTATTGAGAATACAACTAACTCTCTTTATGGTCAAGGTCAAGCAAAAGTTGTTTGGTTAGTTCATAAAAAAGAGAACACTCTATTGCGTATTGAGGGTGGAGAGTACACAATACCTCTAAAAACTGAACAGAAAGTAGAGATTGATACTGTTGCTAAACATATTGAACTCTTTAAAGTTTATAAAAGTAAGAAAAAAGATAAAATCTTAGCAATGATTAAAATCAAAGGTCAAGAGGCTCAACTATTTATGGTTCAAAATATCCCATTAGTACCCATTACTCCCAAAAATAAGAAAACAGATAAAACAGGAACTACTCCACCAAATAAAAATAAGAATCTCCCTACAGCTATAAAATAGTAAAAACCATTATAATTCATAAATCAAGTTATTTTTACACAATTTTATGCTAATATAATAATTATAAAAAAAAATTAATATTTTTATTTAAGGTTTATTTAAAAAATGAAAAAGTTTTTACTATCTTATTGGCTAGGTATAGCTCTTCTATTTGCTATATTTTATTGGGATTTATCTCCTATAAGCGAATTTATAAATAATTTACAGACAGATATGACAGCATCGCTCACCTCTTTAACACTTACTACAGGAATGATGCATGAACATAAAATCTTTATTACCGATTTTTATGCACTTGTTATTGAAAAGGCTTGTAATGGAAGCATTCCTTATCTCTTTTTTTTAGCCTCCATTATTGCATTTCCTGCTACAATCGAACATAAAATAAAATGGGCTATTGTGGGCTATATCTTTATATCAGCAATGAATATTTTTCGTATTTGGTTTGTTACACAATTTGTATTAAGACAAAGAGAGAACTTCTCCTTAGCACATGACTATTTAGGAAATGGTGTTCTTATTTTGACAGGATTGGTACTCTTTACCTCTTTTGTAAAAACTAGAGAGAAGAGAGTTATAAACCACACTGCGATATAATCCCTCTAAAACTTTGAGGGAAAAGCAAGATGACTGTAACTAAATACTCAGCAAATGGAAATGACTTTGCTATTATTATTAAAAAAAAGAGAAAAGATCGCTCAAAACTTGCAAAACGTCTTTGCCATAGACAAAATGGTATAGGAGCAGATGGGCTGGTTGTGGTAATGCCTCATCCTGAATATGATTTTGAGTGGGACTTCTATAATGCTGATGGAAGCCGTGCTACAATGTGTGGAAATGCCTCTCGTGCTGTAGCACATTTTGCAATGGGGAAAGGTATCTCACAGGGAGATAAAGCAGAGTTTTTAACAGGTGCTGGAGTCATTACAGCTACAGTCAATGGAAACTATGTTGTCTCTGAGATGACTAAACCTACTATTCTTAGTCAAGAGATTGAGGAAGATGGAGAGCGTTGGTGGTTTATTGACACTGGTGTTCCTCATCTTGTCACCTTTAGAGAGAATATAGAGGAGTTTGACCTAAAACAAGCAAGAGTATTAAGAGATAAATACAACACCAATGTCAATATTTGTAAAATAGAAGAGAACACGCTCTTCGTGCGTACCTATGAGCGTGGTGTAGAAGATGAAACTCTAGCTTGTGGAACAGGTATGGTTGCTTGTTTTGTAAGAGCTCATAGTGAAAATTTAACAGACAATAATGTAAGAGTATTTCCTAAATCTAAAGATGAACTCTATATCTCTTTAGAGGATAAAACCTATAAATTTGGAGGGAAAGTTACAAAAACATTTATTGCAGAGACTATAGATTAATCATTTAACACAATTTTATCACTAAAAATATGATAAAATGTGACTCAAATTATTTTTAAGGAACAAAGAAAAAATGAAAAGACTATTAAAAATAGTAACAATTGTACTTTTTACAACCTCTCTACTCTTCTCTAAAACATTAGTAACCGTTAATGGACACAAAATAACTGATGCTCTGCTCTCTGGTGGATATGAGAAGTTAAATGAGACACAGAAAAACAACCTTTTAGAGCAACTGATAAAAGAGGAGGTGATTTACTCCAATCTTCTTAAAACATCATTGATTAAAAGTAAAGAGTTTAAAAAAGCTTTTAAACAACAGCAAAACTTAATTGAAAAACAGTATGGAAAAAGACTAAATGCTGAGCAACTCCGAAGCATCAAAGGTGCAATTGCCCTTGCACTCTACCAGCAAAAAGAGTTTAAAAAGGCTAAAGTAACTAAAAATGAGATTAAAGATTTCTACAACAACAACCCTCAACTCTTTAATCTTCCAAACTCTATAGAGATAGCCAATATTATTGTAAAAGATAAAAAAACAGCTAATAAAATTTTAAAAAAACTTAAA
>Ga0256833_1001861_pt1 | contig 15203 bp, 15 predicted proteins | sample 356284metaG_FD_190535 | JGI IMG/M metagenome (GOLD analysis project Ga0256833, IMG submission 190535) | Hydrothermal vent microbial communities from Mid Atlantic Ridge, Atlantic Ocean - 356-284 | ecosystem: Environmental > Aquatic > Marine > Hydrothermal vents | place: Atlantic Ocean: Mid...
GGGCCTGCGCAGACGCGTGGCCGCCAGCATCCGCACAGGATTCGGCTATCCCCAGCCCGATGCTTTGCCCCTGCCCCGTTTTCTGGCCCGATCGCTTGCTCGCGTGCGCAACTGGACCTGGGCGCCGCCGCCGCCGCCCCCGGGCCGCCTGCTGGATGTGGGCTGCGGCGGGGGCGCTTACGGGGCCAGCCTCATCCGTCTGGGCTGGCGGGTGGATGGCATTGAGCCGGACGCCCGGGCCGCGGCCCGGGCCCGGCGTCAGGGCCTGACCGTTCAGCAGACCACGGCGGAAGAAGCCGTCCTGCCCGCCAGCGTCTACGACGTCATCACCCTGTGGCACAGCCTGGAGCATCTCAGCAATCCCGTGGCGGCGCTACAAAAGCTGCATCCGTCGCTTCGCGACGACGGTCTGCTGCTGGTGGAGGTTCCCAATCGGGCGGGGTGGGGAGCGAAGTTGACGGGCGAGTACTGGTATCACTGGGACCTGCCCCGGCACCGCGTTCATTTCACGCCCGAAAGCCTGCGCCGCGTCCTGGAGCAGAGCGGCTTTCACGTCGAAAAGATTCAGCACATTCCTAATCCCCACGGCGTGGCCGGGGCCCTGGCCTATCGTTTCGGGCGGTCGGGTCTGGCCCGCAACCGCATCATCCTGGCCCTGGGCTGGCTCTTCGGCCTCACCGCCGCCATCTTCCGCCACGGCGACGTCATTCGGGCGACGGCAATACCATGAAACTGACCCCCGCCAAACGCTGGCTGCTGGCCGCCATTCCCCTCCTCTTTCTGGGACTATTCTTCCTCTATCCCGTCCTGACGATTTTCAAGATCAGTCTGTTTCCGGGTGGGCGTTTCGACGCGGAAAGCCTGCGGGCGTTGTGGGAAAAGCCCTACTATCTGCGGGTGCTCTGGTTCACGATTTGGCAGGCCGCGGTGAGCACCCTGGGGGCGCTGGCGCTGGGCCTGCCCGCGGCCTACATTTTCGCCCGCTTCCAGTTCCCCGGCAAAAAGCTGCTGCGGGCGCTGGTGACGCTGCCTTTTGTCATGCCCACGGTGGTGGTGGCCACCGCCTTCATCACCCTCATCGGGCCGCGGGGGCTGCTCAACCAGGCGCTTATGGGGATGTTTCACCTCCCCGCCCCTCCCATCCAGCTCCTCAACACCATCTGGATTATCCTGCTGGCCCATGTTTTTTACAACACGTCGGTGGTGATCAGGATGGTGGGCGGATTTTGGGCGAATATGGATCCCCGGCAGGAAGCCGCAGCCGCGGTGCTGGGAGCGAGCCCGTGGCGACGGCTGCGCCACATCACCCTGCCGCTGCTGGCCCCGGCCATCCTGGCGGCCAGCCTTATCGTTTATCTCTTCAACTTCACCTCTTTCGGCGTGATTTTGATCCTGGGCGGGCCGCATTTCGCCACCATCGAGGTGGAGATCTATCGCACCGCAGTGCGGCTGTTCAACCTGCCCGTGGCCGCGGCCCTTTCCATCGTGCAGATGATCTTCACGCTGACCATGATGGTCGTGTATACTCGTTTGCAGCAGAAGATGACGGCGCCGCTGGAGTTTCAGGCCGCGGGCCGCAGCCAACGCCCGCCCCGCACATGGGGCGAGAAAACGCTGGCGGCCGGGGTCTTTACGGCGCTGGGGATTTTCCTCATCGCTCCCCTCATCGCCCTGATCATCCAATCCTTCACCCTGGACGGCGGCGTCAGTCTGGATTTCTACCGGGCGCTGTTCGTCAATCGCACCGGCTCCATCTTCTTCGTCACGCCCATCCAGGCGGTGCGCAATTCCCTGGTTTTCGCCGCTGTCACCATTCTCTTTTCGATGATCATCGCCCTGCCCGCGGCCTACCTGCTCAGTGAGCCCAAACAGAGACGTTTCTCTCTGGCGGGATTGCTGGACCCGCTGTTCATGCTGCCTCTGGGAACCAGCGCCGTCACCCTGGGCTTCGGATACATCGTCGCTCTGAATCGCCCGCCCCTGAATCTGCGGGCCAGTCTGCTCATCGTTCCCATTGCCCACGCGCTCATCGCTTTTCCCTTCGTGCTGCGGGCCATCCTGCCCGTGCTGCGCGGCATGAATCCTCATCTGCGGGAGGCGGCGCAAATGTTGGGGGCCAATGCGCTACGCGTCCTCCGCCACATCGATCTGCCCATCCTGCGACGGGCGCTGCTGGTGGGCGTCGTTTTCGCTTTCACCATCAGCATGGGCGAGTTCAGCGCCAGCCTGCTGGTCACCCGCCCGCAATTTCCCACCCTGCCTGTGGCCATCTACCGACTGCTGGGCCAACCTGGCGTCAGCAACTTCGGGCAGGCCGTGGCCATGAGCGTCATCCTCATGCTGGTCACCGCCGTCGGCTACATCGCCATCGAAAACCTGCGCACCGGCGGCGAGGAATTTTAGCGCCGCCCCGCACGCGTCCCGCCACTGAACACTGCTTCGTAAATAGACGTTGGCGTCGTTTGCAGGAGCGCTCTCGAAGCCAACGTTGGCCTGGCGCTCAACCACGTAATGCGTAAAACGTAAAACGTGAGGTCCTTACGCCTTACGCCTTACGCCTTACGCCTTACGTTTTACGCCTTACGTTTTACGGGCTTGGCTGTCCCGCCAGATTGGCTTGCTCATTTTCATCCTTATTGGCGTGCAGCCGCTCATGGCGCCTGTTCCGTAAATAAAGTTATGTTCACGTCATTCCGAAGGAGCGCAGCGACTGAGGAATCTCCCCGTCTGCAAACGCGAGATTCTTCGCTCCCGTTGGTCACTCAGAATGACACAGACGTTTTTTCATTCTTATTGGCGTGCAGACGCTCATGGCGCCTATTCCGAAAATAAAAGATTAGCACGCAGAAAAAGCGGAAAAATCTGATTGGCGCAGATGAAAAGATAGAAGATTGATAGAGATTCGGTGGAGATTCGGTGGAGATTCAGAATCTCAATGAATCTCGATGAGTCTCTATGAATCTCGGGACGCCCGCAACTGTGGACGATGGCGAGCCTCTGCAACCATCATCGTCTCTCGTCCATCGTCCATCGTCTTTTTCATCGGTATTGGCGTGCAGCCGCTCATAGCGCCTGCTTACTGTTTACTGAAAACCGATTACTGTTTACCCCATGCCCTTCCTCACCATCTCCCACATCTCCAAAGCCTTCGACGCCACGCCCGTGCTGCACGACATCGGTCTGGCGGTGGCGCGGGGCGAGATTTTATGTCTGCTGGGACCCAGCGGCTGCGGCAAGACCACGCTCCTGCGCATCATCGCCGGACTGGAGCGGCCCGACGCGGGCCAAATCCTGCTGGAGGGCGAAGACATCACGCCCGTCCCCAGCCACAAGCGGGATTTCGGGCTCATGTTTCAGGATTACGTGCTGTTCCCGCACATGACCGTGGGCGAAAACATCGCCTTTGGCCTGAAGATGCACGGCTGGGATAAGGAGCAGGCCGCAGCCCGGGTGCAAGCGCTGCTGGCGCTGGTGGATATGACCGGCTATCAAGAGCGCCCGGTGTATGAGCTCAGCGGGGGCCAACAGCAGCGCGTGGCCCTGGCCCGCAGTCTGGCCCCCAATCCCCGCCTGTTGATGCTGGATGAACCTCTGGGCGCGTTGGATCGCACATTGCGCGATCAATTGCTGGTTGAGCTTCGCTCAATCCTCCAGCAACTGGGCCAGACCGCCATCTATGTCACCCATGATCAAGTGGAAGCCTTTGCGGTGGCGGATCGGGTCGTGTTGATGCGGGCGGGGCGCATCGAGCAGGTGGGGACGCCCGAGGCGCTCTATCTGCGCCCGGCCACGCCCTTCGCCGCCCGTTTTTTGGGGATGCACAACATCCTCTCCGGCTCCGTCATCTCGCTGACCCCGCCCGTGCTCGAAACGCCGGTCGGGCGCTTGCACGCGGCCGAGTTGCCCGCGGGCCTGCGCGTGGGCGACGCGGTGCAACTCGTCATCCGGCCCGAGGGCGCGCGCGTGGCCACGGCGGACGCGACAGGCCCCAATCATCTCACCTTGCCCCTGGCCGCCCGCTCCTTCCGCGGCGCTCACACCCTGGTGCAACTGGCAGCGCCCCAGGGCCTCAGCCTCACCTTCGAGCTGCCGGGACCGGGATTCGACATCCGCCCGGGCCAGCGGGCGCACCTGACCATCGGGCCAGAGGCGGTGGTGGTGTTCGGTGAGCATGAGGAGGAAAAAATAAAAAGAACAGATATGGGAAGGAGCGCTCCTAACTGGCGAGATAATTGAGCAAGGACGCCATCCTGCTAGACATAAACGCAGATTGTGGATCATCTATAGGATACAAATGCTTTTGCGGCTTATATCTCCAGAAATATGATCCACAAAAGTGTTTATGTGTCGTTGGTTGACCACAAAATCAGCGTTCAACGATGTCCACCAGTTTGCTAAACATGTAAACGTTAGGGCTTCGGCCTTGTCCTTGCCGAAGAATCGATAATACTTTTTCCTCCTGTAATCGTTTCAATATCCTTTTAGCGCTCCCTTTAGAAATGTCTGAATCAATGATGAACTGAGAAGATGTGAAGATGGGCCTGGCGAAAAGAACGTCAATGGCTGAGGTTGTAAACTGGGAGCGCAAAACAGTAGGGAGATTGGCTTTCATCTCTTCGTACAGGCGATGAATGTCTTGCGCTTTTTGCGCGTCTGATGTTGCTTGGCCAATGATTGCTGTCAGGAAAAATCGCACCCATTCGCTATAATCGTCATGCTTTGAAATAGCTCGCAATTGATCATAGTATTTTTGGCGATGGGTTTCCAGATAGGAACTGATGTAAAGCATTGGTCTGGACAACAGTCCTTTCTCATAAAGGAATAGAGGAATCAGGATGCGTCCCACGCGCCCGTTTCCATCCAGAAAAGGGTGAATGATTTCGAATTGGGCATGAATCAGCGCAATCTGCACCAGCCTGTCCTTTTCATCAGAATGGATGTAGGATTCGAGGTTTTCAAGGAGGGACTGTAGCGACTGCGGTGCGGGCGGCACGTAGGTGGCATATTCGAGTCCGCCGGGCGCACCAATATAGTTCTGTTGGGTGCGGAATTCGCCCCGCTTCTTGTGCCTGCCCCGGACGCTGTTCAACAGGATGTGATGGATGCGCTTTATCAAATTGAGGCTAATCGGGTGGCGTTGCAACTCGTCCACAGCAAAAGCCATGGCGTTGCGGTAATTGATGATCTCCTGAATGTCTGCGAATTTAGAGCCTTCCATCAGGTCTGGCTCGGCTTCATAAGCCAGCACCTCCCGCAGCGTGGCCTGTGTGCCTTCGATGCGCGAGGAAAGCACCGCCTCCTGGGTTGTAAGAGGCGAAAGAAGGACGGCGGGATTGACGATGGATTGCAACAGTCCATCATAGCGGGCCACAGCGGCATTGGCTTCGCCAATTTGCGGGATTAGCGATACCCAATCCAGATCATTGATGGGCAAAAAGCGTGGCGTATAGGGTTTCATCCTAGGTTCTCCTTCAGAATCTTACGAAACAGCGTGATATTTAACATGAGCGGAGACGCCTCAAGGAATGCCAGTGTCTTTGCAGTTGGGGTAGGGGGCAGGGCGGGGGGCAGGGCAACGCATTCTATTTCCATTCCATTTCATAGTTACGATTATTTTGATTCTGAACGACAAAACGAGCACTTACTGGAAAAATCCATGGATCAATGGGTTTGTTGGCATAAGGGTTTTGGATATACCAGGCTTGAAGCATTCTGCTTTTCTTCCGATCATCAAACACGTCATGGAAAACCAAAGTACCGGTAACCGAGCGATGTCTGATTTTTGAACCGTAGAAATGAATACCTGACCTATCGATACGCTGATCAACAACTGTCCCCGTATTGATATCAACAATCGCGGATAAGCGTCCAAACCAGGCTTCTGCAATCTCTTCAGCGGAGTAAATTTTGTCTTCCAGATACAGAGCTATCACATAGGGATACTCAGATCCACGGATAGCTTTATGCTGACCCGCTTTTTTTCTCAACGGGCGATGGAATTTTTGGGGATTGAGCCAAAACGATCCCGATGGACCTATTGTAGCAACGCCGCCATGTTCTCGCTCCCAAATTGTTTCCAATGCGACATGGTTGCCGCGATTATCTTCGAAATGAAAGCAACTCTTGGAATTTGTCTGAAGCCAATAGATTACCGTATCGAGAAACTTGGTGACATCAATCCGAGATTGGAGTTTTAGCCTTTTTATGTATACCGCATAGGATGGCGCCGAAATATCGTTTAATAGCCATTGAACCTCATTTTTCCATATTTCCTGATGACGCATATCGTCAGTTTTAAGTATGGCCTTTGCCTCCACCACGATATTAAGGTCGCCAGCAGTTACCAAAAAATCTGGATTATTCCCCAATATGGTGGGCTCTGGATTGGTTGAACCTGTTTGCGCCAACCAATCCGCCAGCATGATTTGAAACCAGGTGCTTTTGTGCGGGCTGTGATTTGTGTTTATGAAGCGTGATTTCCAAACCTTTCGTACAGACGCAGGTAATGACAGCATCACTTGTTCAATAAGCAACCGTTCGCCCATGAGATCTGGCGAACGCGCCAAAAACACAACCTCTGGCACGGCGAAATCGGGCTCATTAGCATATTTGCTTAAGATTGCGGTTATTTCAGGACTATCAAAGAGCATTTTAGTCTATTACTCCCAAAATCTCATCCTGCTTTTCTATGTTACAGACACGTTTTATTTTATTATATACGAGAAACCCGTTTATATGATAGGCGCGCTTTATCATGGGATCAGGGTCTTTTCAAAGTCGCTGTTCGGACTGAACTGCATTCTCCGTCACGTCATTCCGACGACCGGAGGGGGGAGGAATCTAGTCCGAAAGGGCGCTTCGCTGGACACCTCAGTCGCTCTGCTCCTTCGGAATGACGTTACCACCTGACTTTGCAAAGACCCTGTATCATGGGATGCGTTTCAAAATTGGGGCGAAGCCCCAAATCAAACGACTTGCGTCTGCTTCCTGCAGACATTCAAGGTCTCGCAGACCTTGAATGTCTTTCACGCCCCCAAAATTGAAACTCACCCACTTGTATCTCACAATCTCCAACAGAACGCCAATCATAGGAGTGGTCATGTCAATGTTCCGAAAACCTGCACTTTCTCTGACGCTCTTGATGGCTTTGTTTATGGCTGGGTGCGGTTATGTGTTTCAACTCCCCAGTTCCGACGCGCTGCGCACGCCGCCAGCCATGACAAACGATCCGGCAGCCATCTTTTGTGAAGAGCATGACGGGCGTCTGGATATGCGACAATATCCAGATCAATCATGGTATGGCGTCTGCCTTTTTGCAGATGCAAGCGAATGCGAGATCACTGCTTTTCGGGAGGGGAGATGCCAGCCTGGTCGGCAAAAAATCGCCCACCCCATCCCGCCAGACACGCTGATCACCCTGGAACGAACAGTCTGCCTCACGCCGTGCCCCGTTTACCGATTGCATATAGCCGCCCGGGGACTCGTGACTTATGAAGGGGTGGTGAATGTCAGGATAGAGGGTGTGCAGCATGATCAAATTTCGCAAGATGATCTGTGGCGGCTGCTGGAAGCATTTCGGCAGGCCCGCTATTTTTACATGTTCGATTCATACTCCGGCGGCGCCACCTGCGGCACAAACGTTTACACGTCGCTGACAATCAACGGCAGGACAAAAAAAATCAAGCGTTACACTGGCAGCGTCTCGCCTCCAGAACTGGTAGAGCTGGAGATGCTCATCGACGAAATCGCCAATTCATCCCAATGGATCGAATGATCCGTTATTCTTGCCCCGCCCGCCCAAAATCTGCTATCATTCCCTCCCCAATCTCTCAATCTCCTAACCTGGCCGAGCCAGAGCCAAAAAGGAACATAGAGTTTCACAGAGATTGCCCGAGAACCACAGAGAAATCTCTAAAAAATCCTCTGGGAAGCTCTTGATTTTCCTCTGTGGTTCTCTGTGCAACTTTTTGTTCCGCTTACAAAAATTTCACAGTCAATCTCCCAATCCCTCAATCTCCCTCCATGACCGACATCGAAAAGATCAGGCTGACCAGCCTGGCCACCTGCGCCGGGTGAGCCAGTAAGCTGGCCGCCGAGGCCCTGACGCAGGTTCTGCGTCCAATTCAGGAAATATACGCCGGGGAAAGCTATGATGGCCTGTTGGTGGGCCTGGATATCGCGGATGACGCCGCCATCTACCAGGTCGCCGAAGATATGGCCATCGTCATCACCCTGGACTTTTTCACCCCTATCGTGGATGATCCCTTCGCTTATGGCGCCATTGCCGCGGCCAACAGCCTCAGCGACATCTACGCTATGGGGGCGCGGCCGCTGCTGGCCCTGAATGTGGCGGCGCTGCCCAAGAAGCTGCCCATCGAAATCGGAGCGGAGATTATCCGCGGCGGCGCGGCCAAGGCCCGCGAAGCGGGCGTCCCCATCGCCGGCGGGCACACCATCCAGGATGAGGAGCCCAAGTATGGGCTGGTGGCCATCGGCGCGGTGCATCCCCGGCGCATCATCCGCAAGAGCGGGGCCCGGCCCGGCGACGCGCTGCTGCTGAGCAAGCGTCTGGGCGCGGGGGTCATCACCACGGGCCTGATGCGGGATACGGCCACGTCCCGGGAAATCGCCACCGTGACCACGGGCATGCTGCAATTGAATCAGGCTGCCAGCGAACTGGCCCGGGCCCACAACGTCCACGCCATGACCGATATCACAGGCTTCGGGCTGCTGGGGCATGGCTGGGAGCTGGCTGAACAATCGGGCGTGGGCCTGGAGATCGATTATCGGGCGTTGCCCTGGTATGATGGGGCCAAACGTCTGGGCGCTGATTGGACCTATCCCGGCGGGGCATTCGATAACAAACTCTATTTTGGCCCCCACGTCAGTTTCGCCCCGGGCATGGAAGAATGGGAGCAGATGCTGTGCTTCGGGCCCGAGACTTCGGGCGGGCTGCTGATGGCGCTGGATGCGACCGATGCCGAGCGGGCGCTGCAAGCCGCACGCAAGCAAAACCTCAATCTATGGCCTGTTGGTCGCGTGGTTGCGGGCGAAGGCATTCAGGTGATAGCATAGAGACATTCAGTTCAGCCTGGAGGAACCATGCAAAAAACATTCACCATCCTGATTCTTGCCCTGCTCCTTGTGCTAGCACTGGCGTCATGCAGCAAAAAAGATAAACAGAGCGTCCCTACTCTGGCTCCGCCCGCGCCCACGACGTTCAAGCAATCATTGCCATTGCAGGGCGGTCGGGAGACGACGCCTGAGCCGGGCCCGGCCAACCCCACCGAAAGTCCGTTACCCACCCCGGTCAGCCCTTTGCCCACGCCCACGCCATCCCCCACCAGTTAACCATGCAAAAACGCCCGCCGGATTTCCGACGGGCGTTGCTTTTTCAGCGCATCAGGTGTTTCATATCCTCCGCCATCTCTTCGGCGGTGACGCCATAAGGCCAGATCAGTCGCACCCGGCCTTGCGGGTCCAAGATCGTGACGCTGGCGGTGTGATCCATCAGGTAGCCGCTGGCTCCCTCCACCTCTTTCTTTTTGTAATAGATGCCAAAAGGCGTGGCCGCGTCAGCAACTTCTTCGGGCGTGCCCACCAGGCCGATGAAATCGGGATGAAAATAGGTGACGTATTCCTTCATGCGTTCGGGCGTATCACGTTCCGGATCCACCGAGATCATAAAAACTTGTACATTTTTGGCTTTTTTCCCCAATAGCGGCATCATGCGGCCCAATTGCATCATAGTGGTGGGACACACATCAGGGCAAAATGTGTAGCCATAATAGAGGATGACCCACTTTCCTTCATAATCGGAAAGGTGCATCCGTTGGCCATCATGGGTGATCAGCGTGAAATCGCCCGGGGGATCGGTGGACTGAATGGTGCGACCATGATAGGAATAGGGGCGCAGCTTGACGCCCAGGAAATAAGCGCCAGCAAATAAAACGATGGCGATAATGACGATGGTGACAAGTGTTTTCTTCGTGATTTTCATGAATGTTTCTCCTGTCCGGGACTGAGGAAGAGACAGATTAGACGCAATGCCGCCAGACCTTTTATGGGCAAGCTCAAGCAAAGGATAGATCAATGGCTTCCCTGAAAAAAGGTCGGAATCAGCAACGGCAGTCGAGGAAACAGCGAAAATGATGGGGTTTCAGCCATAATTTCTTGGCGAAGCCTTGATATTCCCCTTTGCGTCCTTGCGACTTTGCGTGAGACAAAGCTTTTTCAGGCGATCCATCAATCGGCATAACAGCAAAAGAGATGGGCGGCCTCGTAACCAATGCTGTTGGCTCCCTTGCTAAAGGTGGCTTCCTTGGCGACGACGTTGAAATGGCTCAGAATCCGATCGGAGTCAGTCGGATAGACGCGATCATTGTAAATGCCTCGCACAATCCCCCAACCGTCCACCAGGATCAGCGTGGGGATGAATTCGAAGTCGCCGGGGCCGCGTTCATTGTAATAGACCTGGAAGCCTGTGCCGATGACCCGTTTGGTTTGGGCGGGATCGTCGCTGGTGAAGAAATTCCAGTTGCTGGTGTCCGCCCCCAGCGCTTCGGCATGGGCTTTCAGCACCTCGGGCGTATCATATTCGGGATCAAAGGTAATCGTCACAAATTCGACGGGAATGTCATACACCTCCGTTTCATCCAGCCGATCCTGCACATCCTTCATTAGATCATCGAGTTGTTCGCAGTCAGGCGGTTGGCAGCGGGTATAGGTGAAATTATAAAGCGTCAATTTGCCTCGAAAATACTCGCTATTCAGCGTCTCCCCATCCTGATTGGTGAAAATAAAGCCAGGGGAAAGACGTTCGCGCGGCAGCACCTGGATGGGCTGGAATATAATGAATGCTGCTGTCGCCAAAAGCAGCAACCCCAGCGCTGCATAAACGACATACAGCAACCTGAGCCCGCCGAAGCTGGGCAGAAGCTGACGCTCCTCGATTTCTTCGATGTCGGGCGTTTCCTTTTTCAGGGGCGTTGGGGAGACGTTTTCGGCGTCGATCATGGGATTATCCTCGACCGATGGCGCTTCTGTCGGTCACAGGAGACTTGACGAGATAATATGATACACTAGTTGACAAAAATGTTACAAATATCATCTTGCGTCGATGAAAAACAGTTGGACAAATTCTTTTTGCAGGGCTAATGTTTCCGCCTCCGATGCGCCCAGCGGGGCTGTCACCTTGAAAAGCGTCACGCCCTTGCTCTGGTCGCGCAGATAATCAGAGAAGAGAAAGAAGTAGAGGACGCTGTGACGCCACGCATCTTTTTCGGCATTCACTTTCATGGCGTAAACCGCCCCCTTTTGCAGAGGAATTTCCTCGGATGCAACGTCGGTGCGCCAGCCAGCGGCGTTGTAACAGATTTGGGGCGGATGAAAGGATTTGGCCTGGCGGCTGCCGATGATGCTCAGCCAGATGATCTTGCCATCGGCCCGGCGATAGCGGCGATAAACGTACTCTTCGGGCTCCAGCAAGATCTGAACCTCGATATTATCCTGCGGCATATTCTCGCCCGTCCACTGGCCTATCTGCAAGGGGACGTCATGGAGCTGGGGGCCCAGGCTGAAGTCGTAACGGGCCCGCACCACCCGCTCCCGCCGGGTCTTGCGCCAGCGGTCGATGTCCGTGACAAAGGTGTAGCCGGCCTCTTTGCCCAGGGCGAGGCTCTGAAGAAAATCGCGACCATAAAATCCGGCCATGATCAGGATGGCCGCGGCCAGCACGGCGATGATGATCAGAGATCGCTTCGTATCTTGCTGCATCCGAGTATCTGGGCCAGAAAAATGAGAAGAGCGAAGGAGACGCCAAAAAAGACGAAACCGGAATAATCGTGATAATAAGTGAATCCTGCATCCGCGCCCCAGCGGTTGGCCACCCAAAGCAAAGAGCTGACTCGCATGATATTGCCCAGGACGGCGATGGGAATGACGGCCAAAAAGAGCAGCGCCTTGCGTAGCAAGCTTCCCTGTACGACGTAGGCGAAGACCGCGGCCAGGGCGAACAATGTGATGATGGAGCGCACGCCCGAGCACTGGGCGCCCACCACAAGATGAGCGTTGGGCAAACTTACGGCCGCGCCCTGCACCGTCACATTCAGGCCTGCCGCCTGCATGATGCGGGTGGCGATCCGCCCCGTGAGCAGGCTCAGGGGCAGGCTGCTGGCTTCCACAAAGGGGAAGGGGATCATAAAGACGAGGAAGGCCAGGGGAAATGCCATCTTCTTCAGGCCTGGCCACCCCCAATAAGTCCAAACAGCGCCCGCCAGCAGCGCGATCATGCCCAGAGCGGCGATGTGAAAAGCCCGCTGATAGAGGGCAATGAGATAGATGAGGACGCCCAGAGCGATGAGCAGCAGGCCGCGGTTATCGGGCCTGCGCGTCAGCCGCGGCAGAATGCGCCAGGCAAAAAAGCCCGACACCAGGGGCACCAGCAGGCCGTGGCTATAATAATCATTGCTCCACCACTCGCCCGCCAGCCAACGCCCCACCGGCGCCAGCAGCATCGCGGCCAGCAATGCCATGAGCCCAATAAGCAACCAGTTGGGGCGAGAGGGGGCGTGTTCCATGACTGTTTGAGGGGATAAAAAATCTGGCGCAGGACGCCAGGGATGGAAAAGGAGCAACAACCGATAAACGGTTTAGCCAACCAGAGCCGCGGCAGGCTCTTCACGCCACTCATCGGTCTCCGGATCATGTATGATGCGGCGCAGTTTTTCCGGATCTTGAATATGGTCGATGAAAAGAACGCCGTTGAGATGATCGATCTCGTGCTGAAAAACGCGAGCCAGAAAATCATAGGCTTTGATGCGGATATCCTTGCCTTGGACGGTTTGTCCCTTGACGGTGACTATGGGATAGCGCATCACCTCGCCGATGTAACCGGGGATGGAAAGACAGCCTTCATCCCCCGGCTCTTTTTCGCCTTTGGCCCGCACGATCTCCGGATTGACCACGACGAACAGTTGGCCCGCCTGCGGGTCGTCCTCGAAACCCTCTTCGGGCATCTCCACCACGATGAGGCGCTCGTTGACGCCCACCTGGGGCGCTGCCAGCCCTACGCCGTCGGCCTGGCGCATCGTCTCAACCATGTCCTCGGCGAACTTCTTCAATTTTTTGTCAAAACGGCGGATAGGACGACTCCTTTTGCGCAGCCGTTCATCGCCGATGGTGATGATTTCAAGTAATGCCATACTTTTCTCTTGCAGAATGTTGAATGGAAGGTTGCTTCAAAAATTATAACAAGCTTTGTCAAATAGGGATAACTTGCCTCTCTGAAGTTTGGTTGGGGGGATTCCTAATAATAGTGGTATCCTATCAAACATGACTGGAAATCGAATCGGGAGATCCTCTCCCAACCGCTGGCTGTTGCTCCTAGCCTTGTTCATCGTGGCGGGCGGCGCAGCCTGGGGAATGAAGGAAGGCCCGCTGGCCCTGGCCGATTCGGTAGGCTATGCGATTTGTCATCAGATCACCGTGCGCACCTATGTTTTTGGCGATCTGGTGATGCCGCTGTGCGCCCGCTGCTCGGGGCAATATCTGGGGGCGATGGCGGGCTTTTTCATGGCGCTGGTCTGGGGGCGGCTGCGCTCGGCGGGCCTGCCCTCGCGAGGGATTATGTTCACGCTGGTGATTTTTCTGGCTGCGTGGGCTTTCGATGGCGTCAATTCTTACATCTTTCTCATCACCCGCCAGCCATTCCTCTACATGCCCCACAACATCCTGCGTCTGACAACGGGCATGTTGCAAGGCGTGGCCGTGAGCATGTTCTTCCTGCCTTTTTTCAATCAGGTATTTTGGCGGCTGCCCGATTCGCGCCCCGTTCTCACCGGCTGGCGCGACCTGGGGCTCATCCTGCTTCTGGCGGCGCTGCTGGCGGTGGCGGTGAACAGCCGCTGGACGCCTCTCTTCTACCCGCTGGCCTTTCTCTCGGTGGTTGGAGCGTTCCTGCTGCTGAGCCTGGTGGGAACGCTGATGGCCGTGATGGTCTTTCGAGCGCAGAATACAGCCGAGTCGGGCCGGGATTTCCTGCTGTTTTTCATTCCGGGCATGGCCTTCGCCACCTTGTTGATCATAAGCATCGCCGCCCTGCGGGCGTGGGCGGAGGCGACGCTGGGGTTTTCACTGCCCGAATAGCGTACAAAATCCCGGCATCAACCCACTTTCGTGCTATAATTCTTGTATGTACGTTGCACGCTCCTGTTACGCTTTTCCCACTGGAGGTTCTCATGGATTACGGCAAAGCTGTTTCTTTCGTCTTCAATGACAAAAACTGGATCGGCGTCATCCTCGTGGGCGGCGCTCTGGGACTGGTTGGCTTACTTTTCTTTTGGACGCTCATCATCCCCATTCTGGCGATAGCCGCCCTGCTGGGTTACATGATGCAGCTCATTCGAGATGTGCGCCTGAATCCTGACGCTGGCCTGCCCGCCTGGACCGACTGGGGAAAAAAGCTGAGTGACGGTCTCAAGCTGATGATCGTCTCCCTCATCTGGGCTATCCCGCTGTTCCTGCTCATAATGCCCATCATTTTTTTCATCGTTTTGGCGGCCGCTTATTCAGATTCCAATGCGCTGTCCCTCATTGCTGCCATCGTCTCTCTCGCGGCGGGGATGTTGGCCACGCTGTATGGCTTGCTGTTGGTCTTTCTGCAACCCGCCTTCACCATCAATCTGGCTGTGCGGGATGAGTTCTCTGCGGGCCTGGATGTTGGCGCCATATTCAAAATCACCCGGGCGCATTTTGTCGACATCCTCATCATCCTCATTCTGATCTGGGGAATCAGCTATATCGCCAGCTATGTGGGCATCCTGATCTTCCTCATCGGCGTCTTCTTCACCTCCTTCTGGGTGATGCTGGTGCGCGGCCATCTTTTCGGCCAACTGGCCAGGTTGGCTCTGCCAGTCGAGAAACCGGAGGATGTTCAGGCCATCGTTCCCACCGAAACCCAGTCAATTTCTGTAACCGAGTAACATCTCTATGCACAAACGTTTTCTGATTCTCGTCCTTCTGGTTGGCGTTCTGGCTGTTTTCATGGCGGCTTGCGGCGGCAGCAGCGGCGATCCGGTCAAGACTGTAGAGACCTATTTGCAGGCCAAGGTGGATGGCAACGAAAAGGTCATCCGCCAACTGCTCTGCTCCGAGATGGAAGCGGATGCGTTCCAGCAGATCAACGCCTTTACCAGCGTCCAGGG
>Ga0256833_1001862_pt1 | contig 15201 bp, 12 predicted proteins | sample 356284metaG_FD_190535 | JGI IMG/M metagenome (GOLD analysis project Ga0256833, IMG submission 190535) | Hydrothermal vent microbial communities from Mid Atlantic Ridge, Atlantic Ocean - 356-284 | ecosystem: Environmental > Aquatic > Marine > Hydrothermal vents | place: Atlantic Ocean: Mid...
CAAGCAACGCTCACGGCACTGCGCTCCCCCTTATAATTTCTCTCCATTTCATTACGAGAAATGATAGGGGGATGACTGAACGGTCTCGGCGATAGCCTGAGAATCGAGTGAGTAAATCTCACTCTATAGTGAAAGAACCGATAGATCAGCATCGGAGTAGTGCTTTTGGTACTTAAGTGTATTGTTTTTAGGGATGTGCGGGATGGAGCTACTCCGGTTTCGGAGCTTGCGGAGAAACAGGAGGCTGGGAGATAGCTTGGCAGAACAAAGTTCAAAGTTCAAAGGACAAAGGACAAAGTTGCAAAAGACGCAGGATTTTGCGAATGAAGTGAAGCAATCCTAAGCCGGCTTTGAAGTCACGCTATCGCGTGCTTTCAAGTCCTAAATGGCGTCTTTATCCATTTGCGACAGAAAGTCTGGGTTTTTATGTAAATCAGGTCTAAAAAAAGAAAACTAATCATGTAAATCATGACATTTTTCGCTTTTTGTTTCAAATTCTAATGTCGCATGATCGATATTTAAGTGTTGTAGTTTGTGTTTGATTTTTTCTTTTAAATGAGCCAATTCTTTTAAATTGATATTATCATCTATTACGATATGTGCAGTCAAGGCATTTTCTGTAGTGCTTAATCCCCAAATATGAAGATGGTGAATGTCGATTATTTTTTCAATGGATTTTATTTTCTTGTTAATTTTATCTACATCTACTTCTTTTGGTACTCCATCGATAACTAGATTGATACTATCTTTGAACAATTGCCATGTAGAAAAGAATATAACCAGTACTATAACCACGCTTATAATTGTATCTAATATATACCAATCCGTGTAAAGAATAACTATCCCCGATATGACGACACCTAATGATACAAGAGCATCTGCTGCCATATGTAGGTAGGCTCCTTTTATATTTATGTCTTTATCTTTATCTTTCAAGAAAAGATAAGCTGTAAGTGCGTTAATGAAAATACCTATGGTCGCTACTATGATAACAGATCTACCGTCTATATGAACAGGATTGATAAACCTCTCTATAGATTCTTTGATGATAATACCAACAGTTATAAATAATAAAACAGAATTGACTAATGAAGCTAGAATCGTAGTCTTTCTATATCCATATGTCAGACTACCGGTAGATTGAATTTTTGACATTTTGAATGCCATCAAAGCTAGAATCAAACTGATAACATCTACCATGTTGTGTCCTGCATCTGAAACCAATGCCATAGAATCATAGTAGATTCCGGATGCAAACTCGATGATAACAAATAGTGAATTTAATATAATGCCAATAACAAAAGCTCTGTTGATATTTGTGACTTGTATATTGTGAGAATGGGTGTGTCCCTTGGTGTTTTTGTGATTATGCCCCATGATTGCTTAGGATGTTTCTTTTAATATATTTACTGCTTTATTGTACTCTGTCTGCGTATTAATATTTAAAAAAAAGTGTTTATTATAAAACTGTAAATTGTCATCAATTACTATTTTTTTGTAATTTGTTTTTTTCAGTAATCTTTGAAGTTTAAATCTTTTATTTTTAATCATCTCTTCTATAAATGGTATTATGTTTTTGCTGTAGTACGAACACAACGGTTCTACATATTTACCTTCAAAAGCAGAAGCTATTAATGCCTTACCTCTGTTATCTAGTATATATTTTAATAGAGTATTATTTACAAATGGCATATCACAAGAAATAATGATATTGTCATCTGTTTTGGACTCCAATAATGCAGTATATATACCACCTAATGGCCCTATGCCTTTAACTTGATCCGAAATCACTTTGTATCCTAGTTTATAATATCTATCGTCGTTTGAACTAATGATTATCTCATTGCAAACACCTTTTAATGCTTCAAGAGGATAATCTATCATCCGTTTGCCTCCTAGGGTGCACAAGCCTTTATCTTCACCAAAACGACAGCTTTTGCCCCCACATAGGACTATTCCAGTTAAATTATTCATGGTGCAAATGTAGATTATTTTTCACTAATTCTGTTATTTCATTTAAGAAAGTAATCAAATTTGCAATTGAGTTGCATTGTATGTTATATCAAACCATCATCAAGATATTGAATATAAAAACAATTTCTTTTTATGTTTCACGATCTTGATAGCGATTTGGTGTCAATAGCTCAACCTCAACCTTAAATAAATCGCATTTTGGATATTAGAGAATCGGTTGTTTTTATCACCAAAAAATAGTTGACCATTGATGTCGATGTCCCAATTTTCTTTGATAGAATACGCATAGCTAGGCAATATTCCCAAGGCATTAAAATCATATAGATACATTATCCCTAGAGAAGATGAAGACGCTGGATTAATCTGTAAACTACTTTGAATAATAAATGAGAATTTATTTGGCATCAGGTTTCTCGCATCCAATGTTTCTCCTGCAAAATACTGCAAGTTGAAATTAGTAGCATTTATTATACCATTTGAATTGTGCAATATTGAACCTATCAACATCAATCCATTTTTGAAAAAATAATCTATTGACAGTGAGGTTAAAACTGCGGTGCTAGCTTTTGTATTACTATTTTTGGGAACAAAAACAGAGCTCTCTCCTTTGAATCCTGCATTTTTCAAATATCCTTCCCATCCCAGACCAATCGCTAAATCCTTTTTGTAATTGGCAGCTATTATTTGAATGTCATATGATTTAAAATTGAATTGGTGTCTCAATGCAATAATAGAGTGATCAAGATCTTTGCCGTATGAATAAGCAGCTTGTACAAGAGAAGACTCTCCATAATTGTATAGTATACTAATAGCATCATTCCCGGGCCTTTCCTCATAATCAAAGTCCAAAAGATTATAGGCGTTGAATAGATCATTGGTATTCCAAGCCCATGTTTTTCCCCAATTTATTCGTTGTCTACCAATTTTGAATTCCCAGTTTCCTGTATTATATGTCATAGATAATCTATCTATTTTTGAATGAAATAGAAGAGCTTTTTCATCTATCAAAAATGTCGATAAATCAATTTCGTTTTTTCTATCAATATATTCTTTGAAGTGTATATTTTTAAGAGATTCGCCCCAAAGAATTCTATTTCTTATTTGCAAGTCAAAAGTCATAGATCGATTGAGATAAAGCTTAAAATTTATTCTATTGTGAATTAGATTATCTGATGCAATTTGCTTGAGATTAACAAATGAGGATGTATTAAGGTATTTTATATATCCTGTTAGTTGAGAATTTTGTTTCCACCAATTTGTTTTTTTCTCTTGAGAATAAACAGTAGAGGCTTGGATTAACAAAAAAATAATCGCTGTGTAAATGCCTTTATTCATTATTTTTTATCTTCTACGATTTTACCATCTTCCAATACAATAATTCTTTTTGCTCTATCAATTACTCTTTGGTCATGTGTGGAAAAAATAAAGGTTGTCCCTTCCTCTTCGTTTAATTTTGCCATTATATCCAAAAGCTGTGTCGTGGATTTTGAATCTAGGTTGGCGGTAGGTTCATCTGCGAGAATAAACCGGGGTTTTGAAGCTAGTGCTCTAGCAACTGCTACGCGTTGTTGTTGTCCTCCCGATAATTGTGTAGGTCTTCTATTGACCAATTCACCTAGCCCCACTTCTTCCAATAAATCGTGAGTTCTCTTGTTGCGATATTCTTTGTCGGTACCTTGCAAAAGCATAATGAATTCTACATTTTCTTTAGCAGTAAGGACGGGTATTAAGTTGTAAGCTTGAAAAATAAAACCTATATTATGTAACCTGAAATCAATTAATTTACTGCTTTTTAATTTGCTGATATTTACATCAGCTATCTGTACATAGCCTGACGTAGGGGAGTCAAGCCCTCCAATAATATTTAAAAATGTAGTCTTACCTGAACCGGAGGGACCCACGATAGCTGTAAATTCTCCTTTCTGAAATTCACATGAAACATTATTTAATGCATTTACCTCAATTTCACCTTGATGGTAAATCTTAGACAAATTATTTGTTTTAATTACTATATTATTCATGATTTATTGTTTTATAATGATTTTATTGCCTCCGCAGGATTTAGCTTTAATGCTCTCCTTGCCGGAAAAAGCGAAGAAATGAATGCAACTAATACTGTTAGTAATGATACTTCAAAATACATTTTTACCGGCAAGTATGTGTGTATTATAGCTCCTATACCCAAACTTTCAAGACCGGAAGCAAAATTGCTAAGATCAATACCGTGCTTTGCAAAGTATTCTATACTGATGTATGAAAACAATAGCCCGATGGGAGCAGCAATAAGAGTTAAAAAAATTGTTTCAAATGTTATCATAATAAAGATACTTCGTTTTTTCATGCCAATAGCCATCAGCATACCGAGTTCTTTCTTCCTCTCAAGTACAGCCATTAACATAGAATTTATGATGCCAAAAGATAATGCCATCAATACGATTCCCATAAAGATAATTAGAAATGTGCTCATCATCTCTTGCGCGTAACCAAGCTCTGGAGAAATCTCTGACCACGTTTGGATTTTATTTAATTTGTCAATGTTCTTTAGGTTGTTAGCGATTAATTTTGAGTCTTCAAGTGATTTTCCTACAATTGCTATTTCGTGAATTTGACCATTTGTAAGACCGATTATTTTTGACAAATCTGTTTTTCTTACAAAGATTGTGGTTTCATCAAAAATAGTATTTTGGGTTTTAAATATACCCTCTATTCTAAAAGCAGCATTTGTTAAATCCCCTTTTGTATTTTGTAAAGTTACTATTATCTTGGAATTTAATTTTAATTTCATTTTTTTAGCGAGTTTTTCTCCTATTACTGCCGGATTCCTTTTGAGCTTTGTAAAATATTCTCCATCGATTAGTTTGCTGTATATTTCTGTTACCTGTTTTTCAGTATCAGGGTTGATTCCTGTCAGTTGTATGCCATAAGAACCTTTTGCGTTGGACACCATACCTGTTGAAATAAGCCTTTCCGTAAACTTGTAGACTTTATCTGTATTTTTAATGGAATTTAATACAAATTCTTTATTTATTATAGTGTCATTTATTTTTTGGTCATTTAAAAAATCCGGATTATGAATTTGAATATGAGATAAAACTGTGTTTATAGCACCATCTATTCTTTGTTCGTTGAGACCATACGTCATCGCTAATATGAATAGTCCTGACCACAATCCTAATATTATTGAAATCATAACTACGCTGCTTCGGAGTTTGTTTCTCCAGATATTGCGCCATGCTATTTTTATTATTTTGAACATTTTGTTTATTTTTTATGTTTGATTATTTTGCTCTCATCGCTTCTACAGGCTTAAGGAAACTTACTTTTAATATTGGATAAATCGAGGCTATTATTGCAATGGTAAAAATAATCATAGCGTGAGTGAATATTATCTTCCAGTCAGTTGAAAATGGAATAAGAGGTTCAAATCCAAAATCTTTTAGTGCTTGTCCTTTTGGTCCCGGAATTACTAAGGGATTGATATGATAGTAGTATATAATAGGTGAAACTAGTAGTATCCCAAGTAAAACACCAAGTAATGACAATACGATTGACTCAAAAACAAGCATTAAATTTAATTTTATTTTTTTTGTTCCTACTGCTAACATGACTCCCAGTTCATAAATCCTTTCCTCTGTCATCATCAAGACTGTTCCCAAGATACCGAATGAAATAATCATATACAATATACCAATCATCAGAATACCGCCCAAATTGTCAACTTGTATTGTTTCCTTTAATTCGGGAATCATTTTTTCCCAAGTCATAACTTCGTAATGGTCTTGGTCTAATTTATCATTTATTTGGTCAAAAATCAAATCGTTTTCTGCATTATCGTCTTTATTAATAATCAAATGTGTAACCATGTTTTCCGCAGAATTATAATCTTGTGCTAATTTCAATGGAACAAAAACTAATAATTTATTTAGCTTCGGGTTTTTCATGTCTATTATACCACCAATAGAAAATTTTCCCGAAGCACTCATGCCGTGATATCCTTGTCCTATAAAAACCAAAGTGTCACCAACCTTTTTATTGAAGTATTGGGCTAAATCTTTAGTGACAATTATCGAATTGTCATTATTGCTAAAAAGATTTCCGGATATTAATCTGTCTTCCCAACTGACCAATCCCTTTTCTTTATCTATATCAATCCCTTGAATCATTACTCCTTTTGTAAGGTGACCCGAGGACATTAACGAAAATGTTTGAAGTCTTGGGATTACATCTACTACTCCTTCTATCTGTTTTAACGAATCTACAAGTCCCTTCCTGTATTTGAAGGCATTATTTAATGTTTGTTCGTCCCAATAACCTTTTTTATGGATTTGTATAAAACCTGAGTATGTTTTGACTACATTATTAATCATATTGCCATACATGCCAAGTTGCATTGACCTCATGAAGATAGCGAGAAATACAGCTATAAAGACAGACGCAATTGTGATCAAACTTCTTTTTTTGTTTCGCCATATATTCCTCCAAGCCAATTTAAATGTTAAGTTCATCTGTTATATTTATTATATTGATTAATAACGTGTATCATCGTAACCTTTTCATGTATCTTGTTTTAAAATATTCCTCCGGTATTTTAATTTTAAAATTTAGTTCCAAATAATCAATTATTGTTTTATTTCCGGGATTATCTTCCGGTATAAATTCTATATGAGAAGGAATTGAGCGACCGTCAAATTTTTTAATATTTGAACTAATCAGTTTGTTGATCAGGAAGTTATCTTCATCGTAGTATTCACCCCTTAACTGATTGTAATCTTCCTTATCGATCCAAAGGATAATTTTTCCCCATACTACCGCTGCATTTTCTTTGGGGGTCAATGCGATTCTCCACGTATTTTTGCCTTGAATTATTTCTTCTCCTTCTATCTTATGATTGTAATCTACCAATATAGAAGATTGCTTGATCATATCGTCATTTGTTAGATCTGTCCCCATCCATCCTTGTGTCATCATTGATGGAGGCAATTTGATTGTTCTTGATATTGCCGGAACATAATTCCAGACCTCCTTATCTCGCCTTAGAAAAACGATTCCCCTCTCTTTTGCCGGTGATATTACTAAAGCTACTGAGTAATTTGAGTTTTTTGTCCAAGATTTGATTACCATTTCTTTGGACCAAGACGGTCTGATTGCTGTGATTTTTATTTTGGCATAAGAATTAGCACTTCTTAATTTGCTATCTGATTTTTTTACTATATCATATGCAGATTGTGCCGAAAGGGAAATACTGAAAAATATTATTGCGATGATGACTTTTATTATTTTCATTAAATTTTATATTTATTAATTAATCCATTTTTTATTTTTTCGTACGGTAGATTGTCGCCCAATACCAAATACTGATACATAATACCGTCTAAACCGGCTATTATAATTCTAGCTTCATCTTCCGGGTTTTTATATTCCATTTTTTCCAAAAGAATAGACATTTTTTTTACAGATTCATCATATTTGCTGAATATCATCTTATTAATAAATTCAAATTCCCTGATCTGCATGGAAAGAGGAATTATCATTCTTAGGAATCCTTGGTGGGTTTCAATTATTTTGAACATGTTTTCCATCAATATGATTAATGCTTCATTTGGATTATGTTCATCAGTAGAAATATCAAAAGCTTTTTCTATAAGTCCTAGTGTTTTTTTTACTATGGCTACCAATAATTGATCTTTAGAGTCAAAATAATTGTATAAAAGTCCTTTAGATACTCCTGCTTTTTGTGCGATTTTGCTTACTGAAGTACTAAAATATCCTATGCTGGAAAACAAAGAAATCGCAGCATTTAGTATCTTTTCACGGCTTTTACCCCTGATTTCTTCCCATTGTGTATGTGTTCTTGGACTCATTCTATTTAAATTATGACTAAACGGTAGGTCAAAGATAAAATTATTGTGAGTAAAAATCAACTATTCTGCGATATTTTTTTAATAAAGTGTATTAAATGTCGTGAGAGTGCAATGCGTACCTTAGTTAGTGTCTGTCTACAAAGTCATTAAAATTCAAAAATAATCTTTTTGCGATATTTTTACTTTATTCAAATTACTGATGCTAAGGCATCACTATTCCTCAGAAAGACAAAAATCTCATCAAAAATCTTTATTTTTCAAAATTCAAGCACTTTATAGACAGACACTAGTTAGAAGAAATATAGATTAAGCCTTGATAAAATTTTGTTTTTGGAAAATGGCATGTTTTGTGACTACTCGATTTCAAAAAATCTTTGCATACCAGCATTGATGTGACTATTTTTTTAATATGAATATGCAGAATGTGCGTTTTGTATTGCAAAATCCTGTGATGGGTTAGTATATTAGTCTATTTGTCGCGAAATAGCAAGTAATTTATTAATAAAACTCATACTAAATCAGATAAAAATCGTAATTTTATATCAAAAGTAGAATAATTATGTTTAAAGCTCTTTTACCTTTAATTATATTGTTGTTTTTTAATAATATTAATGCTCAGTCTGAACTTGATTCGTTGAGAGAATTGTCTAAAATTTTGATACTAAAAGATCGAGTTGCTTATTTTAAGGTTTCAGACAGAATAATAGAAATGTTAAAAAAGAATAAAAATGACTCTTTGTTGGTACAATATTATTTGTCTAGATCTATGATGTACCAAATGGGTAATGAATATCAAAAAGCGTTGGAGTATAATGATAGTGTATTGCAGTACAAGAATATTCCTGTTAGATTTGTAATCAGAGCCTCAATGGGCAAAGCGGAGATGATGTGGAAGCTCAATTATCCTATGATAGAAGTATTTGATTTATTAAACAGGTCAAAAGATGTAGCGGAAGAGATTGGTGATAGTGTGCAGATTTCATCAATTTATTATAGATATTCCAGTATATACTTGGAGCGAGGTAATTATACTGAAGCTATTAAAGCATTGAAAAAAGCTAGTGAAATTAGACCAAAGAAGTTGTGGTATCCAAAAGTTAAAGATATATCAAAGCTTTCGAATTTGTTTTTGAAGATTGGAAATATTAAAAAAGCAAGATTTTATTTTGACAAGGCGTTATCAATGGCAAAGGATGCAAATTATAAAATAGTGAATAGACAGCTGGCTGTTTTAGGTGGTTTGTTGGCCAAAAAAAAAGGGGATTATGTAATTGCCGATAGCTTATTTGAAGTCGCTTTGAATAGTTATAAACTTTCTAAATCTGAGAGCGATATATTTAACACATATGTTTTATTATTAGAATTGGGTTTTGAAAGAGGGGATAAATCCAAAATCAATAAATATTGGCAACTTGCAAATGATAGTTTTAAAGATGCATTAGATGAAGGAGTAAAAGCAAAATTTCATTTGATAAGTGCCAAAATTAATTTGAAGAGAAAGAGATATAAATTGGTAGATTTGGAATTAAAATCAGCTAAAAACATCATTAATGATATTCATAATCTTCTTTTTGAAATTGAGTATACAAGGCTTCTTGCTGAATTTGAAAAAGAAAGTGGAAATTACTCACAAAGTTTAATGTTGAATGAAGAATATCATAAATTGTCGGATTCTCTTAAGCAATTTCAATCTGAACAATTAGTGCTTGATATTGAAGAAAAATATCAAACTAAAGAGAAGCAAAAACAAATTGAATTATTGGAAGCAAACAATGCATTGATAGGAACAAAACTGGAACAAGAGAAACTGGAAAAGTATTTAATACTAGGAGGAGCTGCCGTTGGTCTATTGTTTTTGTTGTTTTTGGGCATAACATACTTTAAGGTCAAAGAGAAAAATAAACTTATTGAAAAAACTCTTAAACAGAAAGATTTTCTATTGAAAGAAATACATCATCGAGTGAAAAATAATTTGCAACTTATAACAAGTCTTTTGAATCTTCAGTCAAGATATATCAAAGATAAGAAGGCAAAAGAGGTGTCACTTGATGGCAAAAATAGAGTAAGAGCGATGTCGCTAATTCATCAATTTTTATATCAAAAAGATAATTATGTCAATTTGGAGTTGGCTGAATATTTTGAAAGGCTTTTGATAGAATTATTTGAGGCATATCACGTGGAGGATGGAAGAATTGATGTTGATTTCGACATTGAAAAAATTGAGGTTGATGTTGACAGGGTGATTCCTCTCGGGTTAATATTTAATGAATTAATTACAAATATACTCAAATATGCTTTTCCTGATGATAGATCCGGTACAATAGATATCTCATTGAAAAAAATTGATAGTAATCTACTTTTTAATATAAGTGATGACGGTGTAGGCTTTGATGATTTTGATGCGATGAAAAATGAAAATAGTTTTGGTTTCACATTGATTGAAGCACTTTTACAAAAATGGAATGGTAAATTTGAAATATATACTGAAAATGGAACCCAGGCAAAAGTTACAATTCCATTTGATTAATAATCAATAAAACATATGAAAAAACTAGAAATATTAATTGTTGAAGATGAAGCGTTGATCGCAAAAGATATAGAGATAAGTCTTCGACAATTGGACTACTCAATAGTGGGTATAGCGTATGATAGCGTAGCCGCTTTGGATATGATACACAGTAGAAATCCGGATTTGGTATTGCTGGATATTGAATTGAACAGTGAGATGACAGGCATAGACATAGCAAAGGTATTAAATGATAAGTACAAGATACCATTTATTTATTTGACTTCATTTTCCGATCCTTGTACTATAGACGCTGTGAAGAAAACATTACCTTTTGGATATATATTAAAGCCATTTTCGGAAAGAGAACTTTATAGCGCAATCGAATTGGCTTCTTTTAGATTGGAAGAGAGAAGGTATAATGGATTCCCTGATATTAATAAGGTGAGTAGTATTTGCATTTTACCCATGACTGCGCGAGAGTATGATTTATTAGTAGGGATTTTTGCAGGAAAAACAAACCTTGAACTTGCTGCAGAAAATCATATTTCTATTAATACAGTCAAAACTCATCTTAAAAATATTTACTATAAAATGGATGCTTCCAATAGACACACAGTATTGAGTAAGATTTATAAATTATTTAGGAAATAAATATGTTTTTTTTTGGCACTGCCCAAATAGGATCACTTTGAATTAAAACACTCTTATTCTTCAATTATAAACTTTTTATAAAATGTAGAATCCTGCCCAATAAGTTTAATGATATAAATACCGGGAATGAAGTTTTTTGTATCAAGTTTGTTATCTGAAAAATCGTTTGATTCGAATACCTTTTTGCCCGAATGCAATTCAAATACTTTTAGTGATACAGGCATGAAATCATTATAATTAATAAATATTTTTTCTCCTCTTGAAACCGGATTTGGGAATATGATTACTGGATTGCGGTCTTCCAAACCTCTTGCTTGATTAGTTGTCAAAATTGTGTGTTTATTGATATGTCCACCTTCTTGAGCAAGCCAAATAGTTTTATCTCCATCAAAAAAAGTTTTAGTTGTTTTAACGCAAAAAGTATTAGTAATTTCCCATGTTTTCCCTTGGTTAGTGGATTCATGAATTGTGGTTTTCTGACCAGAAAGAGAAGTAACTAAAAAGTGTTGTTTTGTTATAGCAATGATATTTATTAATGCATATCCCATTTTTATTGTATTTGCGGTTTTTCCTCCGTCCTTTGTTAGATAAACTGCAGAGCCGGTTGATAAAATACCTGTATTATCATCAATAAAATCAATACTAATTATTTTTTTGTCTACTCCTCCTACATTTTGGATATTCCAATTTACTCCTCCATCCGAACTAGTGATTAAAGTTCCTGCTTCACCCGATAAGAATATTTTTCCGGTATTTGATTCTGTTATATCATTTACATATTCGGGTGCTGTTATCAAATCTTCCCATGTCGTGCCATTGTCTAGGGATTTACTGACTAGATATTCATTTCCTATTTGCCTGATTGCAAAAATGTGATTTTTTACTTTGCTTTTTTCTATTAGGTGACAAGAAACCGGATCTGTTTTCAATACTTCTCCATTTTTGATTAAAGAAGTACCGTTTTGATGCCCCAATAAAAAACGATTTTCATCAATTGATTGTATAGTATTGATTAGTGATTTTGTTGAGCTTAAATCTAAATCAACTAGGCTCCAATTTTTCCCAAAGTCAGTAGTGCGAAAGAATGAAGAGTAACCGCCTATTGCATAGCCTTCACCATTCTTATTGAAAGAAATACTGCGTAGATCTTCTCTTTTAGTTTTATTCAAATGAATAAATGTTTTGGTAAAATCATTTGTTTTTAAAATCATGGAAGCTCTTCCTACCAGATATAAAATACCATCATCAGTCATAAAATGAGCATTGATAAGGTTGCTGTAACCATCATCAGGAATCGGAACTATTATTGATGTTTGTCCTCCATCAATAGATGAATAAATTCTGTTAGTATTGATTGTTAGAAGGGTGTTGTCTCCCCATCCTACAGGAGAGATTGCTTCAGGCATTCCTGATAAAACACTAAAACTATTTCCTCCATCAATAGTTTTTTGTACTCCGTATTTGGAATTGTCAATTATATACCCAAGATTGTCATTTACGAAGTCCATATAATTAATCCTTCCACCAAATTCACTTACGGTTTCTATTTTATTGTCAGAAAAAGCTATTTTAATAAGTTTACCACCATTGGTCCCATTCCAAATATAGCTTTCTGTATTATCTGAAGTCAATATATAATCATTTCCTATATTGAGTTTAGCTGTTCGTGTCCATTCATAAACACCTATAGTTGATTTGTGAATAGATTTATTAGAAATGACATATAGCGAATTTCCCTTGATGATTATAGACTTGAATTTACCTGCACTAAGTTTCAAATTATCATTACTTATTGTTTTGAAATCATCAGAACCTAAGTCATAAACTATGATAATGTCCTGAGTAAGTAGTACTGCCTTCTTCCCGTTTGTATTCGGCAAGATATCAATATCTTTAATCCCTTTGTTGATAGGTGAGTCAAATATATTCCATGAGTTCCCATTATCTGATGAAACCATCATTACACCACATGAACCTACTGTGTATATATGATTATCCAGCACATCAATAAGATATAATTCGGAATATGGAGCATTGGGATAAAAAGAGTTTTGTGAGATAGCATAAGAACCGAAGCAAATTAGAAAAATAAAGATAAAGATATGTTTCATTTCAAGAGTTTTTTTAGAGGATTAGATAAAATTGAATACAAAAATAAAGTAATATTTTTTTCCAAAAATCACCCCAAAGGGTGATTTGTTGGATTATGGCAAGAAATAATGATATTTGGATAATTTACAATAAATTGATGTTTTTTTCTATTTATACAATGAGAGGTGTTTATGAAAAACATTTAAGACCGTTTATGAAATATTTTGTTTTTTTTATTATTTTCCTTTTGGATTATTGAAATTAAACGAATAATTAACATATAATTGATTGGTTTTAGATTGGTTCTAAATGCACTGATTTAAAGAATATAGAATATTTCTAAATTGGTACTTCTATTTATTTTTTTACTAGGATTATAGTTATACAAGGAACACTTTTGCATATGATTTATATAAATAAAAATTATAGAAATGAATTTATCTCACATTGAACACATTGGAATTGCTGTAAATAGCATTGAAGAAGCTAATACTTTTTTTGAAGAGATACTGGGTCTAAAATGTTATGCTATTGAAGAAGTTAAAGACCAGAAAGTAAAAACAGCTTTTTTTCAGATAGGTCAAACAAAGATTGAATTGCTTGAAGCAACATCAGAAGATAGTCCTGTGGCAAAATTTATAGCAAAAAGAGGTCAAGGTATACATCATATTGCATTTGCAACAGATGATGTCGATGCCTCTTTGAAAGAGATTGAAGAAAAAGGAGTAAGATTGATAGATAAAGTCGCTCGTAAGGGAGCTGAAGGGTTAGATATTGGGTTTTTGCATCCTAAATCAACATTTGGCGTGCTGACAGAGATTTGTGGAAAAAGAAAACTATAAATTGAAATTAAATTGTGTTTGTCTATAAAGTGCTTGATATTTAGGTTTTAACGACATCATGGACAAGCGGTAAACAACAAATATTTATTATGTCAAGACAGGAAGAAATTCAAAAATTGGTTAATTTGCGAGAGAAAGCTCATTTGGGTGGTGGAGAGAAAAGGATTGAAAAGCAACATTCTCAAGGAAAATATACGGCAAGGGAAAGGATTGAAATGATATTGGATGAAGGTAGTTTTGAAGAATTCGATATGTTTGTGAAGCATCGTTCTCATGATTTTGGTATAGAAAAGCAACAATATCTCGGGGATGGGGTTGTGACAGGTCATGGCACTATTGACGGAAGGATTGTGTATATATTTGCCCAAGATTTTACGGTTTTCGGAGGGTCTTTATCCGAAACATATGCAAAAAAAATATGTAAACTTATGGATCAGGCCATGCTTGTTGGTGCCCCGATTATTGGGGTTAATGATAGCGGTGGAGCTAGAATCCAAGAGGGGGTGATGAGTCTCGCAGGATATGCAGAGATTTTTCAACGCAATATTTTAGCATCAGGAGTAATTCCTCAGATTTCTGCTATCTTCGGACCATGTGCAGGTGGGGCAGTTTATTCTCCTGCATTGACAGATGTAGTTATAATGAGTGACAAAACCAGTTATATGTTCGTTACCGGACCAAAAGTTACGAAAACGGTTACTGGAGAAGTGATTTCAACTGAAGACCTCGGAGGAGCAAGTATACATGCAACAAAATCGGGGGTGGCGCATTTTAGAGCTGAGGATGAAGATGAAGGAATAATGTTGATAAGAAAAACATTAGAATATCTACCACAAAATAATTTGGAAGACCCCATTCAAACCAAATCCAATGACCCTATTGAAAGGCGCGATGATGAACTCAATGATATAATACCGGAGAATCCTAATCAACCTTATGATGTAAAAGATATCATTTACATTATTGCAGATGACGGTGAATTTTTGGAGTTTCATAGACACTATGCAAAAAATATTGTTGTGGGATTTGTTAAATTTGATGGACGCCCGGTTGGAGTAGTTGCTAATCAGCCTAATTTTCTAGCAGGAGTATTAGATATTGAGGCATCAAAAAAAGCAGCAAGGTTTGTGCGTATGTGTGATGGTTTTAATGTGCCTATTCTGACTTTGGTTGATGTGCCGGGGTTTTTGCCCGGTAGCGCTCAAGAGTACGGAGGGATTATATCTAATGGAGCAAAACTTTTGTTTGCTTACGGAGAGGCTACTGCTCCCAA
>Ga0256833_1001863_pt1 | contig 15196 bp, 13 predicted proteins | sample 356284metaG_FD_190535 | JGI IMG/M metagenome (GOLD analysis project Ga0256833, IMG submission 190535) | Hydrothermal vent microbial communities from Mid Atlantic Ridge, Atlantic Ocean - 356-284 | ecosystem: Environmental > Aquatic > Marine > Hydrothermal vents | place: Atlantic Ocean: Mid...
AAACTAAAAGTACCTCCTACAGCATTTGCCAAGTTTTATGCCTGTATTTTAATCTTTGTAACAACAGATACAAAATCCTCACAACTTCATTTTTCACAGTGTTTAAGCATTTCTTTACTTCTTTCAAAAAACGTAAGCTTCAAAACTATGATATCAGAAGCCCATATGGCTAAGCATTCTTTGGTGTTTATCTATTGCTTAGTCTTCTTTTCTGGTTGTTTCAACACAGTTTAATTCTAACAGATTCTGCTATTTCTTCGAATAGAGATAAGAAATAGCTTGTTTTTCTTAAAGAGAGACTAAAGCAAAGAAATACAATAGAGCTACTAAAATTTTAATTTTTCTTATCTCTCCAAGACTTTTGTTGCTTTGATACAGTTTACTAACTGGCTTAGCGATTGCATATGTTGTATTTCTTCTATTTATTTTTGTTTTATTTTTGTTGCTATTTTTGACAGCATCACTTGTTAGGGGCTACAAATGAATAGTTTAATTATCTGATCATGGTCTAAGAACATTCTCAGATTTTATCCATCTAATTTTATCTTCTCCTTTAATCCTTTTGAAGTATTCTATCTCTTCTCTCATCCCTTCCGTTATTTCATCCCCGAAAACCCAGAGTTCATCGCAGAACTCTAACAACTTCTTATTCATTTCTAAGGCCCTTCTCCTATCTTCTGGATTGTGATCGTCCATAAACTGGCTAAAGTAAACGTGAGGAGCTATTGGAATATATCCTATATCAACGAGCATCCTACAATACTTCTTTGCCTTCTCGATGTTCTCTTGCTTTCCCTGAAAAGGAGAGCAGACAAATACAATCTTCATCGTTGTTTTCTAATTGGGATTAAATATATAACGTATGCTTTACGAGTGAATATTAATGGAAGAGATATCCGTCAAAGTTCCTAAGGATTTAGTTAGGATTCTGAAAGTGAGAGATGAAACGTTCCGAAACTCGTCAGGCTCTATTTAGCTATTGAGCTTTATAGGGAAGGAAAGGTCAGCTTAAGAAAGGCTGCTGAGATAAGCTGGAGTTAGCAAGTGGGAAATTATGGAAATCCTAGCATCCAAGAATATTATATTCCAATACAGTACAGCGTAGATGATTAGAGAAGGACATAAAGACATTGGAAGAGATGTTATGATCGTGGTTTCGAACTCAATCCTTTAATTGCATTAGCTAAGATCGGGGAAAATTGTATATTCTTAATAGAAAGAGATTACAATTCCGAAAGCTGTTTGGAATGAGGTTGTTGTTAAAGGCAAGCTGATTGGATTAAAGTTAAGGAGGTTAGGGATAAGCTTAGCGTTGAAGTTCTAAAGGGGGAAATAGAGATTGGAGAAGCTGAAGCGATAATTCTCGCAAAAGAGCTTAATGCTGATTTACTCATAATGGATGAGAAGATTCCAAGGATTATCGCCGAATCCATTGGATTGAGAATTATTGGTTCTCTTGCAATTCTCTATATCGCTAAGAAAAGAGGATTGGTCAAGGAAGATTTCGACGAAATCGTTAAAGAATTGAGAGCTAAGGGCATTAGATTCAGCGATGACGTAATTAATAGGCTAAAGCAGAAATGGAAGAATAAAAACCTATTCTAACTTTTGCACCACCTAACTTCTGTATTATCTGACACGACAACGAAACCTGAAGGATCGGTTTCCAAAACTTCATAAAGAACTGGAAGATCGGTTGATAAACCTCTAACGGCTATAACTTCACCAGCAGATAATACTCTACCTCTTAAGACGAGCTTTATTAAATCTTCCTCTGCTCTTGCAATTATTCTCGGAATCCACGTATGCTTTGAGAGCTCTTCCCCCGCTAAGACTACCCTTTTCGCTATTGCAGGTTTAATCTTTTCCACTTCAACGTAATCTCCTATCTCTATGCCAGCATTCTTCGCTGTGACTTCGTCAAGCCAAATAACCCCTTCATCCCCTCTTTTAGTCCAGACCTTTGCAGCAGTTTTCATCTTCCCTGAAATAAGCACATATTCTCCGGGTTGAATTCCTATATTCTTGCTAATCCTAACAATACCTCTATATTTCTCCATCTCTTTGAGAATTGCTGTTCTTAACTTCATAATAATCTTCTGAGGGTATCTTTATCGATTCTTATTCCAGCCTTTACTAATTTTTCAATTTCGGTATTCAGATCTTTAATTAAACCGAGTTTATATGCTTTCAGTAGGACACCTAAGGTTCCAACGATCTTAATATCCCTTCTTTCGGCTATCTTTCTTCCTTTTCTCTCGTCAATTATTAACGGCAGTTTAAGTTTTTCAGCTAGCATTATAGCTTCAGCCTCTCCTCTTCCCAAAATTAGCTCCAATTCAGGGCTTATTTGGACAGTTTCCGCCTTAATCCAGCCATTCTTTACACCTTCCTCTACCTCTTTACTACCGGCCCTTCCAGCTCCAACAATTACTACCTCACGATAAACGGATTTAGGAATGTATACAAGCTTAAATAAATCCTTGAGTAGGTTAAATCTGCCTACTTTAGCGAGTAAAATTAGTGGTGATGAGTTAGATACTATCGACATTTTCGATCTCTTTTTTGATCTCTTCTTCCGAGTATTCAAATATGGGAATACCCCTCCTGTTCAATTCATCGATAAAATCAGCTATAGGCATCTCAGCTAACTTCGAAGCTTGTTCAAGTGTTAAATAACCCTTGCTAAACAGCTCTACCGCAAGTAGAAGCTTAATATTTCTGTTTAACTCTCTATCGACCTTATAGAATTCTAAGACATCGTATATTTCCTTGGGAATTCTAATTTGAACTGTTTTCTCCATAATTCACTTTACCTTCAAAAAGTTTATTTAACTATTCCTTGATATATTGCCCTCCAACAGGAACAAACCTCTTCGGCTTTATCGGTTTATCGTATTTCCTGACGTCCTCATAAGTTCAATAATTATCCAAGGTTTCTTCTTTTTCGTCTTGCGTCCTTGAAATTTAACATGCTCTTAAGCTCTTTCTTTGTTAAAAATACCCTATTACCACACATATCGGATTGTTGATCAGTTTAATCTTGACTTCTTCTCAGCTATCTCTTGATTGATAAAACACGAACTTCATTCTTGGCTTTAGTTCCTTCCAAATCTTAGCAGGCTTGATAAAGACGTCCTTACCTTCCTTAAAGAATCGATCTATGAACTGCTTGGGAATTGGGAAGGATACACCCACGATTTTTGCCATTACGGACACCTCAACATCTCACAAACTTTCTATAACTTTTCTTGCTTTCTCGTACACGTCAACACTTAACCACATAGCATTTGCAAGCTTTTCCAGAGATTCTAATCCTTCTTCTCTTGAAATCAATCCCAATCTAACCGCTCTAATTATTATACCCACTGAGCCAACTACCTCTAAGCCCAAGCCCAAAGCGAATTTTCTCGCATCTGAATCATCTAATAGCACTGGAACATTCAAGGATTTAGCAAGCAGGATTGCACAAGCTTCACCACGATGTATTTCTACTTTCTCCGCCAACTGGTCCGCATTAGTAGGATCATCCATGACTTTTATCCAATCGACCGAATCGATCAAGAAAGCATCAGGTTTTCCCTTCTCCTTTCCCTTATCAATCACTTCCTCCTTAACGGTCTTAGGTATCACGATTTCGTTGAAGATATCCTTGAGCAAGTTTAACCTTCTGATCTTGGCTAAATGGATCAACGGCCCAGCATTGCTAACTGCTGTCATTTCATAGCCCAACCTATGTCAACCTCAAGATCCTCCAAATCGTATCTAAACGGTATGTTCCTCTTTTTTAGCTCTTCCAACGCTTCTCTGTATGTTATCCCTGCTATCTCAGCCGCTTTCCACAGCGAAACTTTCCCCTCCCTGTACAACTCTAATGCCTTCTTAATCTTATATTCTCTAAGCGATTCCGCTATAAGCTTGCGTATCAGCGTTCCCTTGTCTATTCCTTCCTCCTTGCTCAATCTTTCGATCTCTTCAACCATCTCCTTCGGCAACCTAACCGATGTCGTTACCATCTTCACAATTACATCTTATTATGAAGTATACTTAAAACGCTTTCTAAACTGACAGGTAGCGTATCTGATCTACACTGCTTACAACAACTATTATATATTCAAATTCAATTCAAGTAATACTCGATTCCCACTTAAATCACCACGTAAGTGTATTTTATCATCTATTTTCTCATCTAGGCATCCTAGATCCTTCAATTTAGATGCTAAATCATCTGATAAACTTTCATTTAATCCAAGAATATGCATCAAATATTTTTGAATTTGATCTTTATTGAACTTACCTTTACTACGAGCCTTCTTAATTTCAGAAACGTAGATTGTTAGATCACTTGTTAGACTACTGTAAGACATAAGTAAGAAATCGCATTGCGCTTTATCATTACTATTTTTCCTTGAGATCAGATTCGGAGAAAATATAAAAATATTGCCGCTTTTATCTTTACTCACGATTTCTTCAAGAATTTCTTTTGAAGTCTCCAACTCTATTCGAGTACTTGAATCTACTTGTCCTTCTTCTATGCGTTTATCTATTAGCCAGATTGCATTATCCAGATCATCCCTAATAAATAGTATTGAGTAAAAACCAAATTTTCTTTTATCACAAACAAATTCATATCCCGGTAACCTAATCTTTAACGTATTTATTAAGATGTTTTTGGCAATCTCTTCAAAATTTTGGATTTTCTCAGTTGCTTTTGATCTTATATACACCTTTTCAACTGCTCTTAAGATACGTAAAATATCGTCTAACGTTGATATGGTTAAGTAAAAATCGACTTCATAGTATTTCGCAGGAATATTCCAAATTATTCCTCCAGAAATATCACTGAAGACTTCTTTTTCGGTTGAGACAGGATTATCAATAGATTGTAGAATCACTCTACCAAAGTGCTCTTGTTTGTTTTCTCTTACCTTATCTATATTTTCTTCAATAGCCTTCTTGATCTCTTCATCAATTTCGTTTTCTATAATCTTTTGGATGAGGCCATTCCAACTTTCAGAATACTTGCTAAAAACTTCATTTTCTATAATTCTTGCAAATTCATGATGGTAGAACATGTTCTCTGGAGATTGGTATATTGTTTGAGTATAAAATGAATTAAGACTATCCAATAGCTGGTTGTAAGGTTTTTGTTGGAGTATTTTGTCTATATTCAATAGGAAGTAATAGTGATTTACCAGCACACAGTTCTGAGAAAAGTAACCGTCTAAAATTGTAAAAGATAATTTTCTAATAAATTTAAAAAGGGATAATAAGTTTTCGAGTTTAGTTCTTTGTGTTGCATCCTCAATTCTTTCCAAGTATTGATCTTCTAACAAGTTCATTTTAGTTAATTCAATAAATTTATCATTATTTAATTTATTTATTATTTTCAAAGTTGTAAATAGTTTAAAGACTCTGAATATCTCTTCTCTTTTTACTATCTTTTTAAATGCCTCTTTAACCGAGGCATCATCTACATTTTCAGTTAAACTTCGGATGAATTCATCCTTTTCATGAATTATGCTTCTCAGCAACGCGTGCTCGGATGTAAAAGTCCCTACAAGATGACCAATTGAATATAGCATCGTCCAGCACTTTAGAAATTCTTCTGCAGAAGTAAATTCTACGTCATTTAGCAGAGATACTGGACTAGTAAATCCAAAACCCAGTGCTTCAGAACTTCCAACCCTCTTTATCTCTTTTATCAGAGTTAACATTGTTGCAATGTGCACACATCTACCAAAAGATGGCACATCGCCAATCTCATGAATTATACCCAAGTGCATAACCTTTTTTTCAAGTCTATTATCTCTCCCAAGTCCTTTAGTATCTGATAACACTCTTTAGACTCCTCATGAAGATGTATCGTTTGTTCGCCAAAGAATGGTATTCTTACTTCTAATTTGGTCATTTTATCACTAATTATGGAACTGCTATTTGACATGTCTTTACAACCCATTTAGATACCCCTTTAGATTAGGTTTAGATTATGATATGAATAAGAACGCTTTAATCTTCTATTCTCATCTCCTTATCGTAATTTATTAAATACTCTATTTCTTCATCATTCAGACCATATATTTTTCCGATTAGCTCATCAATTTCATTAACAATACTTTTACATCTGTTTACTTTAAATTCGAGAGATTTGTAACCTTTCCTTTTCTCAACGTAATACGAATTTTGCCTGTAACATTCCATCAGTTTCTCAGCCATTTTTTTAAGTTCATTCAAAATATCAGGAGTTAGTGAATCTTCTGGTGGAATTGGGAATTGCTTGATAGTGTTCTTAGTAAGATCCCTACAATCCGAGACAGTCAACCAGAACCAGTAAAATAGCGTACTATTTATTGCACATAGGACAAAATCCGCATATTCTGGTTTTACTTTGATCATCATCCAATGTGAAGCTCTTACCTCTTGACCGTTTCTGATTCCTTTTGGCTCATAATTCAGTGCCTTTGTCCAATATGATTCCCCACTATCGTGATAATAAATTGGTACACCCTTTTTATCGTCGATTATGTCTTCCAATTTCATCGGATTCGAAAATAATTTGCTAAAAATTCTGTAGTCGATCTCATTTCCTATTTTTGGAATAAAATCCTCAAATTGGAAAGCAAACTCGCTTGAGTCATATATTGGAGGGTTCCTCAGTATAATATTTCTATTTTCTTCGGTGAGTCTTATGTATCGAGAAGTCTTAACTCTCTTTGGTTCGGATGGGTCTTTTCTGCATATTGTTATTGCTGTTCTCTGCATAACTCCTTTGAAAACAGGTTGAGGTCGAATAGCAAAGTTAATGATAATAAAATCGTTAGCATTCTTATATAAGAAATCTCTTAGCTTTTTAAATTTGGGCTGACAATAAGCTGAGTTTGCATGAATAAATCCAAACATACCCCTCTGTTTAAGTAGATTAATTGATAGCCTAATAAAGGCATCATAGAGATTCCTAACATCTTCTTCAAGAAATTCTGCATAATCTATCTCATTTAGTTCTACATAAGGCGGGTTCCCAACAACAATGTCAAATCCACCCTTCTCCAAGAACACTTCGCTAAATTCCATTATCCAGTGGAAATAACCAATCTCTTTTAATTTATCCTCATTTACTTTCAATTTTTTCTTAGCAAGAATGTATGATATGTATTCTTTGTTTAATCTTTGATTAAACCTATCTGTTATCTCGTCAATTAGCTTCTTAAGCCTAATAGCATAGTCCGTGTTCAAAGACACAAGTAAAATCTTGATTAAATCGCTCCTCAGCCTTAGAACCTTCTTTAACCTATCTTGAGTTAGCTTTTGACCAAAATGATCTCTAACTTCAGCAAGAAGTGCATAAGCGTTCGTGCCGATTACTTTGTCCATCTTCTTAATGTAGTCTTCAAGTTCTTTATCAAGCTCAATGCTTAAGGGTTCTCCATCCACACCAGTAAAGAACTGCTCCAAAGTGGCTTGACCTTCGACCCTCTCAAATGCGTCGAGATCTGCAAAGCCTATTAAGGTGTTCCCAACTCTTAAATTAAAGTGAACATTTGGAAATCTTACATGTGTTCCTTTTCTTGTGTCAAAATGCTTTGCCAAGCTCAAAAACAATCTCGCCCTTGCAACTTTTATCGCACTTGGTAAGATATCGACACCATACAGATTCCTTGAAATTATGATATGGAACTTAATCTTGAGTATTCTTTCATTTTCGTCGTCATCAATAGTTATTAGGGGTTCTTTGATTATCTCCCCTTTTTCATTAGCAGTTAAAATAACGAAGTTTTCGTAAGAAAATCCAAGCTCCCTTGCTCTTTCCCAAATTTTCTCATAAATCTCTACGAGAACATTAATTGCCGTTTCAAGAAAATGACCGCTACCGCAGGCGGGATCGAGGATCTTTATGTTTTGCATCTCATTAAATAAAAACTTATAATGCCCTTCATTGGTATCTTTCTCAAAGAATTCGTCTAAGCTTTCATATCCTGTGCCAAATTTCTCATTTATCCTATCGATAAGATAGGGTTTAATTGTATTATTGCAAATATACTCTGTTATAGGCTCCGGAGTGTAGTAAGCTCCTTTCTCTTTTCTGTCCTCGGCTGTCATTAATTTCTCAAAAATAGCACCTAACACAAATTCGTCAATATTTCCTTCAGTCCAATCTCTACTTTCGAATAAGTTAAGAATTGGAACATCAGAATCCTTGACCTTTTTAGGATCCACTCTCTTAAGAAGATCGGTCTTACCCTCAATGTAGAATACCTCATCTGGAATCTCTACATCTTCAAAATTACCGTTAAGGAAGGGTGCAGGTCCGGTAACTACAATCCTACCAAACTTATCATCTTTATAATAAATTCCATCATTAGGCTCACTCATCATTGCCTTGAAGAGTTCTCTCAAGAACTCGTAATAGCTATCAAATCCAAGTTCTTTGTATTCTTTAAATTTAGTTACTAAGTAGCGAGGATCGTTATTTAGAAAACCTCTCTCTTGCAGATACCAGATTATCAACAATTGCATTAACAAGTCATCGGCAAATTCTTCCTTCTTTTTATCATCAGTTATACCTTTGATATTCTTAAGGTTCTCTCTCGCTTTAATATAGAGCTTGTAAAACTCTTCTATGATGTCACTTCTATCAAATAGCTCATCCCAGCATTGCCAATTTCCAATATCTTTCAGAAGTTTCTTAAATTTCTTCTCAAAAGCTGGAGAAATCTTATCAAGAGATTTTCTTAGAGTAACAACTCTTGATCTTAAACCGTCTGTAACTCTTCTTAAGAATATGACATAGTTATCAACAAATAAAATACCATATTCCTTTCTTTCACCCTCTACAAGGGATGCTGACTCTTCTATTTCCTTTTTCAGCTTACTTAGATCTTCCTTGTAATTTTGACCCTTTCGAACTACCAAAACATCAGCGATCTCGAATTCCTCATCCTCGTTAACAATAAATTCTCCTTCTCTGACTTCTTTATAGCCCTTTTTTCTTAAGTGTTTGATCAAGTTATCATAATTAAGCAAGTTTTTAACCATCAATACCACCACCCTATTAATTTTTCATACAACTTTTTGTCAATATCTCCTATCTTAAAGTAGTCATAAATAACATCAATTAGCTTAGCTGGATTTGTTACTTCCAACTTGCTTCCCTTTTCTTTAATTACTCCAGTTTGTATGAGATGTTCTTTAAACTCTTTTCTTTCTTGAGAATTAAGCTCAGACCACGCTAAGTAAGTTAGTACTCTCCTTAGCTTGTTTCTATCAATTGTTTGAGTAAGTTGTTTTTGTCTTAAAAGCTGGTAGAGATAATTCCATAAATCTCTAATTAGACCAGTTTGACTAATTTTACTCCTATGTTTTGGCAGAATTTCTTCTTTAAACTTTTCTCCCACTTCAGAAATTAATTCTGCCATTTTTGCTAAGTCAATACCTTCGGTTTGCGCTTCTGAAAATTCCCATAGTTTAATGAATTCTCTACACGTAGATTCAACAAGCTTGCCGTTTTCATAAACCACTACCTTCTTTCCAATTTTTCGATTACCACGATAAACTTCAAACATAGCAATCAACTTACCATTATTGTTGACTAACGTATAAACGGGCTTCTTAGACGATACTAGTGGTAGAACATTCTCAAAATCTTGTTTCTTTAATCCTAATTTATTCTGCACGAAGTCCAATAGCTCAAACTCAGCTAAAACTTCTTCTGGAATGCCACCCCTTATTAACTTCAAGTCTTCACTCGCAGAAACTTCTTCTAATTGACTAATACTCAATTCAGCCAAATTCTTTAGTTTTTCTCCAAACGTTTCGATGGAGATTTCTTCTTCATCTGCACTGAGGATGTAGAATTCCTTCCCAATTAACAAAGTAATGTCCTTAATCTTCTCTTGCAACTTGGCAAGTATACCCAAAGAAATTTCAATCTCTTGAACCGGAACGAAATTCTTCACAAATATATTCTTCTCATTTCCTATTCTACTAACTCTACCAACTCTCTGAACTATTATCATTGGATTCCAAGGCAAATCGTAGTTTATGACACCATCACCATCTTGCAAGTTAACACCTTCACTCAAAGAATCGGTTGATACGAGAATCATCAATTCTCCCAGCCTATTAACCACATCGTATCCATCGTTAGCTTCCGGGGCAAACCTCTTTATCATTCTCTCTTTTTCTTCGACATCTAAATCTCCGGTTACCAACCCAATCTTTATAGAACCTCTTTTAGTATCAAAGAGATACGTCAGTGTTGTTTTTTGATCTCTTATCCAATTCTCAAGGTTGCGATAGATGTACTCTGCTGTATCTTTGTATTGTGTGAATATTATATACTTCTTACCAGCCAATTCCGTATACATTAACTGCTTCAACTTTTCAAACTTGGGATCTTTGTAGGTATAAACAGGATATATGTCATCTCCATCACGAATTTCACCCAACGTAATTGGATTTCCTTGCTCATCTTTTATCTTAACTTTTTCCAATTCTGCTTTTATCTTTTCCATGATCTCCTTATCTCTCTGAAGATCTTCAACCATCAGCTTAATACCTTTCTTTAAAGCACTGAGTATTCCCGGTTTCTTCTTCAGCTCTTCAAAGAGTTCCTTCTCATCTCTGAACTCAGGTAATGGTAACGCTTCAGTTCCGAGTCCTTTTGAAATGAAGTTAATTAGCATTCTAAGCTTTGGATTGTATTGATATTCAGCTGGTAGATCTTCTTCCTCAGTTAATTTTCTAATAATATCCTCTTTTTCAGCAATAGCTATAAACTGATCCCCAATTTTCTCCAACTCTTTTATGAATCTATCTAAGGATAATTCATCAATTTTCGTGCTAAAATCTTTGAGAATGTTGTAAAACTTCAGATTCTTAGAGTATATCTTATCTAACGTCTTCTCAAAGGCGAATATACTGCTTTCAAGTCTTTTTGATAGCAATAACTTAAGAATTGTGTCGATAGGGACTGCAACGGTCTCTTCTTCAATCTTCTCTGGTTTTTCTTCGAACAGCGAAGAGCTTGAATTACCTATGACGACGAAACCACTCGTGTAAAGTTTAGTGTACGCAAACTCTAAGTTCTCAAGGAGCACTCCTACTTCTTTTAGGAAATTCCAGTATTCCTTACAGTTGGTTATATTATCATAGAAGACTTTTTCGGGTTCTGGCTCTTTGAATACAAGTTCTTTGTCTCCAACTTTGATTTTACCGTCTTTTCCAAATGTTTCTTTGATATATCTCCTCGTTCTAAGTATCATAATTTCATCCAAGACCTTCTCCTTGATCTCTTGCGCCTTGATACGTAGCTCAGATTCATACTTTGGATTCTCTTTCCACTTTTTCTTCAAATCCTTAAACTCCTGGAACAGTTGAGTTACATTAACTCCCTCTGCTTTAAACGTTGAGAATAGATTGTCCGAAAATAGTTTAATTAAGTTGTATATATCCCATATTGTATTGTTGAGTGGAGTAGCTGTAAGAAGGATGAATTTGTTCTGGAAGAGACTAGGATTCTTATGGTCTTTAAATCTTAACATTCTTGCATTCTTCCATCTGTTAGTCTGACGATTTCTGAATTTATGGGCTTCATCTATCAGAATCAAATCATAGTCATAGTTTAGACCTAGATCTACTATGTCTCTCTCACTGTAATTGCTAGAGATTCCAAGGGACATTAAAGCAACTTCTCCGAGCTTTAATATTCCATCATCTGTCTTCTTGTAAATTTCGTATATTTTGATTCTTTCAGTAGTTGTTGGCTTTTGCTTGGAGTAAATCTGACCACTAAAGAAGTAGCCACTCTTAAATAACAAGTGTTCCCATTGCGGGATTAAAGATGGTGGCAAAATCAATAGAGCCTTTCGATCCTTGCTAATACCATACTTATTTGGATCCCAATCGGGAAGTTTGCCAACAATATATTCCTCAATAATCGACGCACCAATAAAACTCTTACCAAGACCTACAGAATCTGCGATTATAACACCGTTATGCTTGTTTATTTTGTTTATAGCGTTGATAACTCCAATTAACTGAAATTCTGCTAGGATATCTTTCTTCTCGATGGGTTCAACTCTACCATCGAACCATTTCCAAACGAGCAATTTGAATAACTCTCTTGGAGTAACAAACTTTCCTAAATCTATCTTCCTCTCTTTAGCAAGTTCAAGTATTTTTAGAAGTTCTTCTCTAAAATCTTCACTCTCTACCCAAAGTTCATCAAACCATTTATTCAGCTCAATTATAGCGTTTCTATCCGTTAATAGAACATTTAGCTCCTTATTTTGCGTTAACCCTCTCGCTGTGAAGTTTGAAGATCCAACAATAGCAAGTCCCGGAGATTCGCCGAATTCATTGAACAATTCTTCAGGGCGCTTTATGAATAAATATAGTTTCGAATGTAGTTTTGATCGAGTATAAATCCTTATATCGATCTTGTCTTGTCTTATTAGCTCGTATAATTCCTTTATTTTTGAGGTGTCTTCCAATTCTGATAACTCTTCTAACATTTTTAGCTTAAGGTTGTAACTTTTTGCAAGTGCCCTTTTTGTTATTTCTGTTGTTTCATCACCTATAACAATCTTAAGAAATCCATTTTCTACGTTTTCGGGAAAATCATTTTTAACTAAGTTCCAACCACTTAAGAGGAAATAGCCTATCGCAAATTTCGCTTCTTTGCTACTTTTAATGTGAGTCCTAATATAGTCGATAACTCGTTTGCTCGTATTATCTATAATCTCAACCATATATCCCCCACCGGATACTATCCTAAGCTTAAAATTAACCTATAATCATCCTCAGGAATCTCCCTCATAGCCTTTCCCATCAGATGTCCCGACCATTTCTTCTTGTTTGTAATGAATTTGAGCTTCGGAATTAAGGGCTTAAACTCAATAGGCTTATCGAATATCTTAACGGGCTTAATCTTAACCCTCTAAGGGAAAGTTTCGTTAGTTCTCATACCCTTAGAGCTGAAAATCCTAGTTGAATCCTTAAACGGCTCTGAAACTACTTCGAACACTCCGACGATTCTTGAAGGTTTAACATCATCACCAACCTTCTCCTGCTTGAGATAGATCACGAGCTTATCCTCGGGCTTAACCTTGGCAATAGTATTCTTGTGCCTCTCCGGAACTCCCCAAACATTTCGCTCCCTTATCACCTTCCAGTTAGCTTCGTTTGTAATGCAGAGCCAATAAGCCATTAAATCACCTCTCAACCTTTATAGCCTCAGTAAACTTCTTAGCATAATATTCGGAAATAGCGTTATCTAACTCAATAAATTTTTGAACAATTTGGATTATTCTTATTCAGCTTATACATTTTTGCTCTTCCAACTCTTCTCGTTTCTATGACTATCCCAAGATCCTCCAACGTTTTCCAAATTTTAAGTAGAGTTGTTCTGCTAATTCCAGCTCCTTTAGCTATCTCCGTTTTGGAGTAATCGAAAGTCTCGTTATTGATTAAGAAGTCGATTACCCTGATTATCGGATTATCCTTCCCCAAGAATTTCAAGAATAACGTTTCTTCCTCCATCTTATCACCATCTCCATTAAGCCGATGGCTTATTATTAAACCAAATAAACACTAACGTTTAAATAACATTTCATCAATGCTCACCAAGATGAACGATGACGAACTTCACAACATTCTGAAAGCTACAATTCTTAAGAAGAAAATGGGGACACGCTCATACGAGCTTCGATACTGGAATTCCCAAACATTTACGTGGATTGGCTAAAGAAGTTGCCGAAGAATTAATCAAAAAGGGTTTATTACCCGATAAGCCTACCTCCTACGATTTGGAAGTCTCGTTAAATCCGAGAAGAAAAACTAAGATCGATGAGATCATTGAGAAGTATTTATAATACTCACTAAGAATTGGCATCTTCTCTTCGGCATAAGCGGCATCTTCTCTTCGGCATAAGCATAAGCAAGATGAATGTTCGTAATCACTATAGAGAGTTTTGAAATTCTTAGGTAAATTTTAAGGCAATTTAAAGTGTAAGTTTTAATGGTATGCCAAGCTGGTGGGTTCATCGCTTTTTTGCTCATGAACTTGGACTTGATGTAGAATTAAGCAGAATAGTTGATGAGATTATAGATTTTGCCCATATACTACCGGATGAATACAGGATACTAGGAGGTTACATCTTTAGATTTCCAGAAAGAGTCGAAAAGAGACACGATTGGGTGAAGGATTATCCGGTTGAAGCTGTGAGACAGTTTTATCGATATTTTGGAATTGAGGCTGTTAAAGCCATGATACTACATGCTTGTTTAGATTATGTTTACGAAAATTTGAGATGGTGTATAGATAAAAACATAAAATTTGACATTTATAAATCTTTGGAAAAATTAAACAACTCTGGGTTTTTGAAAAAATTAAGAAATACAGAATTTGCGAGCGTTATCGATCAGATCTATGATTTTATTTCCAATAATGCCGAGAGAATAAAGGAGTTAATCGAAGTAGATATTGATCCGTCGAGGATTGTTGGTCGTTGTGAGGTATGCGGTAACGTTTCAAATGATGTAATTTGTTGTGATCACTGTGGAACGTTATTTCCGGGATGGTTATGGATTACTTTTCTAGAAGAGATAAGGGAACTCAAGGATAGAATAGCTAATCCTACTTATGGGATTGTAACGTCCATTGATAGAGAGAATGAGATGCTAACAATTCGCCTGTTTTCTGAGCCAAAGGACTTTGATGAGGGAACGATTGTAGGATGCGTTGTAGGTAATAGAGTTGAAAAAATCGGAAAGATCATCCATTTTGATAAAACAGACAACGAAATAACAGTTGATTTCAGCGAGTTAAAGATACCTGAGTGGTTAAAGAAAAATAAAAAGGTAAAGATAGCCAATGCTGAGAATTTAATTGGATATCATCTACAGCAAGCTTGGATTTTAGAGACTCGACGTAACTTTAGAGGATTATACGATATCATTGCTGAGATCCTAAAAAGTTCTTTGTCCTATAAGAGCAAACAAGAGCTAAAAGAGAGCTTAGAGAAAGTAATTAGAAATGCTGAAAGTGCTATTAAAGCGCTTAGACAGAAAGAGAAGGAGAGGATTAATTCAGTAGATTTTGAAGATATGACCAGTCTGAGTGGCTTTGAGTTAGATGATTCTCAGATTAATGTCGTTAGACAGATACTTGGTTTGAAAGATAACCAAATTCTCATAA
>Ga0256833_1001864_pt1 | contig 15192 bp, 10 predicted proteins | sample 356284metaG_FD_190535 | JGI IMG/M metagenome (GOLD analysis project Ga0256833, IMG submission 190535) | Hydrothermal vent microbial communities from Mid Atlantic Ridge, Atlantic Ocean - 356-284 | ecosystem: Environmental > Aquatic > Marine > Hydrothermal vents | place: Atlantic Ocean: Mid...
AATGCGATAAAAGCAATGGATGCTTTAAATATTAAGTTGATATTAACTATTTGCAAACCAAAAAATAGAGGTAAAAATATAAATAGATTCTTCAAATATTGATGTGGACGCATTAATTTAATTATATTCATACTCTACTCTCTAAGATACATAATTTACTATGCAATTATATCAAAATATATTTTTATTTAGTATGTTTTATCTATTAATCTCTATTTTTGCGCCATAATTATTGTATCTATCTAGAAAAATATAGCTTCCATTTGCATCATCTTTTTTTATAATAGCATAAAAACCAGAATTTTTTAATCTATCTCCATAGGCTTTTTGCACATCCTCTCGATATAAACCACTAAAACCAAAACCAACTATTTTTTTATTCATATTTAAGATTAATATATATTTAGGCGCGTATCCATCTTTAAAATTGTAGCCCCATCCAATTATATTAAGATATCTATTACTCTTTTTATAAATTTTATCAACAGATATATGAAACTCTTTATTGTAATGTATAGGCTTGTTATAATTGGAGCCAATTGGTGTGTTTAGCATATCTATTTTATACTTTAAACTTTTATTAAAAAAAGATGATTGGCTATCTCCTCTTTTCCAGTGATAAAACTCTACATTTGGATATAAGTTTCTGAGTTTGGTTTTATTTATATTGTCTATTTTTATATTTATAACAGGTTTTATATATTTACCTATATACTCTTTATATATAAACAGTTGATAAACAGTAAAAATTACACTTAATATTAATCCGAAATAAATAATCTGTTTTTTGAATCTGTTATAAAAATAGTTCGATATAAAAATATATACAGTAGTCCATGCAATTAAGGACAAAATAACATACTTATACTCATATAGTAAATGTATATTAGAGTTATAATCTTTTATAACCAATTCTATAGTATATAAAAAGAAAAACTGCAAGAAAAATAGTAACGAAATAGACCATTTTGAAGTTATTTTATTTAAAATTATTTTATATATTATAAAAAAATAAAAAAGTATTAAAGATAAACTTAATATCTTATTTAATGAGAAACAGACTCTCCCGCTTAAATTAAAAAAAGCACCGCTCAAATAAGTTAGATATGTATCTATATGCTTTAAATCAAATTGCATCAAAGAATAAACAAAATATATCAATATAGCAATAAGTAATATATTTTTAATCAGCCTTAAAGAGTTATTTAAATATATAGAAAGTGATATAAATACTATAATTACACTTAAACTTTTGATAATTAAAAAAGATAAAGTTAGTGCAATTAAAGATGTTATCAAATATAGATATTTTTTGGATTCATAAAAATATACTATAAAGTAAAATGATAAAAGAGCTAGAAAATACCCCATTATTAACAACTCGTTAAAGTTCCACAAAATACTAACTTCATTAGTAAGATTAAAAATTAATATAAACGATAATACTTTTATAAATAAAATATATTTTTTATTGTAGTTGTATTTAAATATATTGTTGATATATATTAATAATATATAAAATATACCGAATACAGAAAAGAAGTTTGCCAAAAATAAGACTATAGGGTTTATATCTTTTAAATTTATATTTTTAAGCGTTTCCGGCCAAAATTTCCAATTATTACTAGATATAAAATCTGTTAATGTGCTATTGCTGTGCAGGTGCCAATATTCTAAAATAGTAAAAAAATAATCAATAAAAATATATAGATAGAATATGGTAAATATAAAAGTTGCAACCTCTATTTGTCTATTTGTTATTTTCATTTATATACTCGATTTTCAATAAGTTCTTTACACTGTTTTGGATTTAGTGTTATGTGCCAAGCGCCATGTTTAGAACCTGCAAAATGGATAGGAATACTGTAGCTATTTTTGCTATTTGCGCAATTGTGTAGATGTTGTCTCCAATTTAAGTATTCACTCTCTTTGCAAAATATCTGCATTGATGTTATCATAGAGAGGATAATTATTGTTATCGAAATATACTCAAAATATATATTTTTATTAGAGATATATATAATTAACCAACTTAAAACAATATAAATATAGAAAAAATATCTCGGACTTGTATATGTAATTTCAAAATGTGTTCTATAAAGAGTTGAAGCCAACATAGCAAATAGTAAGTAGTAAAAAATATATATCCACTTATCTTTATAGCTAACTACTAGCGCAACTAATAAAAAAATTAATAGTGCCACCCCTCCATACAAGAGTAGTGTAAAATCTTTTGCAATCCAATTGGAGTAGTCACTCATAAGTAAAGCACCAAGATAATATTTTCCAAAGTAAAAAGCTATATATCCATTAAAATATAAATTTTTAATAATCTCTATAGTAAAATGTGTATTTGTATCTATAGCATGTTGGTTTAACATGATATTTAGTTGTATAAAAGATAATATTATAGATATAATTAGTGTAATAAGTTCTTCTTTTTTGTTTTTTAAAATAATTAACCTATATATTTGAACTGGTATTAAAGTTACTATTATTGGAGAAGATAAGCCCCCAATAATAAGTAAAATATTCTTTAATAACTGATTTTTTTGCTCTTGCCAAAGAGCAACTAATAATATAAATATACCTGCAAACCAAAAAGTATATAGAGGTAAACCATATACCTCTGCATAAGCAGGAATAAAATATATAATTATTGCAGATAGAATTTTGTGCTCTAAAATAGTTGGTGCATAGACAACTATTAGAGATACTACTATTATAAATACCCAAGTTATATATGTGCTTATTTCCGGATAATATAGTGGAGATATACTCATAGATATATTGGTAATAATTTTAGAAATAGTTATATAATAACCTTGCACTGGCTCAAAAAGATTAAACCAACCACTATCTAAATAAGAGACTAAATTAATAGTTCCATCTTCATTCCAAATATCAGGATGTATTAACTGGTCTCTCCTTTTTAAGAAAAGAAGTATAAAAAAGAGTATTGAGAGTAAAGCGACTTTCTTTTTTTTATACAATTTAGTTATTTTCATATATTAATAGTCAATAATTAATATATATAATCAGATAATGCTTCAAACCACTTATCTGCCATTTTTTTATACCCTTGTTTGTTTGGGTGTGTATATTCTAGATAATCATCTCCACCTAAAAGGTGACTCATATCTACTGTAATTATATCTTTATCATTTAAGTTACTTAAGTATTCTCTAAGGTTATTGTCAAACTCTTCAATACTTTTGTCCCAAAACCATCTATTAATAATTAAAGCTACAAAAATTTTTATATTTTTATTGTGATCTTTTTCGTATCTTTTTATTTCGCTTACAATCTTTTTTATTCCATCTATACTTGGTTTTCTGCTTCCATCATTTGTTCCAGCATGTAATAATATAATATCGGCAGGGTTCTCTTCTAAAAACTTATAAACATTATCTGCAATTTGATAACTTGTCCAACCTGGATGACCTTCGTTATCTGGATCAAACTTTGGTTCTACATTATAGCCAGCTCTTCTGCTTCCAACAAAATCATACTTGTATCCTGCATCATCTAAATTCCAAGCTAAAAAAGAGCGATAAGCAGTCCTTTTACCAGCTGGAACTAAATTATTACCATTGGAATCGTAATATGCATTAGCATCATCATATGTAATTGAATCACCTAATGGCATAATTTTATATAGAGTTGAGCTTTTATTGTCTCCGCCTCCACATGATGACAAAAATAGTATAATGGTAGTAAATATAGCTAAAAACCTTTTTCTCATTTAAAAGACTCCTTTTTAAATATAATAATATCTAAACATAGATAATATTTAGGTTAGTTATTATTTACATTTAAATGGTATATTTTATTGGTTGGTATAAGTTTTTTTGTTCTTTTATCTAAAAGATATATCTTGATATTATGATGAGCAGATTTTAAATTTTTAAACTTATAATTAAATTTAAAACCTGATTTGAGATATCTGTCGTCATTAAAATACTCTTTTACATCTGGTCTTAATATTCTTGATTTAGCTAAGAATCTTTTAGAATCTATCTCTATAACTACTGTATAATTTGTAGATGGATAGTTATTAACCACATACCAACCTTCTATACTAATCATATTTTTTCTATTTTTTATTGATTCTACATTTACTCTTGTATGAAGGTTTCTATTTATATCAATAGGCACACTATTTAAATTGGCAATCTCTGTATTGATATCTATTATTTTAGCATAAGCTTTACACTCATGATTTACAAATTTTATACTTAAATTATAGTTTTTACCTTGCTCTAAGTTATCTAACTTAAAGGCGATATCTAATTTTGTAAATTTTAAATTCTTGCTATTAAACTTACTGCTATATCTAGGATAAAAAGTTTGACTATACTTATCTAGCGATACAACAACTGCACATATATTAGCATTTGCTTTTTTATCATATGCAAATCCTTTTATCTCTATTGGTCTTGTTGTATCTATAATTTTTAATGTATGCACATTTGACTTATTAGTTAAAATATTATTATTTATTTCTATAGTATAGTTTATATCCCCATTAATAGTTGGTAATTTTTTTATTTTTGAAGGAAGAGTTATTTTGTCTATTCCAAAGAAAATTTTATCCTCTTTTGCTTTTTTTAATCTTGCTTCTGCATGTCCAACAGATGGAAAAAGAAGACCATTTTGAGCTTGATAGTATCTACGCTCGAATTCAGGTATGCTAACAATAAAATGATATATATATGCAAATATAGAAATAATATATCCAATATAAATTAGTTTAATATTAAAGTTATATCTGCTAATATATCCTATATATATCAAAGAAGTTAAAAGTAGTGAGTATATAGCATATCTAGAGCTTAGAGCCTGTTCTGCTCCTGCTCCTGCCCTTGATAATCCAGCTAGTGATGCAGTAACAATTATAAATATAATTAACCAGCCAATAAATGGCAGTTTTTTTAAGAAATATTTAATATTAAATATAAATAAAATAATAGAAATTATACCAATATATAGTGATATAGGAGATTTTCTTCCCCAATTTCCTAAAAAGTTAAAAATATACTCTATATATGATGGTAGCGCATATTTTAAAAGTTCAATTGGATTTGTGCTTCTAGTAGAGCGTTCAAAATGTAGCAGATAAAAATATATTCCTGCAATAATTATAATTATTACTATAGATTGCAGTAAAAATTTCCATTTTTTTTCCAATATAGCATATAATATAAATATTGGTATTAGTGCAAAAGCACCCCCACCAGTAAACACAGCAAATATAAAAAATATATAAGTTAAGATATATTTGTTAGATACCATATAGTATATGGAAAGAGTTGCAAAAAGTAGTTGCCAATATTGTTGAATTGATGTCATTGCCCAAGTTGTCAGTGCAGATTGTGAAAAGTTTAGCATTACTATTGCTACAGGGGCAAATAGAAATATACTAGAATTAACATATCTCTTAAAATATCTCCATATTATATAGAGTAAAATAAAAAGTCCTAAATTTCCAAAAATAGTTAAGTGTATAAAATTAACTTCATTATCTATATAGTATTGTAGTAAATGTATTACTCTATTAAATGCTATTCTGTGATCTCCATGTTGCTGAAAAAGAAGTGTAAAATTATCTGATATACTATTGTGTAAAAATTGATGTAAAAAATCTAATACTGTATCATAATCATCCATTACAGGCATAAAAGATGTATATTTAAGAATAATAGCACAATAGAGAATAATTACTAATAAAATTAATGTAAGTGCAACTTTGTCTATGGTTCTATATTTAGTCACTTTTTACTTCCTTGGTGTATATATTTAATATAATTATATAGCTAAATACCATGCTAATAAACATTAAACTAGCTAAAATATCTCCATTGCTAAATAGATAATCTTTTATATATGCATAAACAAATATATATATATTTAATGCTCCTAATATATAAAAAAGATATTTGTTAAATCTATATACCACCAATAAAGTAGCAATAAATCCACTAAACCACCCAAAATACGCACCTTGATGAACAACCGTTCCTCTTGTTAAGAGTAAGCTCCATATTATAGTATAGATAAAAAAAGATATAAGTAGCAACTTAATAAATTGTTTCTCTTTGGTATCAATATCTTTTATAAAAAATATGAATATAGATAAAAATATAGCAAAAAATAGATATCCATAGTTTGTTCCAAAAAAGACTTTTGATAGTATCTCATTAGCTGGTATAGAAAAGATTCTGGTAAAATCAAAATATATACTACTATATATATCTTTTATATGTGATATTTGAAGATTTATCCAATAATCTAAAGTAATATTATTATAATATCTAATTAATACTTGTAAAAATGTATCTGTTGTAGGTTCGTTAAGACCAGCCAAATGCCACTTTAGTAATCTGTCTCCGGGTGGGTCTATAAATTTTTGATAGTAAACCCAAGGTAAATATATTAAAATCGCAATAAAAAAACCTTTTAATAGATATTTTATACTATCCCTACTTTTTAATGTAAATAGTATAAGAAAAGAGAGAGAAAGCAGATAAAATACTCCTCCACCATGCGTTAAAAAACTCAATACAGAAGATATAGCAAATAGCATATAATGCTTTTGCTCTTTTGTTTTTGATATCCAAATTTTATATAAATAGTAAAAGGCTATTGCTTGGTAGAGTGCAGAGAGTAACTTGGGCCACATAAATAGTGAATTTACAAATACAAAGCCATTAAAGAATATTAATACCATAGAAAAAAATATAAATTTTTTATCTTTTATAATCTCTTGCAACATAAAAAGTATGAAAATAATAACAAGTAATTGCATTCCTATTGTAAATGTAAAATACGCAGAGCCTTTAGTAGATATTACACTAAAGAAAAGATAGAAGGCTGTTTGTAAAGGTGGTCTGTCACTAGACAACCAAGTGCCAAATAGGGGAGATGGTATATGATTATGCAGTATTGCATTAGCAAAAAATTCAGGTATCCAATTATCTACAGGAAGATGGTGCCATCTATTTGCTGATATAATTTGATAATTGGATAAAATATCTATACCCACAAAAGATATAAAAGTAATTATTCCCATCATAGAAAACAATAAGACAAATAGCCCAATAGCTTCATTTCTGGATTTACTACTTATGATTAGCACTTTACTTACAAAATAAATCATTACCAAGATGGATAATACTGTTCCAGCTTTTACATTAAGAAGAAAGACATAAAAAAGGCTCAAGGATAGTAAGCCATTAAATATAGACATATAAGAGAATGCAACCACTCTACTTTCATTTTTGCTATAAAAATAGCCATAAGTTATAGATATCCATATAGTAAATATTAATATATGCATTAAAACTTCTAAATAGTTTTTAAAGTTAACAATATTGATATTATTATATTGCTTTACGCCACCAATTCCAAGCCATCCATCTTTATCTTTTTTGTTAGCTTGTGCTACAACTCTTATCTCTTTATTTTTAAACTCTTTTGGAATTTTTAATACATAAGATGACCACACCTCTCCTCTTACTTGAAGCCCTTTTATTATGTATCTCTTTTTATCTTTAGATTCAATATATATATATGTATTTTTTTCTGTAGGATTGCCTATATAGTCAAATTTAATATACTTTTGTGGCTTTAGATAGTTGCTATATAACTTTATAACCTCTTGTTTATTATTTTTACAATAAGTTACTTTATGAAAATTATCAGAGTGTTTTTTAGTTACAAATGACAACTCTTTGTCTATACACCCATTATATATTTTAATATTTCTTGTTTCTTGGTAATAAAAAAGATAAAAAAGTGTAAATAGAGTTACAATAAAAAGTAAAAATTTGATTAATAGAGACTTTTTTGTTGTTTTTAGCATATTTCTATTTCCATTTCAAAGCTCTTGCCTTAATTACTATAATTAGATATCCAGTTTTAGCACATTATGGTCATCTAGTTTAAGCAGCTAAAGTGATAGCTTAACATTAATCTAGTAAAATCTTTAAAAGCAAAAATAAGGATTTTAAGATATGTTAAGTCTATCACTCAAATACAAGAACAAATTCTCACATAAAAAATATTATACAAAACTCTGAATTAATAAATACTGAATTAGTGAGTAAATATGGAGTAAATGTAAAAATTATAATGAAATAATAAGAACTATTATCTATACAGGTTAATTTCCCAAATTATTTTTTTTCCTCTTACAAATTGTCCTGTATATATTCTTGAATATTCAATATCTTTTAGAGGAACTGCTGCAATACAAGTTCCGTTTTTCAATACTCCTCTATCATAAAAATAGAAATCCAAATTTTTATTTACTCTATTGTTCTTTATGTTTTTGTCGTTATATATTCTTAAAAAAAACTGATTTTTTATATCTTCTTTATTGCAATGTTCTTTTTTATAATATATAATATTATCTTCTAAATATATATTAAACTTTGCTACTACATCTGGTTGTTTATTTTTAAATTTATTTAAATATTTTCTTTTGTTTATTAGCATATTAATACGAGAACTATCTAAAAAAAGTACAACTTTATTCTTATAAACAATTATAGAGTTTTTCCCAGGATAATCATATATCCTCTCATTTTTATCTATAATATACTTTTTCATTTTAGCCCATTCACTTTCATTCATTTTTTTAAACTTTAAATCTGTAAAATACTTAAATATTTTATATTTAGCCCAATGTGTGCTAAATGGTTGCTCGAATTTTAAATCCCATCCAAGAACATTGAATTTTCTACCTCCAACTATTTTAAAACTAACAGGTTCTGTAGTATATTGGTTATTCATTCTAATCCTATTAACAATTAAATTGGCTCTTAATATATCTGAATTTGTTTGTCTAATACCAGCATCGAAAAATATTGATATGTAATATATATTTATAATAAGAAGTATAATTGATAAACTTAAAGGAATAATTTTAAAATTTTTCTTAAAGAGTTTTACTTGAAGTATATAAAAACCAGCTATTACCCATCCAATTGTAAAGTGCGCTCTAGGAGGAATGTTTAAACCTAACAAAACTGGTAGGTTTATTATTATAGGTATCGATGCCAATAATATAATTATAATAGCAGTTGCGATTATTTTTACAGTATTTGTGCCATTATTTGAAATTTTTAATAAAATAGCTGAAAATATACCTAAAATTGATAATAAAGCATAAAATATATTAAATTGATTCTGAAAATGATCTAATTTAATCCATGAGATGTATGTATTCTTCAATCTATGTAAATAATTTGAAAGAGGTGCAATTTCTTTTGCTTTTGCTAACCTGTGTTCATGCTCCCATCCATTAATTCTTAAGACTAATTCATTAATTTCATATGATACAAAATATGCTATTGCTATTATAGCTATAATATATATATATTTCATTAAAATAAACTTCATAGATTTTATATCATTAATATTTATAAGTTCAAAAATTAATTTAAAAATTGTTATTGTTATAGTCACCTGAATAATAGTTTGATAGTTGGCGATAGAAAATACCAAAAGTAAAAAACCTAACAATTTTAGATAGATATTTTTTTTAAATAGAAGCATAAATCCATATAAACCAAAAACAAGAGTAATCCATGTTGTTATATTAGTGCTAAAAAATAGGTTATGAGCAAACATGGGTGTAGCAGAAATCAATAAAGTTCCTATAAAAATATCTAATTTATTCGTTATGTTAAAAAATCTAATTGTTAAAAACCCTAATAAAGTAAATGAGAATATACCTATGATACCATGAAGATATGGCATAATCTGTAAAACACCAGAAAAAATATAATCATTCATAAAGGCTTGACCCCACCTTGCAGAATTAGTAATCAACAAGCGTGTATTATCATCCCCATAAAATCTCATATAATCATCAGCTGGTAAACTATAGTAAAAGATCTTTTGGCCATATATTAATATATTGACAATAAATAATATAAAAAAAAGTTTTATAAACTCTATATTTACATTAAAATATTTTTTTATTTTTGAATCTATATTATTTTTCATGAATACCTCTCTTTGCTTTTAATAGCAACTTAAAATAAAATATAAATATAAAACATATAAATATTTTCTAAATTAAGTATGCAAAACTATTCTATCTTTAAACCTTTATTATAATATAGAATTTCTTTGTCTTCGCAAGTAACTATTTTATCAGGTTCGCCATTTATTTTAATTATTTTCTCTTTGTCTAAACGGTACCAACCATAGCGCTCCCTATGGTCAATTATAGCAAAATCATATTTATCTCTATACCAACTTTTTGTAGTTATCCATAAATATGGCTTTAAATTCCCATGTACTTGTGCCATAATTATATTATGCTTAGATGTCATATATAATTTTTTAACTTGCCAATATTGAGAAACCCCATACTTTATATTACCTGTTTTGTCTATAAAATTGTCCAAACAATCAACTAAACTATCACTATATCTTTGATGAAACTTCTTATTTTTAACTTTTTTTATATCTTGAACAATTAAAATAATCAGCATTATTAGCAACATTGAAGGGAATCCATACTTTATATTAATAATAAATCTACTGCTAAAATATTTAAATATAAATATAAAAGGTATTATAAAAGGTATTATAAAAGTTGGAATCATATGTCTAATGCTGACTTCATTAGTTGTTGTTAATATTGCTGCTAAAGTTCCCAAGAATTGTAAAATAATTATTAGTGACAAAAATATATATAAACTATTACTAATTTCTCTATTTTTAAATTTATCAATAAAAATTTTAATAATAAATATAAATGAACCTATAATAGAAACACCTATCAAAACCATTTCTGATAATCCAATATTTGCATATGAAAGGAGTATATCTTTTAAAATTTGATAATTTTTAGGTATAGCAGCAAGTTTTAATGGAGGATTTAATACTTTAGGATATATAATTTCGTGAGGAATTAGTAAAAAATATAATATTTTTCCAAATATATATATAAAAAGCATCGTAATAAGTAGAGTTATAAACTTTTTTAAACATATAATCTTTAACATATACATTATTGTTAAAGCAATAGAGATAGGTAATATAAAGTGTAGTAAAAATAGTCTATCAGATGTAAATGTTAATAATCCTATTAAAAATAATAACAGATACTTAACTAAAGATAACTCTTTATTTGAAATTATCTTTAGCACAAGATACATAAAATATAATCCCATAAGAAACTCACCGTAATGAAAGCCAGAAACATATTGTAGTAAATATATTTCTAATTTACTTAAATGTATAATTATAAGTATTAATAAAGTCAAATAGGATGAAATTATTTTATCAAGAAAAATATTAAAGATCTTGTAAAGTATAAAAAACAACAGTAGTAACTCTATTGTAAAAAATAGTGGTATTGCATAAAAATAATTTTGTGTAATAAAATTACTTAAAAAATAGATAAATATATCAGGAAAAAAATAAGGTGCTGGTGTTAAATACCAATTGTCATATGTCATTCCTTGAACTACAATATCCTTATACAGTGAAGGTAAATACAAAGCATCTGAACTAAATAGTGTGCTTCTTAGAAATTCATCCGCTAATGTATTGTAATTTTTTATAGAAAAAGTAAAATATAAAGCTAAATTCATTATAATCATTAATAGTAATCCTACATAAGGAAGATTTTTATAAACTCTAAACATTACTTTTCCTTAAAAGTCCATAATTTATGAATAGTGTAAGTTATTAATGGCATTACTATTATTACAAACACTGTTTTTATATAATTATTATAATTACCTAATATATTAGCAGTAAATATTGATACTAATAAAGAACTTAACTGAACTAAAAAATATTTCAGTGCTTTTATAGGTTCTATTTTAGAATTAAACACATATAGAGATTGCATTATATAAGAGAAAAGATATGCTACTATAAAACCTAATATATTTGCTTTAAAGAGGGAATCTTCTATTCTATAGATATATAAGGAAGCTAATATTATATGAATAAGCGTGGATACACCTCCAATTAGTGCATATTTAACTATTTTGTAAGTAAAAAAATTTTCTATATACTCTATCATAAGTTAATACTCATTTTCTATTATATAATTAGGTCTTCTTTTTGCCTCTTTGTATATTCTACCAATATATTCACCCAATATTCCAATACCTATTAATTGAATACCTCCTAAAAATAAAACCATTGTAATAGTAGATGTGTAACCTGGAACATCTACACCATGGATTATTGCCTGTAGAACCAATATTAAACCTAACAAGAATGAAATAAATGATATGATAATACCTATATATAGCCAGATACGCAAAGGTGTTGTGCTAAAACTAGTTATACCATCTATTGCAAAATTCCATAATTTCCAGCCGTTAAAGCTACTTTTACCAGCTATTCTATTATCTTGATAATACTCAACAATTGCACTATTAAAGCCAACCCATGCAAATATACCTTTCATAAACCTCTGATTTTCAGGCAAACTTTTAATTGCATCTGCAACTTTTCTGCTAATTAAACGAAAGTCTCCTATATCTGCAGGAATATTAATATCTGATATTTTATTATGAAGTGAATAGAATAGCTTAGCACTCAATTTTTTCAAAAATGTTTCACCTGTTCTACTTAATCTTTTTCCTACTACAACATCATATCCATCTTCCCATTTTTCAATAAACTTTAAAATAATTTCAGGAGGATGTTGTAAGTCTGCATCTATAGCAATAATTGCATCTCCTTTGGCTTTATCTATTCCTGCGGTTAAAGCTGCCTCTTTGCCAAAATTTCTAGAAAAGTTAATTATCCTAATATTTTTGTATCTTTTTTTTGTATTCAGTAATATCTCTAGCGTTTCATCTTTACTACCATCATTTATAAATATAAGTTCATAATTATATTTTATAGAATTTAAAATAGGTATTATTCTATCTATGAATAGATTTAACGCATTTGCTTCATTGTATACAGGACAAATAATTGATATTAATTTTTTTTTATTCACCCTTAATAAACCTTTGCATTTTATTTTTTTATTATACCTTACTTCATCTTAATTAATTTATAATAAATCTAATATATACTTTTTAAAATCTTTTCATTATATAATTTTTCTACATCTACTACAAAAAATAGTTCATTTGGTCGGACAGATCTACGAAAATAACTCGCATCTTTACATATTAATGGATTTTCATTCTTACTCTTACATTTGTCTCCAAATAAGCTATCTTTTGAATAATATCTTAAGTCGCTCATTGCTTCTAATGCTGACCACTTATCCATTATTGTATCATGTGATAAAGGGAATGATACAATATTATTAAAATATAAATTAACCTTAAACATAGGAGGTAAAGAGATAAATTCATTTCTATCTCCAAAGGGGTAATATTCACTATAAATATCATGATTAGTATACATAAATAATTTACCTTGTTTAAAATCTATTTTTTTAATCGCCTCTATTAGAGCTATTGTAGTATATTTATGATCTAAATGTTTATCTATATGTGGATATGGTGTTACGATTATATCAGGATTTATACTTATTAAAATTTTACTTAAGTTATCTACTAAAGTATTCCAATTACTAGAGTTTTTTAAATTATATTTAATGAAATTGCCCCTATTTAATTTTCGATAGAATAAAGTATCTGTTAGTTTTGTATAAAGACCCCTTATGTTACTATTTGGTGTTTTATGCATACTAGCGAGTCTTGCATCGAAAAAGCCTAAATTGTAGCAATGTTTATATGATATACCTCCAAGCTCTGGAACACTAATACTTTCCAAAGTGCGTTTTAGACCTTTTTTAATAAATTGTTTCTCTCTAGATTTATACATTTTATTATAGTAAGTATCTGCACCTGCATCACCAGAGGTTACTGTGACAACATAACTTTTTGAGTTGTAGTTGCTATATAAACCATAGGCTGCTATTTCTGCATCATCTGGATGTGGTGCTAAAATAAGAATTGTTTTATTATTTAAATTCTCTTTAGGTAAAATGATTAACTTGACTTTTTGATTGGGAATAGTTGCAAATTTACCTATTATATTAATTTTATTAGAAAGATTAATATGAGAAATATTAATATATCTTTTACCTGCTCCATTTGCTTCCATTGTATAATTATATTCTTTTGTTTTTGTTTTTAAAATTATTAATGGTTTAAAATATTTACCTATTGGATTACTATTGGCATAATAAGTTAATTCTAAAAATATTGTAGGTTTTTTAATATTTGATATTTTCTTATTTAATGAAGCTAATTGCAATATATTATTCTTTAACTCTAGGGTAAATATTTTAGCTTTTGTATTACTAAAATTATAATTATAATTTTGATTAGGGTCATATTTATATATTGGAGAAATATAATCATTTTTAAATCTTAAGTCACTAAGTGTATTGGTTACTGAGTCAATATTACTAGGTGTGATATTTTTTAAGCCTACACTATGATAATCTGATAATTTTAATTCAATATTATCTTTATCTTTTATAAACTTTATTAAATTTAATTTAGAATTTTTATCATTAACTAAAAAAATTAATACGAATAGCACAATTGAAAAAAAAAGTATAGTATATTTTTTCATATACTGAATCTCCTAAATATTAGAGTCAATTGTAAATTTTCAAAAACAATTAATAATTTAAATTATATTAAAAAAATATTTTTATAATATTAAATTAATTATTAAAAAAATAATGACTATATAAAATATACATAAAAACTTTCATTAGGATAATTATATCAAAATATATTCAAATCTATCTAAAATGTAAAGAAAGATTTTTGATTTTGAAAACTTACTATTTTTAAAATTATGATAGAGTTTATAAATAATATAGTTTAGCTAAAAAGTGCCTAGCACATAAAGATAGAAAGCTTGTAAATTAAAATGTTTGAACCTTAAATAACTTTGTATATGGTTCTTCTTTTAATATTTGAATTAAGTGATTCAATTGGATTAGTTGTATAAATTAGCTTTTTTATAGCCTCTGGATATTTATAAAAAGTTAAAAGCACATTCTAGTTTGATTGCCAAGATAGAGTAATATGAGGATATTTTTTACCCCAAATATCATTAAAAATTGGTTAAGTGCTATTTGTCCATCTTCTTTGGTAGGTGCAGTGTATATAGACCTTAAATCTTTAGCAACTGCTTTTCTATCTTTTCAAGATACATATTTTAAAG
>Ga0256833_1001865_pt1 | contig 15190 bp, 13 predicted proteins | sample 356284metaG_FD_190535 | JGI IMG/M metagenome (GOLD analysis project Ga0256833, IMG submission 190535) | Hydrothermal vent microbial communities from Mid Atlantic Ridge, Atlantic Ocean - 356-284 | ecosystem: Environmental > Aquatic > Marine > Hydrothermal vents | place: Atlantic Ocean: Mid...
GGATAGCAGGGCTAGGGGTGGGGGTAGACCTGAGGAGAAAACGGTATGCGTGGAGTTAGAGCAGAGGGAAAGGCTGGAGTCGAGAGGCATGGAAGTCGAGGGCGCGGTCGACATAGATATAGGCCCGTCTGCTAGGGACTGTAAACTCATGATAACCCTTATGAGAGGACAGATGGGCCTGCAGCTTAGGGGCGGGGAATGCGTAGACGAATCCCCGCTTCTAAGAATAGGGGTGCTGACAAGCGGCATCTTGCCCTTTAACCAGTTCGATAGCTTGATCGGGTACTTTAAAAGGGTGAAGCCGGAGATAGTCGACAACTTAGTTATATCAATAGATACCGAGCGGTTTAGGGTGGACCTAGGTACTGACCCCTGGAATGAGCTGGTGGCTCTAATACGTGGGATCGGGAACGCTGAACCACTAATATTCTATTCTATCGGAAGGGGGTTACAGAGGGCCTTCCAGATAGCGTTATATTTAGAGATATCTAACATACTGCTCGTTGACGAGGTGGAGAGCGCTATGCACCCAGAGCTCCTAAAGACTGTGGCTTCGATGATAGCAAAAGCAGCCAGCAGCAGGCAGGTGGTTGTGACCACCCACAGCCTCGAGGCGGCGTCGATGCTAGCCTCTGCCATAGTAGACCCTGGCCGGGCTACCGGGGATAGGGAGGCTCTAGCTGATATGCTTGAGGAAGCGTGTGGTGGTAGCGGTGGGGCTCTAAGTGAGAGGATAGGCCTGGTGATACTGAACCGTGAAGGCTCGACGGTGAGATCCGCGACCCTCCGGGGGTGCGATGCGCTGTGGCACATCGCCGGAGCGGAGGATCCCAGGCTTAGCTACAGGCTCCTACGGAGGGGCTAAGCGCTGGGTCCTCGGGGCTGGGAGCGTGGGGCCCCGGAGAGTCCAAGTGCTGGCCGAGGGGTGCCTCGACCTGCAGGTTGCTAAGCTGCTTGTCGGGAGCGTTGGCGTTGAGGCTAGGTTTGAGACGATTAGAGGCTGGAGGGCCACAGTCCAGCAGGCCGCCTCGCGCGCGGCCAGCTTCGGCCTTCCCACGCTGGCCTTCATAGACTCCGACGTTGGAGCGTCCAGTAGGATCCGAGAGATCGAGGAGCTACTCCAGAAGAGTGGTAGTATCCGAGGAGGGCTTGATCCCGTAAGGTCGGAGAGCGAGGGGGCCCACGCGGTAGGCGCCAGGGCCAGGCTCGACAGTGGTGGCGAGGTGCTAGTAGTACTCTGGGTCGACCCATACGATCCCGAGGGGAGGGGCGGCACCGTTGAGAGCCTCCTAGAGGCCATGATCGGGGACGCCTACGGGTGTAGAGTTAGGTGTACCGATCCCCGAGGAGCTCCAGGCTGCGGGGCTTGCCCCTCGGGGGCTCTGAGGGCCGCGCGCGTGGCGGAGAAGCTCTCGGTTCTCGTGGCCCTGGCCTCCTGCTATGGAGGCGGCACCCTCGTGGCCGTCGCGGATGAGGGCAGCGGCAGGTGCGGGCTGCCAGTATACAGCATCATGAGCAAACTCGGGAAGCTGAGGGAGACAGGCCCCTACAAGGCGTACAGCAAGCTGCTCAGCGAGCTGCTCTCGAGAGGCTAGTGTCATTCCTGGCCCTCTGGGCTTCCCCTAGAGGCTTTAAGGTGGGCCTGGCCCGGCGTGTGGGTGGTGGGTTCCTGGTTGGATGTGGCTAGGATTGTAGGGGAGATTATAGGGCTTGTTTCCATCGAGCAGTATGGCCTGGTGGGGGTTGTCTCGGGGGAGAGGCTGCTGGTTTCGGGGCTCCGCGAGGGCGCTACGAACGTTTACCTATACGATCGGGGGAGGCTTGTCAGGCTCAACAGGGAGCCGGTCTCGGGCGTGGCCAGGCCGCCGCGGGGCTCGGGTAGGATTGTCGTGTTCCGCGACGTGGCCCGGGGGAGGGAGCAGCACCTCATCTACACCATAGACCCCGACGAGCCCGGGGTGGAGAGGCCGCTGCCCGGCATGGAGCCAGCCCGGCTCCTCGGGGTGGCGTACGACGATGAGGTTGTGGTGTACGCGGCCGCCACCATGGAGGGCGTCGCCCTCTACGCCCACCGGGGCGGCGGGGGCACCCCCGAGAAGGTGGCCGACCTGCCGGGTATAGGGTTCGTCGCCGACTACCGTGACGGCCTCGCCGCAGGCATAATAGCCAGGCCCGACGAGCCCGGCCGGTTCCGCCTCTTCACCGCCAGGATAGGCGAGGGCAGCCTGAGGATACACGAGCCCCCCGAGGAGGGGAGCGTCACCCAGCTCGCCATAGCGCCCGACGGCGGCGTAGTCTACGCCCTCGAGACCCCGCGTGGGGCCAGGCTCTACCGTGCCGAGCACGGGGGCGCCAGCGGGAGGCTGGAGCTCCCGAGCCCGGGGCTCGAGGAGTACGGGCCCTACAGCTTCAACTACCTAGGCTACACAAGCCGGGGCGAGCTGGTCGCGGTCGCCAGGAGGGAGGGGAGGAGCAGGGTCTTCATAGACGGCAGGCCGGTCGAGGCGCCGGAGGGCATACACGGCGCCGTCACAGACTGGGGCGGCGGGCTGGCGGCGACATACACGAGCCTCAGGGTGCCGCCCAGGGTGGTGCGCCTCCCCGGTGGGGAGCCCCTGGTGGCGGGGGAGGTGCCCGGCTACGTGGCTGACGCCCTGGGCGGCGTGGGGTTCCACTGGGTGGAGAGCTTCGACGGCTCCAGGGTTCCAACCTTCACGCTGGAGAGCAGGAGGGCCCCCAGGCCGGGGCCAGCGGTGGTGCTCGTGCACGGGGGCCCGTTCGCCGAGGACGCCGACATGTGGAACGTCTTCGCGGCCAGCCTCGCCCTGCTAGGCTTCCACGTGGTCATGCCAAACTACAGGGGGAGCACCGGCTACGGCGAGGAGTGGCGCCTCAGGATAGTGGGCGACCCCTGCGGCGGCGAGCTGGAGGACATAACCAGCGCCGCCCTCTGGGCCCGCAGCTCCGGCCTCGCATCCCAGCTATACATAATGGGCTACAGCTACGGGGGCTACATGACCCTCTGCAGCCTAACCCGGAAGCCGGGCCTCTACAGGGCCGGGGTGGCCGGGGCAGCGGTCGCAGACTGGGGGATGATGTACGAGCTCAGCGACGCCGCCTTCAGGAGCTTCATAGACATAATGTTCGCCGGCCGCCGCGAGCTCTGGAGGGAGAGGAGCCCAATAACATACATAGACAACCTCAGGGAGCCCCTATGCATAATACACCCCCAGAACGACAGCCGGACTCCACTCAAGCCGATACTCCGCTTCATGGAGCTGGCGAGCGAGAAGGGTAAGACCTTCGAGGCCCACATAGCCCCAGACATGGGCCACGCCGTCAACACGATAGACGACGCCATAAAGCTGATCCTGCCAGCCGCGCTCTTCCTAGCCCGCCAGAAGGAGGCCCAGACCACGCAGGGCTAACACTCCAGATAGCCCGGCAGGTACTCGTACTCGCCACCCCTCCACGGGGGCTCCCCCGGCTCCACGCAGTGCGCCCCACGCAGGGGGCCCCGGGCCCCGCTCCCACCGCTAAGCCTCAGGCCACCCGGCCTTCCCCGCCCGCCACGCTGGCGCCCAGGCAGCCAGCACCACCCAGCCTCCAAGGCCGCGGCCACGGCATTTATCAGCCCCCCACGGGGTGAATAGTGCAAAACAACATACAATACGCTACGATTCAATACATAAACATATATAAACATGTCTGGATACGTATATGCGTGTTTTCTTGCCAATCCCTAGCAGGCGGGGCTCGGTGAAAAGGGCTCTGCCCTCAATGGTAACCTTCCTACCACTACCCCCAATGCCCGCAGCAGGCATAGAGGCGCTAGGCCTCCCATCACTCCACGTCTACGCCGCATCCACGCAATCCACACTAGAGGGCCTAGTTGTAGCCCCTACCAGCAACTATACATTGCTAAGCACGTATGCGGCAAACTACACGGCGACCGTCACGGCTAGGATACCGCTAGCATACTATGGCTCCTGGGGCGAGGCGCTGCAATTGCTTGCTTTGGCAGGTTCAGCTTTGGGGGGTGGCAGGTCGAGATGAGGAGGCTGCATAGCCTGGCGGCCTTCCTGGCCTTTTTCGTGGCGTCGATGGCCGTGATGCTGGGCTTCGAGGCGGCCGCTTGCGTGGCCTCTAAGGCTGGCGGGGAGGGCGAGTATCACGGGTGGGTTAGTGTCAGGCTGTTCTCCGAGGCCCCAGATGGGCTCTACCGCCTGCGGACGCTCGACGGTGCGGGGCTGCTTTCGATAAAGAGGGAGGGGGAGGCCGTCGAGGTCAGGCTCTACTGGCTCGGCAACGGCTCCCGGGAGGCCATAGTGGCCTTCAGGCTGGTGGAGGGTAGGGTTTACGCCGAAACGCCGCAGGGCCCCAGGCTTGTGGGCAGGGGGCTATCGCCCCTATACGCTCCGAGGCCCGGCGTGCTGGCGCCCCTCTGCCCGCGCCTGCTGGGCGGGTCTTACTCGTACCTGGGCCTGCGCCCACGCGGGTTGGACGTGCTCTCGGAGACCTCATTCTCCAGGCCGGGCGGTGGAACGGTGGATGTGAGGGGGCCGCTGCTCGAGGTTCGGGGGCCGGCGCTGGCGTCTGTGAGCATCCGCCTCGACGGTGGGGCTAAGATCCGGGATGGCATAGGCTCGCTGTCGGCCACGTATTCCGGGGGCGTGGCTGCGTACGCGGTGTTCGCCGTGGACCCGGAGTGGCTCCCGGGCTGGGTGCGGGGGGCTGCCGGCGGGAATGTCAGCTTCGCAGACGTGACGTTCTCTGCCAGCCCCGGGGGCCTGCCCAGGTACCTCGGGCTCCCCTGGTGGCCGGCCATGATAGCGGCTTCGACGATCGTGGGGGTGGCTGGTGTTGCGCTCCTCAGGAGGGGGGAGGCTTAGGGCGGCGCTGAGGGGGGCCGCGTCGTTCGGGGCCCTGGCTGGGAGCGGCCCCCTGGTGCTGGCCGGGCTGGCTTCCATAATCGTCGCACTGATGGCCATGTTCGCCGGCGGCTCGACCCTCGGCAGCGCGTACATCGTGTACAGGGGCCGCGCCGCTGGTGTGGCGCAGCATGGGGGCCTGGATGCCATATACGCTGCCTACGCCGCCGTGGGGTCGGTGATCCTCGGCTCGCTGCTGTACTACCTCTCGCTGGGTGGCGGCGGTGGGGTCAGGCTCGTGTACGCCTACACTGGCAGCCCCCGGGCGGCGCTGGCGGGGCTCTCGCTGTCGTGGCTGCTCTCGGGCGTGGGGATGTCGGCCCCGCTGATGCTCTACCTGGTCCTCCACGGGGTCAGTCTGGGGGACGCCCTGGCGCTGGCCCTGGGCCTGGCGGTCGACGTGGCTGGGGTGGCGCTGGCCCTCGCGGTCGCGAGCGGCAGGTTCGAGGGGTTCTGGCCGGTCGTGGCTGGCGCTGTTTTCCTGGTTAGGTTCATCTGCAGCCCCCAGCTGTCGGGCTACTGCGCCGTCTCCAGCGTCTCCTACGGTGTCGTCCTGGCGGTGGCCGGGCAGGGATACTGGTACCTGGCGGCCGGCCTCGCCGCTATCGTGGCAGCGCCTCTAGCCGTCGCGGGGAGGTGGGGTAGGCCGTGAGGCTCCCGGCTGGCGTACGCGGCGTCGCCCTCGTATGGCTCGGGGCCCTCGTGGCGGCGGGCGCCATGTTCGCGCTGGCCTACTCTAGGGTCGGCGGGGTCTTCCACCTCGGGGCGAACCTCGCGGCGCCCTCCACCGTGCAGAACGGGACGTTCACCTACCAAGACTCGCTCGCGCTGCACGCGAGGCTCCCGATCCGCGTGCGCGTCGAGGCGGTCATCCTCCCCTCGACCCTGGGGCTCTCAAACGCTACTGTGGACGTTTCACTCAATGGGGCCCGCGTGGCCACCCTGACCCCCGGGGGCTCGTACGTGGCTGTTCTCGGGAGCGGGGACAGGCTGGAGGTCACCTCGGAGGTCGTCAGGCACCACACCAGCGAGGCCAGGGTGGTTGTAGCCGAGGTCGAGGTCGAGCCAGCGCCCCGGGGCCTGGCGCTAGCCGCCGCCATGGTAGCGGCGCTGGCGGCTCTCGCGCTGGGGGTGGCTAGGGGTGGCAGGCTGTAGCCTGTGGGGCCGCGGGGTGTGGAAGCTCTTCGGCGGGAGGCCCGTCCTGAGGGGGGCCGACTGGGAGTTCAGGGGGCGCCTCACCCTGCTATTGGCGCCGAACGGCTCTGGGAAGTCGACGCTCCTCCTAACCTCCCTGGGCGTCTACAAGCCCACGCGGGGCAGCGCGGGGGTGTGCCTGGCCGACAGGAGGGAGCTGGGGGTAGCCCTGGAGTTCAGGGAGACGCCCCTCTACGCTAGGGTGGCCGACTTCCTCCTATTCACGGCGGGGCTGAGGGGGCTGAGCTGCGACCGGGCCTGCGTCGAGCGGGCCGTGGAGCTTGTCGGGCTGCCGAGGGAGGCCCTGCACCAGAGGCTGGGCAGCCTCAGCAGCGGCCAGCTGAGGCTGGCGATGCTCGCCCAGGCCCTGCTGGGGGAGCCGGAGGTTGTGGTGCTAGACGAGCCCTTCGCGAACCTCGACGCGGGCCACAGGATCCGGGTCAGCACCATCCTCAACAGGCTCTCCCGCAGCTCCAGGGTGGTGGTGGCCACCCACGTGCTCGCCCAGCTGAGGGCGGACGAGGCCTACACCATCCGCGAGGGCAGGCTCCGCGGGATCAGGCCGCCCGAGCCCAGGAGGCCCCTCCTCGTCTCGGTTGAGACCGGCGAGATCGTGGAGGCAGACCCGGAGAGGGCGCTGGAGCTTCTCGACAGCGGGGCCTACCTGCCAGCGGAGTAGAGAGAGCGGCGCCCCCGAGAAAGAGGGGAGGGGAGCCTGGGGCTAGGCGGGCTCGAAGTACTCGATGTCGGTTATCTGCCCGGAGCGCTGCTTGGGGGGCTTCCAGCGGGGCTTTACCTCCATGCCTATGTAGATGCTCTCGGCCCTCACCCTGTGTATGAGGCCGCCATAGTCGGCGTCGTCGGGGCGTATGAGGGCTAGAGCCTCGGGCTCGGGGAGGGGATTGCCGTAGATGTCCTGGTGCACCAGGGTGTAGGTTACCACCCTCCAGGGCCCCCGGACCTCCACCAGCTCTCCGGGGCTGCCGTCGGGGCAGTAGGTCTTGGGGGGCACGTAGACGCCGTCGGGGCACTTCATCCCCAGCACGCGGCCCTCCCGGAGGGCCTTGGCCAGCTCGAGCCCGTGGATGCCGGGGGTGTAGACGTACTTCTCGACCTCCTGGCTGCCGGGGTAGTGGATCACCTCCTCTATCCTCCACCTCTTCCACGCCACCTCAGCTCACCCCTCACCCTCCGGTATGGGCTCGAAGCACTCTATGTCGTTGACGTCGCCCCTCCTCTCCTCGGGGGGCCTCCACCTGGGCCTCACCCTCATGCCTATAGCCCTGCCGCTCATGACGTCCTCCGGCGTGACGCCGCAGAGCCTGTGGAAGAGGCCGGCGAACTCGTAGCCGCCCTCCACGTAGCCGGGCGCGTCCAGCTGTATCACACCCACGATCTCGGGCTCCTCCCTCCTCTCCCTGAACGTGCCTATGTAGCTCACCACGGCCGTGTGGACCCTGCCAGTCCCCGGCAGCTCCACCCACTCGGTCGTCGGGGCGTGGCAGTACTCGCAGAACATCCTCGGGGGCACGTAGACCCTGCCGCACCTGGGGCAGCGGGTGCCGAGTATCTTGCCCTCGCGGAGCCCCCTGAGGAACCTCGACTGGGCCTGCCCGGCGCTGAAGAGGTAGCGCGCCCTGGGCTTGTACTCCACCAGCCCGGGGAGGCTGTACATCTCCCGGGACTTGAGGTAGTGCCCCGGGGGCTCCACCCACCCGGGCCTCCTAGGCTTCTCCACCGCCACCGCCAACACCCCCTAGTTGCCTAGTACGATAACGGTGCCAACCTGCATGAGGTCACCCCACGCCTGGGCTAGGCCGTAGTGGACGGGCTTCTTCACCTGCCTGGGCCCGGCCTCGTAGCGGAGCTGCCAGAATATCTCGGCGACCTTCATCAGGCCGGCCGCAGCTATCGGGTTCCCCACGCCCAGCAGGCCCCCGCTGGGGCTCGTGGGCAGCTCGCCGCTCCTATCGAACCAGTCCTCCTCCAGCAGCTTGGGGGCCTCGCAGGGCCTGGCGAGCATTAGGCCCTCGATGTGGTGCAGCTCCTTGTAGTCGAAGGGGTCGTAGGGCTCGGCGACGTCGATCTCCCTCCACGGCCTCTCTATCCCCGCCATCTTGTAGGCCATCCTGGCGGCGTAGTTCACGTACCTCGGGTAGGCGAGCTCCCTGTTGTACCAGTGGGTGTTGTCTAGAGCGAAGCCTATCCCCTCAACCCAGACAGGGCTGTCGGTTATCCTCCTAGCCTCGTTCTCGCTGGCGAACACCACGGCGGCCGCGCCGTCGCTGACGGGGCTTATGTCGAGCCTGTTAACAGGCCACACGAGCAGCTCGCTCCTGAGCACGTCGTCGACCGTGATGTTGGCCGCGGCCTGGGCGGCGGGGTGGTCGAGGGCGTTCCTCTTGTTCTTCACGCTAACCCTCGCTATAATCTCCTTTGTGGCGCCGCACTTGTGCATGTACCTCCTCATCTCCATGGCGAATATCCATATCAGGTTGGGGCCGAGGGGCCTCTCCAGTATTGGGTCCCAGATGTATGCGAAGACGCCCTGCGGGTGCGGGTGGGCCGGGCTCATCTTCTCCTCCGCGACGGCCAGCGCTGTCTTGCAGAGGCCGCTGGCGACGTGCCACCACGCCGCTATCGGCACGAAGACGCCCGTGCCGCCGCCCACGTAGACCCTCACGGTCGGCTTGTTCCTGCCGGCAACGTCGGCGAAGTACTCGCCGTTGAAGTGCACGCCGTCGAAGGCGTCCGGCGCCGTTCCCATGACAACGCAGTCTATGTCGTCGAAGGTCAGGCCGGCGCTATCCAGGGCCTGCCTCGCAGCCTCCCAGGCGAGCTCCCTCGGGGTCTCGAGGAGCCTCCTCCTGAAGAGGGTGAGGCCGGCCCCGACAACCGCCACCTTATCCTTCACGAATATGTTAGGCCTCACACCAAACCACCCCCACAAGGCCTAGACAGCGCTCAACACGGCCACGGCGCTGGTGTAAGTCGGAGGCCCGCGCCACGAGGCCACCACGGCCCTCGGCTGGTCGTAGGCGCCGCTGTTGTCGCGCAGCTCCAGGTACGCCTCCAGCGCCCTCCACAGGCCGGTCGCCTCGAGGGGGACCCCCACGCTGAGGCTCCCACCGCTCTGGTTGACGGGGTAGAACGCCCCCGGGGCCAGGTCCCCGCGCTCCAGCATCGCCGCGGCCTCGCCCTCGCCAGCCACGCCGAGCTCCTCCAGCGCCAGGAGCTCCATGAAGCTGAACCTGTCCTCCACCTCCGCGAAGCCCGTCTGGGAGGCGGGGCTGTCCACCCCAGCCATCTGGTAAGCCATCAGGGCTGCGGCCCTAATGCTGGGCATCCTCCCCCACTCGTGGAACTCCACGGCGCCAGTGCCGACCTCGGTCGCCCACCCCACGCCGTCGAGCCAGACGGGGGCGTCGGTGAGCCTCCGGGCCGCCTCGTCGCTGGCTAGAACCATCACCACGGCGGCGTCGGTGAAGGGTGCAACCTCCAGCTGGCTCATCGGGTAGATGTAGGTTGGGGACTCGAGCACGTCGTCGACGGTCACCCTCGCCGCGTGGGGCGCCCTGGGGTTCGAGAGGCCCATCCTCTTGTTGGCGGCGGCCACCATGGCTAGGTGGAGCCTCGAAGCGCCAGTCCTAGCCATGTAGGCCACCGCGTCGAGGCCAGCCGTGAAGAGGGGGTTGCCGGGCCTCAGCGGCCTGACGTGGAGCGGGTCGAGGGCGAGCTCGTAGATGCCGTCGAGGGTGACTATGTCGCTGGGCTTCGCGTGCGCCTCAACCACTACGACGTCGAAGGCGCCGCTCCGGATCATCATGAACGCCTGGGCGAGGCCCTGGAGGCCGTCGCCAGCCACGGTGTAGGTGGGCCGCAGCACGGCGCCCAGCGGCTCGGGGGCGAACTCGTCGGCGATAGCTATCCCCTCCCAGTAGTCCTCCTGGCACGACACGAAGGCGTCGACGTCGCTCCTCGGGTCCACCCCGGCCTCCTCGTAGGCCCTGCTGGCGGCCTCGTACACCAGCTCCCTGAACGACAGCTCGGGGACCTGCGGCCTGAACCCGGCCCAGCCTGCGCCTACAATGGCCACCCTCCGCATTAGGATGCGACCCACACTAGTGGGTGGGGCCACCACTATATTAGGGTGGGCCGCCGCCACGTAAGTGTGCACACCCACGCTAGGGGCCCACTGCGACGCCCGCCAGGCTGGGGCTCCTCCGCCTCCCCCGGAGCGCCGCCGCCACCCTGGAGGGGGCGCCCCTCCTGGCGCTCACGATGACCGCGTCCCCGCCCCGCAGGCCGAGGCTGGCGAGGGCCCTGTCCACAACAGCGCCGGGCAGCTCGACGTGCGCCCAGCCCATGACTATGAAGCCCCGCCCCCACCTGGAGAGCGCCCAGGCCACGCGGGAGGCGGCCACGCTGTCCTTGAAGCTCTGGGCGAGAAGCAGCCTCTCCACCGGGATCCTAGCCATTGGGCCCTCGCGGGGGAACAGGGGCTCCAGCTCCCCCCTGTAGCCGGGCCAGGCGTCGGGGTCGGCCTCCACGCCGCCCGGGGCGCGCTCCGGCAGCCTACCCTGGCGCGCCACCAGGTTGGCCTGGGGCCTCGGGGGCATCAGGGCTACGAGCCTCGCGCCGCACGCCCTCGCGGCCTCGAGGAGGGGCCTGTACACCTCCAGGTTGAACCCCTCCGGCCCCCTCGTGTACTCCTCCACCAGCCCCCGCCAGCCTACCCTGCCGGAGGCCCACGAGTCGAGCAGGCCCTGCTGGCTGGTGTTGAAGTACTCGAACCCAGCCCACCCGAGGCCCCCCTGGCAGGCCCGGGCCAGGAGGTCCCTGGCCAGACCCACGGCCCAGGGGGTCTCGTGCACCTCCCCGAAGGCCACCAGGCGGGCCCGGGGGATGCGGTCCAGCAGTGGGCGCCACGGGGCCTCGGAGGCGTGCGGGTAGCCTAGCAGGGGCGGGTACCCCCTGTCGTGGCCGACGAGCGCCAACCCTCCGCCACCCCTCGCCCGGGCGGGTTCGGGGGCGTTTTAGCGGGGGGCTCCAGCGTAGGGTAGATATGTATTTAAACCAGACACGTGTCGGGCGGCGATAGGTGCTGGTGTGTGGGCGCATCCGACGCTGTGGTGAGGAGGGCCTGGCTGGTTATCGCCGCGTGGATAGTTGTGGCGCTAGCCCTGGCGCCCCTAGCGGCCAAGCTGAACGACGTCATAGTGACGGAGGAGAAGGGGTTCCTCCCGAGCACGGCGGAGAGCAGCAGGGCCGAGGCCGCCCTGGGCAGCGAGGCTGGCAGCGTGCAGCCAAGCGCCATACTGGTCGTCGACAACGCCCGGGTCGGGCTTGAGGAGTACTGGCGCCTCCGCGGCCCCTGGGCCGGGGTCGACTGGAGGGGGGCGAACCACACCAGCTGGGTCGACATACTAAACACGATATACGATAGGGCCTACAACGCTAGCCTCGAGGGCGTGAACGCCAGCGCGGCCGGCCTCAGGGGGTACCTGGCGCTGTGGAACGCCACCCTCCAGGCGGCTCAGGGTCTTGAGAGGCTCCAGGCCCTCATAAACGGCACGGCGCAGAGCCTCCAGGCAGCGGACAGCGCCTACGCCGGCTACTACGCTGCCCTGAGGGGCTACTCCGCGGCCTGGCCAGCCCTCCTCAACGCGACCCTCGGCGTCGCGCAGCTCTGCAGCCAGCTACCCCCAGCGTACGCCCCCCTGGTCGTCGACGTGGCCAGGGCCGAGTACCTCATAGAGAACCTCACGGGGGCGTACCAGAGGGGCTACATGACCCAGGATGACGTCGCCACGGTCGTCGAGGCGTCGAACCTCAGCAGCTACGGCATACCACCCCTCCAGCCAGCCCTTGTTGTGGCGGTCTTCAACCAGACGCTAGCCCTCGGAGGCCCGGCGGCGTTCTCCAACGCGGTGGCCGCCCTCGAGGCGGGGTCGATACTCAACGCCAGCCTACCCAGCCCCCAGGCCAGCCTCTTCCTCGGGATACTAGCCAACGCCACGGCCCAGGCGCTCTCCTCGCCGGGCGTGCCAGACCTGAGGGGCCTCGCAGGCCAGGGCCCCCAGGGCGTGCTGCAGGCACTCAACCTTGTGAACAGCACCGTCTCAAGCGTCGCCCCCACAGCGGCAGCGCTCTACGGCGACGCCCTAGCAGAGGCCACCGGCCAGGAGGTGGTGGGGCTGGCGGCTAGGATACTGGCGCTCAACTACACCTGCAGCCAGTCGATGGCCGCAGCGGCCGCGAGGGACGCCATAGCCGAGGCGCTAGCCTCAGGCCAGCCCCCGGTGCCCGGGCCCGTGGCGGAGGCGATAGCCTCAGCGGTGGCCAGCGGCGCTGCCAGCAACGAGACAGCGGCGAAGAGCCTCGCCGCGAGGCTCGCAGTGGAGACGGTGGCCAGCGCCGCTGCCGCCCGAGGCGCGCCCGAGCAGCTCGTCAGCCTGATCAACTCGAGCGAGGCCGCGGCACTGCTGGTCGAGCGGGACCCCCAGGCCGCGGGGGTCCTCGCCTCGAACGCCACAGAGGCCAGGCTCGCCGCCGCGGAGCTGGTCTCCGCCAAGCTGCCCGGGGTAGACCCGGAGGCGGCGAGGAGGCTGGCTGAGGGCGCCGACCCGGATAGGCTGGCGGTCGAGATGGTTATGGAGAACCCGGAGACGCCGCCGCAGGCGAGGCCCCTGCTGGAGCTGTTCCTCGAGCGCGGCCTGCCGAGGAGCCGCGGGGAGGCCGTGAACCTGTCCCTGGAGGTAATAGTGGAGCAGGCCGTCGAGCGCGGGCTACCCAGGGAGGCCGCCGAGGGCGCCGCGAGGGAGGCCCTGCTGGTCGTCGAGGGGAACGAGACCGTGGAGGAGGCCGCGGAGAAGCTGGCCAGGCAGGCGGTGGAGGATGCCTGGCCTAGGGTTGAGTCAGAGCTTGAAGGGGCCATGATATCCAGGGGCCACGACGCCTTCATAGTGCTACTCTTCAACGCCAGCTACGACGACGCCGAGGCTGTCAAGGAGTCGCTGGCCTCCGCCGTGGGCGACGTCTACCCCCAGGCTAGGGTCCTGGCGACGGGGGACGTCGTGACATCGCATGACATGAGGGAGGCGGCGCAGAGGGACGTCGAGAGGAGCGATAAGGTCAGCATGGTTCTAGTCTTCGTGATACTGGCCATTGTGCTGGAGAGCATCGTAGCCGTCTTCCTACCATTCATAGGCATAGGCCTCGGCCTGTCAACGGCCCTCGGCGTGGCGTACCTCCTCGCCAGCAGGGACGCCATAACGGTGACCACGATCTCCAGGACAGTGATGTTCTCCACAGGCCTAGGGCTAGGCATAGACTACGCCGCCCTGATCTCCAGGAGGTTCAGGGAGGAGATGAGCAGGCTGGGCGACAAGAGGCTGGCAGCAGCGGCGGCCCTCCGCTCGAGCGCCAGGCCGGTCGTGGCTGGAGCGCTCACGGCGGCGATAGGATTCGGCAGCCTAGCCCTGGCGTGGGACTTCCCCTTCCTCCGCAGCATAGGCACCAGCGTGCCCCTCGCCATAGCGATGGTGGCCCTGGCCAGCCTAACCTTCACCCCAGCCCTCCTCTCGATAGTCGGGGGCTCCAGGATACTCTGGTGGCCCGTGGGCCCGAGGAGTAGGGGCGTGGGCAGGGCGGAGCGCCGCCTGGGCAGGGCGGCCGTGAGGGCGGCGCCGCTACTGGTGGCCGCGGTGCTGGCGCTCCTGGTGCCCGCGGTGTGGGTTCACAGCGGCTTCAGGGGGAGCCACGACCTGACGATCATGATGCCCGAGGGGACGGAGAGCCTCGAGGGGATAAAGCTCATCAACGAGAAGTTCGACCCGGGGGTAGTCTACCCCATATACGTGGTGCCATCCAGCCCCGGCAAGGCAGACCAGCTGGCCGACGCCCTCTCGAGCCTGGACTGCGTGGCTAGGGTGGAGAAGGTGAACACCACCAGGCCATACGTGCTCGTGGTGCCCTCCGTGAACCCCCTGAGCGCGGAGGGCGTAGAGTGCGCCCGGCAGGTCAGGGGGGAGGCTCACAGGGTCGACCCGGGCAGCCTGGTGGGCGGCATGGCGGCCGTGAGCCTCGACCTGGAGAACCTGCTGAACGACAGGTTCTACCATAGGGTGCTCCCAGCCGCGGTGACCCTGATGTTCCTCTCGATGCTCGCAGCCTACGGCGGCGTCGCCACGGCCATCGCCGCCGTCGGCGTGGTGTCGATAGCGGCGGAGTACGCGATAGCCCTAACGATAGCGTACTTCCAGCACGTCGAGGGCTACCCCGTACCCTGGTTCCTGCCGATAACGGTGTTCACGGCAATACTGGGCGTCGGCATGGACTACAACAGCTTCTCGATAAGCAGGATGGCCGAGGAGTGCAGCCGCCGCTGCAGCAGGGAGGCCGTGGCCAGGGCGTCGGTCCTCGTGCTCGGCCTCTCCGTGATAATGGCCAGCGCCTACGGCGGCCTCATGCTGGGCTCCAGCCCCCACATGAGGATGATGGGCTTCTCGCTGGCGAGCGGCGTTCTCCTAGCCGGCGTGCTGGCGAGCATAGCCCTAACACCCCCCCTAGTGGCCCTGCTGGGCAGGGCGGCCTGGTGGCCCTGGGGCCCCAAGGCCGACCACTCGGAGGGGTAGATAGGGTTGACAGGCAGCGCGCCGGAGGGCCCCGACGTGCTCAGGCTACGCCTGAGGTTCATCATACTAGCGCTGCTGGCCATAAAGCCGAGCCACGGCTACGAGCTGAGCAAGCTGGTGGAGGAGCTCACCCTGGGCTCGATGAAGGCCAGCCCCGGCAGCCTCTACCCCCTGCTCAGGGAGCTGAGCAGCGAGGGGCTCATAGAGGAGGAGGTCTCAATAGAGTCGGGGAGGCTGAGGAAGGTCTACAGGCTCACGGAGAAGGGCTGGGAGTTCCTGGCCTCCAGGCTGGAGGCGGCGAGGGCCCTCTGCAGGAGCTGGTCCGAGTTCCTCGACGCCGCCTGGAGGAGCGTGCAGGAGAGGGCCAGGCTCGGGGGATGCGTGCCGGAGAGCCTCGTGGAGGGCCTCAGGAGGCTCGAGGAGGAGGCC
>Ga0256833_1001866_pt1 | contig 15189 bp, 4 predicted proteins | sample 356284metaG_FD_190535 | JGI IMG/M metagenome (GOLD analysis project Ga0256833, IMG submission 190535) | Hydrothermal vent microbial communities from Mid Atlantic Ridge, Atlantic Ocean - 356-284 | ecosystem: Environmental > Aquatic > Marine > Hydrothermal vents | place: Atlantic Ocean: Mid...
GGTGGGTCCCCGACTGCTGAAAAGCGCGATTTGATCGTTGTCTGTGGTGGCTCCCACAGTAATAACCCGACGAGCACAGCCCGGGGAACCCACCGTTCCCCGAGCGGGCCCCGCGTTCCCCGCGGCCACGCAAACCACAATGCCTTCCGCGACCAGGGAATCACAGGCCATGCTTAACGCGTCTGTACCATCACAAGCTACATCGGCGCCCAAGCTCAAATTGACCACGTGGACATTCTGTTCCAAGGCCCAATCCAACCCTGCAATGACTTGGCTCATCCGTCCTTCGCCTCGGTCATCCAGAACTTTAGCAATGTGAAGCGCCGCACCCGGAGCAACCCCACGGTATCGACCGTTGGACGCCTTACCGGAGCCCGCGATGATGGAGGCCACATGGGTTCCGTGACCGTTCCCATCACTGGCTATGCCTTTACCGCTGAAATCCTGAGCCGCTACAATGCGGTCGGCCAGGTCCGGATGGTGAAAATCCACGCCGGTATCCACTACGGCCACATGGATGCCTTCACCCGTCCATCCCAGTTCCCACACGCGGGGCGCTCCAATCTTGGGGACGGACACATCCAACAACGCGTGAACGGGTAAGTCCTCCCACACGCGCACTACGTAATGTTCATCGGCCAACGCGTGGACCCGGTCCACAGGGACTTCCAGAGCCATGAAAGGCAATCGCTTGCCCACATACCGGGCCCGCCAGCGCCGGGCTGCCGTGTGGGTCAACACCACATCCGGTCGATATTGGACAATGACGGGGACGGTGCGCGGTATGGGCAAACTCTTTAATCGAGCCTCTAATGCGGGGTGGATTTTCTCATGGGCGCTCATAGACGCTTCCTCACTTTACGACCTCTGCGTGTGCACAGGGCGATCGGGTTCAATCCGTTGCACCCACGGTTCCTGAGTCAGAGCCAAGATCACGTGGGCCGGGGCGGATACAGCCACACCGTGGATGAGCCGCAATGTTCGCTGCACGTGAACGCCGCGGGCTTCCAGGGCGGACCGTGCCCGCTCTAAGGGAAGGGTGACGATAACGATGACATTCACAGGATGATCCTTCACATGTTCCAATTGTTGACGGAAGGCTGGATCGAGGACATTCACGGATCTCTCTCCACGTTTTTCCTGCGGTCCGTGTATATTCTACGACACATGTCCACAAAGCACAAAGGGGACAAACATGCGTCGAGGGGGAACAGGCGTGGGTGTGAAGGTGGGTGTGGGTGAGGGGGAAGGTGTTGGAGTCACCGTGGGCGTTGGCGTGGAAGTCGATGTTGGTGTGAAGGTGGGCGTAGGCGTCCATGTGGGGGTAGGGGTGGGGGACGGGGTCGGCGTAAACGTGGCAAAAAGGTACGTTAATGTGTACGGGTTCCCCAATACTAAATCATCATGGCCGTATACCTGGGCCAAAAAGGTGGTGGTCGTGAGCACGGTATAGGATATCTGCTCCGTGTTCGTCACGTTTGTGCTCTGAGCGAGCACCGTATTTGCAGATGCGTTCCACAGGCGCACATCCAAATCCCCCAACATGGCCTCATAATCCACACGCACTCCTAACACGCCCTCCGCCCCGGTGGTCATGCGGAACCAGTCAGTGGTGTGAGGACACAATGTCAGATTGTACACTCCGGGGGTCAAGTCCGGAGCCTGGTCGGGGCTCTGATTGGGCGCGAAGGCATCCTCCCGGCACGCCCCCTGTTGTTCCACTTGAACAATAAGTGTGTATGTGTTGGACGTGTGAGGGGTAGCTCCTTTGATGAAAGCGTACACCCAAGTAGGCTGTTCTGTCGCGTAGACGACCATTTCGTTGTCCGTGGTAGACGTGCTGGAGCGAAGGGTCCGGGTGCCGTTCGCGTTGATGAGATACAGGTCCAAATCGCCCAACGTGTGGGTAAAGAGGGTGACCACTCGCACGACCGATCGCGCGGGCAAGTTGATGCGGAAGACATCGTAATCACCGGCCTGGAGGATGAGGTGAGGATACGTTCCCGGCTGTAGCAAACGCGCGTGGGCCAAGTCGTCATTGGGCTCGAAGTCATCATCCACTTTGCGTTGGGCGTACGTTAAGGTATACGTGTTCGACGCGCCCCGGTAGCCGGTGACGTAGATGTAACCATCAAACGACGTTGTGGTGGTGTAGGAGACCGTTTCATCATCGGTTTGAGATGTGCTGGACACCAACGGGTGACCATCGGAACCCATCAAGTACAGTTCCAAATCCCCATCCGCATGAGAAAAGCCGATGTGCACATCGATGCGCGTGTCGCGAGCCGCGCGGATGCGATACCAATCTTTGTCATTCGGACACACCACCAGGTTGGGATACGTGCCCGGGGAGAGGAAGGGGGCCTCTTCCTGTGAATCGTTGGGCTCGAACGCGTCGTTCACACACGTGTCATCCGCGACCACACGCGCCCATCCCGCGGCCATACGATGATGGTCACGCCTTGCCAACATTTCCTTCGCCCTCATCCGCCGGACTAGGTAGGGAAAGTAAAGGTGACGCCACGGCACGGGAGTAGGAGTCGGGGTGAATGTCGCCGTAGGGGTGGGTGTGGGTACCGGAGCCGCTCCGAAGAGCACGGTCATGGTCGTACCTGCACCTAAGACACGCGACTCTTGGGCCGGTGTGGTCATCTCGTAGCCGGGCGGGAGAGCCACGACCCGCACTAAATAGAGCCCGGGATTGAGGTTCGTAAACAAAAACGCGCCGTCCTCTCCGGTCACTTGTTCTCCGATGAGCACACTGGCCGCGTAGAGCACCTGCACCCGGGCCCCGGCCAATCCGGGTTCATTGTCATCCCGCACCCGATCCCGATCTAAATCTTGAAATACATGCCCTTCAATGGTACTTGTCACGGGCGTGGACGTCGGAGTAGGGGTGGGCGTCACAGAGGGTGTCGGGGTGGCCGTGGGAGTGGGCGGAGTCGCCCAGGGGACCGGTGTCGCGCTCAAAATAAGCGTGCCGAATTCCCGCAGCCAGTCGGCAAGAGGTGGAGGAGTGAAGCGGGCCGCGGGTCGGGCCAAATAGCCTTCCCATACAAAGTACATATCGTAACCGCTGCCGTTATCATCGTCATGGTATCCTACCGTCACCCCCACTGTTTTGCCTACAGTGTGAGATCCGTTGTTCAACTCCTCCCGGGGGATGGCCACCTCCGCGGCCCATCCGTCCGGGGTCTGGGTGGTCGCTGTGATGATGCTCGTGATCACCGCGGCGGGACTGGCCCAGTCGGTCATACGGCCGGAGGGGTTCAAGGTGTATTGATGATCAGGACCGTTCGGCCAGTCCAGACAGCAGTCATATCGGGGGTCACCGTCAATGGCCAACTCCAATTCGTCGTCGTGCCAGGGCTGCGAACCCGGTTCTTCCACCACGGCATCGTCCACCACCCGCAGCGCGATGTAGAGATAATCCTCATCCCAGGCAGCCCACAAGGTCATATCCATGTCTGATGTGTCTTGGAAAATCTGAGTGAACTCGTCAGAGCGTTCCACGAAATTCGCGGTGTACCCGTTAAGCCGAATACCCTCCATCCCCATCCATTCGCTCACATCACCGTCAACGGTGGGGGGCGTCGACGCGTGGTACGCGGTCCAGGTTCGGTTGGGAACGGCGTACCAGAGAAATGTGCCCCCCACCCCTACGGCGGCCGCACCGTGGTAGGCGTTATAAAAGGAAAGGTTCAACAAATCCAATGTTACACCTGTGGCATCCAGGGCAAAGGTTGCCCCGCCATCTGTACTGTGCAGGATAATCCCGTCCGACCCCGCGATCCACACATCGTCCACACTGCCCACGGTCGGACCATCTCCTTGCCAAACGGCCATTAACGTGGCCATCGTGCCCGCGGGGACGTGAGTCCATGTCGCACCCCGGTCCGCGCTGTGCAGGATGAGGCCTCCCGTGCCCACGGCCCACACATCATCCCCGCGAGCGTACACACCCCGCACGGCCGCGGTGGTTGTTCCCACGTAAGAGACGGTCCACGTTGTCCCCCCATCGGTGGTGTGGAGAACAACAGGTGTCCCATCGGTAGTGCGGTACCCACCGGCCCACGCTTCTGTCACGGACGAGGCGTGTACACTGTAGAAGACGTACCCGCTCTGGTCCTGGACCGTCCATGACGCACCTTCATCCAGGGTTCTACGGATTACCCCTTGTTCACCCACGGCCCAACCCACCGCGTGGGGTGTTCCGTTCACCTTTCCCCACACCAAATCCACGTCATAGAGGGTGGCCGTAGTTCCTGCATTGCGGGCTACCCAAGACTTTTTCCCCGTGAGGCAAAACACCGTGCCCCCTGAACCTACCGCGCAACCCCATTCCTGTTTGACGATACTCACCCCGTAGAGGGTGGCCGAAGTTCCCAGGGATATGGGCTCAACGTATACATCACCGGGCGTCTGTTTGTCCACCAGGATGAGGGTGCCGTTGCTACCGACGACATACCCCAAACCGGGCCGATACCAAGAGATGTCGTGCAGGGTGGCCGTAGTGTTCAAGGACATCGTCTGCCAAGTGCCTTCCAACGCGGGGTGAAGCAGAACACGCGGGAATATAACTTCACGGGCGGCCCTTGCAGCAACGACCGATCCCAGCACGCCCATAAAGCTGATTAATGCAAACATGAGCCAAAGGACCCACAAGGGTTTACGACGTCTTACCATCATACGATTTCACTCCTGACTTCAACAGGGAGGCCTCCCAGATCATTGAATCTGCCGCCACACTACCCACGGAATGTACATGTGTCGCTGCGGGACAGGCGTCGGCGTCGCAGTCGGGGTAGGTGTGGGCGTCCACGTAGGTGTGGGGGTCGGGCTGGGACTGGGCGTTGGCGTGGGCGTAGGGGTGGGCAGTGGTCGCGGGTGCAGGCGGTATGTGAGTGTCAGGAAAGGACGTTTGTCTGTGTGCGTCTCCTCCTCCGAGGAAATGAGCGTGTACACGCCGTTGGCATTCCCGCCCACCGGACGAAGAAGGATGCCGTACGCGGATCCCGCCCTCATCCGCTGCACCACGTTCGTCACATCCCAAGTGTAGGGGGTACGAAGAGTTGGGACGTTGAGCGTTTGCACATCCACCGGCGACGCGTCCCGGTCACGACCTTCACCGTTGGCCCCGGGCACATCCCACGGCAAGCCCACCGTTGCGGTCATCCAGGTAACGTCGTGTTCGCTCCAGGGTTTCAGTACGCCGTAAGCTGCCACATCCATCTGGAGGGAGGAAGGAATACGGAAGACCGCGTACGCGGACAAAATAGCCGTCTCAATCTCCGCTTCCCGCGGGAGGAAGGAGAGATCGAAGTCCAACAAAGCCGAGCGGCTCTCCTGTGAGTGCGACCGATCCCACCCCAGACGCAGCCGTCGGTTAGGCCATACTTCGTCGTATTCACCGTAATTGGCCGTCGGCGCGTCGCGACGGATATACGCGTCAACCACGGTACTGTACGGGTTCGCTCCCCGCTGCAACGTCAGCGTGTCACCGACCAAGGTAATGGTGCCGAAGTCTCCCGAAGGCCGGGCCGGGTCCGCTCCATCGCTGACCAACACGTGTTCCACGCCATGCCCATCATCGTCCTCCAACGCGACGCTGAATCCCAAGATATGCCCGGCCGCTAAATTATCCGTTAAAGCGCCGGCACGTACCGCAATCTCCACACTGTACCCGTAGGCAGTTTCCATGACAGACGCGTCCACATTGCTCGCCACCGTACCCGTCACGACCACGGTCCCAGACCGAGACACGTGAACGGTCAAATCCCCATCTGTCGGGCTGCGGCTGTGATCGCTGTCCAGACCGATGAGGATACCGTCACCTTCACCCTGGCTGTCGTCTATGACCTTCAAGCCCAGATAAAGGGCAGATGGATCCCAAAACGCCTGGACCACACCACTGATATCCGCCGGTTCGGGGGGAACATCAGAATCCACTACCGCAGCCGTTTGCGCGTCAATGGTCTCTGTGACCCCGGAAGGCCAATCTAAGAGATTGCCGTCCACGATCAACGGCTCACTCATCTGAAATGCGTCCAAATGGATCGGAAAGCCACTGAAGCGGAGAATCGCGCCGTTGCCCCCCACCGCGTACACGTTATTCGGTGAGGTAGCCACGACATTGTAGAGTACCGGCACATCGGGTACATCTGTGTATGTCCACGTATGTCCACCATCCGTTGTATAGGCTACCCCAGCGCCTTTGAACAAAGGGGTGAACTCACACAACACACTCTCGCACACCCCACCGACCAAGATCCCCCGCTGGGCATCAAAGAAGTGCATTCCATACCAGGCCATACGTTCAGGAGCGCCCGGAATGGTGTGGAATTCCCAATCACCGGCCCGTTGACCTCCCCGGGTGGTGGTCCACAAAACATTTCGGTATCCCGCCATCCACCCCCGGTGGGCGTCGAGAAACTGAACGGCCATCAACTGAGGAGCCCCACCTTGGGGATGTACCATGTAGTACGATGTCCAGGAACGGCCTGCATCAGGACTGACCGCGACCAGCCCGACCTTGCCTAGGGCCCAGAGGTGTCCATCCGGCAAGACCTCAAAATCGAACAAGGGCGCTTCGGTAATCCCCGCGCCGTGAGGATTTAACTCGATACGGCTCCACGTGCGACCGTCGTCCGGGGACATGTGGATCAGACCATAGTCCCCCACAGCCCAGATATGACCATCGGGCAAGTACTTCACCCGGTTTAAGCCGTTGGCTTCGTGACCGTATACCGCGGTCCAATCAGGGTACACATCCACCAAATTCAGAAAATCCCAATGTCGACCGCCATCGCCGGTAAGGACGACTTGGATAACAGGCACCGTGTTGCGTACTACGTTGAGATTCGTCTCCCGACCGACAATCACGCCGCGATCCTCGTCAGCGAAGGCAACATCCCGAAAGCGCCGCACCGCTTGGGGGATGTCCTGCATCCGCCACGTCTCCCCCCCATCTCGGCTTTCCAAGACAATGTAACCGAATTCCGCATCCCGGTCACAGGCTTCACCCACGGCCCAGATGTGCGTTTCCGTAGGCAGGGCTATACTCTCGATTTGGCAAATGCTCTTCATCAGACGACGCCAAGTCGCCCCGCCATCGGTGCTTTTGGCCAAGAGCATACCACGTGGAGCAATGCCTTTAGTGTTCGACCCACCAACCACAAACAGCGTGTGTGTGTCCGCAAACGCAAGATGGTACACAGGTTGGTCGGAAATCCGAGCATTCTCACCTTCAGGCAAGCGAGTAAACGTTACCCCGTCCACGCTGTGATAAAGGCGCCCGCCGTTCCCCGTAATCCAAAGGCTGCCGTCCGGAGCCTTGACCACGTCGTAAAGAATGACCTTCTCGCCAACGCTGAGAGGGGCCCATGTAGCACCCCCATCGGTGGTGTGACGTACAACACCACCTCGCCCCACAACCCACACATCATCCGCGGTTATGGCCAGCACCCCGCGCAATTCATCCACGGTGCCCGCGTAATAACGGACCCAGGATTGTCCGCCGTTTTCCGTGTGCAAAATCACTCCGTTGCCACCCACTATCCAACCGTTCTCCGGAGAAACAAAGGAGAGCCCCAATAAGTCTACATCCACAGCCACAGGGATCCGTGTCCACGTTTTGCCCCCGTCCGTGGTGCGGAGAATCGTCCCCGACTTGCCGACAACCCAACCGTTCTGTTCATCCACAAAGGAGATGGCCAACAAATCACGATCGGTTGGCGAAGCAAAACGACGCCAGGATTGTCCGCCGTTCACCGTCTCGTATACCCATCCACCCGCCCCCACTGCAATGCCATGATTCGCGTCGAAGAAGTGGACCGCGTGGATATCCTCCTTGCTGCCGGTAAAATACACCTTCCAGAACTCCCCACCATCCTCTGTTTTATATACCAAGCCTAAAGCCCCGACCACCACCACCGTGTTCGGGTCGAGAACGCTAATATCGTACAAATCCCCTTTAGGGCCATCGGGCAGACCCGGGGCGAACCATACAGGCCGCCACCCGGTGCCCTCAAACCAGCCGGCTTCCTCCGTGGTCTGAAGTGCGTTTTTCCCGGCCGACTGTGACGCCTCTGAAGCAAAAGCCACCATGGCTACCGAACCGACTACCAACACTGTAGACAGCAAAATCACAAAACCAACAAGCCAACGCTGTCGGAACATTGTCTTCTACTTCGCCTCCTTCTGTGAATAAGATAAATTCCTCATGCGGGCCCATTTAAAATGGAGGCCACAGTACATCAACCGCGAAGTATCGGCCCATCAGGTGGCTCCCATCTGATGCTAGCGGGCAATAATCGGCACGTGGATGAAGTGTACGATGTCCTCGGGCACATCGGCAAAGTTCACCGTCACTGTTTGACGCTCCAACAACGTGACCCACACCTCGTTAGGTGTCCTGGACGTGTACCCCTCCGGATCGTGCTCGACAATTCGATAGGTGCCCGGCAATAACCGGGAGAATCGATACGAACCATCAGGCAATGTCGTGGCCACCCGAATGAGCAGGTGTTTGCGCCATAATTCCACCGTCACGCCGGCGAGCCGCGCTTCACCCGCGTCCGGCATCCGATCCAAATCCCGGTCGTCCCACACAATACCCTGAATCTTTGCACTGGGCATAGGAGGGGGAGTAGGTGTGGGGGTCGGGGTTCCCGCGGGTGTAGGAGTCGGTGTGGAGGTCGGTGTAGGGGATACAGTGGGTGTTGGCGTCAACGTAGGCGTGGGCGTAGGTGTCCACATGGGCGTGGGAGTGACCGTGGGGGTGGGCGAAGGGATTTGCGTGGGCGAAGACGTTGGCGATGGGGATGGCGTAGGTGTCCGGGAGGCCGTAGGGGTGACCGTGGGCGTAGGTGTCACCGTGGGCGTCGGCGTTGCCGTCGGCGATGGCCCCAGGATGGGAGTCGGGGTTGAAGTGGGCGTCGGAGTGAACGTGGGTGTTACGGTGGGTGTAGGCGTCGGCGTAAAGGTGGGCGGTGTCTGACCCGGCCAGGGGATCGTGTAGCGGATGTAGAGTTTTGGACGGAACATTTTGTGCACAGGATGGCTGTTGCTGGGGTAGAAGCCAAAAGTCGCGCCGGTGCGGGTGGAGCGCAAGAGCACTCCATCATTCTCCCGGAGACCGGACACCCAATCCCGCACAAGAGCGGTAATATCCCACGCGTACCACGTGTTCTCGACATCCACTTGTGTGGTCCACACCACCGAGGGATCATAATCCGATAAGCCCTGAATTCCCGGACCTTCCCAAGGTGTATGACGGTCTGCGTGAGTCCACGTGACTTCATCCAAACGCCAGGGTCGCTTCAACGCGTACGCGTCCACCCACAAAGAACCAATACCACTTTTAGAACGGGTGAACAGACGCAATTCGGCCTGTTGCACAAACGCGGAAGACGGGAGAAAAGAGAGGTCGAAACGAATCAACGCACTTTTGACTTGTTGAGGGCCGATTTGTAGTTTCCCGCTGTACCCGTAATTCATCGGCTGACAGTTCTCAAACGTGCCCTCTTTGTTTAAATCCTGGCCGGTACAAATGTACGTGGTCACGCCTTGAGTCCAACGGTCCATGTCGTTCTGTATGATGATTTCGGACCCCAACACGTGGAGATCGGCCATATCCAGATGCGTGCCCCCGGCCCAAGGGCCATCGGACCCTAACACTACGTCCACATCACCGCCGTCATCGTCATCCCACACCTCATACGAAATGCCCCATGTCGGTTGTCCATCTAATGTCCGTCCTAAAGCCAACGCGTTCAAGGCCAGTTCGATTTGATACCCGGTTGTGGTGGTGAGGACCTGCGCGGCCACCAAGGTTGCAGTGTTCCCTGAGAGGACACGGGCCTGTCCGTCTGCACCCACCCACACCACGAGATCGTCCAGGCCTCCAGGCTCTCCATCGTGGGCCGCGTCCAACGCGATGCGAACCCCATCATCCTGCATGGGGACTCCGTCATCATTCATCTGCACGGTATCCGTCACACGCACGCTCAGGTACAGGATGTGTCCTTGGTGCCGCGCTCGGAGCAGCGCACTAGGATCGGTGGGATCTGAGGGAGCAGCAAAGGACACCCGATCCGCAGAATTCACATCCAGCGCAATGCCGGGCGTGGCTGCCCATTCACTCAAATCTCCATCCACAGTGGGCGCAGGATCAATGGGATACGACATGAGCACGTGGGGGAATCGCTTGTAGCCCAGAATAAAGGCCCCATCCCCCACTGCGATGGCATCCCATCGCGGTGTAGGCGCATCAGGTTGGCCGCGAGGGGCGTCAGTCCGGAAAAAGACCATATCCCGCAGACGGCCCGGCGTGCCCACCGGTATAGGATCATCCGACCACGTCCCGATCTCGAAAGGCCGATCCGTCATACCGAACACTCCGCCGGTGAACCCCCCACACACATACTTGCTTCCTTCCCGCACCCGGTATCCACAATTTCCCCCCACAGCCAGTACATGATGAGTGTCCAGCACCCCCACACCGAACCACTCCAACGTGTCGGATTCGCCGCCTCCCTTGAATTGACAGTACGTGTACCCCGCGTACGTCTCACAACGACGGCGATCCCCCTGGGGAAGAGTGGGCAGATACGCGCCCTTACTCATGCGCACGACCTGCCCAAACAACCCCACCGTGAAGATAAGATCATCCGAAAATTGGTCAATATCCCACTGCCCGTGGTTGGAGCCCACAAAATTGCTCCGCACCACCGTCTGGAAAAAGTCCGTGCTGATAAGGTGTTCCCCCGCCAAGTTGAACACCATCGCCCGGCCGTCCGGCCGCACGTCCACACTGGTCAAGCGCAGATCGTTGACAAACGCGCCGTGAAGGTTCCGCAGGTTCCAAGTAGCCCCCCCGTCTTGAGTGTACGCCAACAGTGGAGGATCACCGGGGGAAGTCTTCACCGTAGCCCAACAGCGTTGAGTATCCACACAGGAAATATCCGTGAGTTCCCGGGCAGTTCCCGCACTTTGTTGTATCCACGTCCGACCGCCATCGGTGGTATGCAGGATCTTGCCGCCGTACTGTCCGATCACCCAAGCGGTGTTCGCGTCCACCGCGGCGACCTTATTCAAGTAACCGGTGGCAATGCCGTGTTCCTGCGCGTACCAAGACCACCCTCCATCGTCGGTACGCAGGATCACGCCCACCTGAGTATAAGGCACATTTTCGCGACGTCCCACCACCCAGCCGTGCACACCATCGGGCATGGTAATACCCCCAAGGGTGGTAATCTGCCCGCCTAAGGGGTTATACCAAGCGTCGTCCGGTGTGGCCGCTGTGAGGAGCGTAGTACTCGCACCGGCCAGCCAGATCACGCCGTTATGGGCCACATCGTCCAGTCGCGCGGACGTACCGACATTCCAGAAGTGCCACGTGCCATCCCCTTGGCGACGCCCTAAAGTGCCGTTGGTGCCGCTGACCCACAAGTTTCCTTCTGCATCCCGTGTTAAACCGAAAAGCCCCTGGTTCGTGGGTACAACCTCCCGGCTCCACGTCACCCCCCCATCGGTGGAGTGGAAGACCAAGCCGGACACTCCCACAGCCCAAACCTCGTTCGCGTCCAAGGCCAGGATGTCGTTCATCTGGTTGTATGTACCCATATTGTGTCGGTGCCAAGATGTGCCCCCATCGGTAGTCACCAGAGAAATGCCCCCACTTCCCGTGGCCCATACGTGTTGCGCATCCCATACAGAGAGGGCAAGAAGGTGATTTCCGACTCCGCTGGGTTGGGGAGACCACGTCCGCCCCCCATCACTCGTGTGCAACACCGTCCCGCTATCCCCCACAATCCAGCCATGACGATGATCCGGGGCGAAGGCAATGGCCCTTAAGTGGAACGTCACCCCAGAATTCTGACGCTCCCATGTATCTCCCCCATCCCGGGTGTGTAGCAAAAGGCCATCCTGCCCTACAACCCAGCCTTCATGGGGAGAGATAAAGGTGACATCGTAAAAGGTTGGACCAAAATCCCGTCGAGTATGCCACTGGTGCGGCGGACGCCATTGTACCATGTGCCACGACCGTCCCCCGTTCACCGTGCGGAAAATGCGCCCGCCCGAGCCGACCGTCCACCCGTGTTGGTCGTCCAGGAAGAAGACGGCCGTGAGATCTCCTTTCCCATACCACAGGGTGCGCCACAGGGCATACCCATCCCCCATGTTAGGAACGTATTCCGCAGTACCCCCTACACGAACGGGTTCAGATATCCTCGGCGATTCCCCCCCACCCACGACAACCTGGGTCGCGGAAGAGAGAAGAAGGAGAACCGTTAACCATCGCCATATGCGTCCTTTCACCGGTCACCTCGCGTTGATGCATGATGCTCATTCGTGTGATGTTTGACCTTTCTACTCCTTCTTTACACTGAGGTACATGAAGCGCAATATGTCGGTCAATCAGAGTCGCTCACCCACGGAATATATATGTGTCGTAAGGGAACGGGGGTGGGTGTGAGGGTCGGCGTAGGCGTCATCGTAGGTGTAGGTGTCCATGTGGCCGTGGGTGTCGGTGTGGGCGTCGGCGTGACGGCCGGTGTCGGCACCCGGTAGACGATTTCCAGCACAGGGCGTTTATCCTCAAACTCCGTCACCCCATGTCGTTCCCCGATAAATCGAAAAATGGGACTGGCACCGGGTTGAAAAGATTTCAGGATGATGCCGAAGTTCTCGTCCGGATGGGCCAGCCAGAAGCGCACGGCTTCCGTTACATCCCAAGACGTCCAAGCCATGGATTCGGTCGCGTCTGCCTCACCCACAGGTTCGGCCCAACGATCCACCTGTGTATCATTGGCCCCGGGCTTCCCCCACGGCTCCCCGGCTCGCGCCTCCAGACCGGTCACCTGATCTACAACCCACCGCCGTCGCAAGGGATACACCCCCACGTGCAGCGGACCATGACCCGTCCGGGCATCCGCGTAGAGTTTGAGGGTCGAACGGTCAAGGATCACCTCTCTGGGCAACAGGGAGAGATCGAACCACAAAAGCGCGTCCCGCAAATCTCCCGCGGCCACGTACAGCACACGACCGTGTTCCTGGGTATCGGTCCAATTGTGCTCGCGTTCGTTCCACGCGTTGCTGATCCAAATGTCCTGAGTGCGAGTGTATGCGTTATGGCCGCGTTGCAGCTCCACCGTATTCCCCAATAACACCCAACGCCCCGCGGGAGCCGCATCGGGTTCTGTTCCATACGCCACCAACGTGCTCTGACCGTCGGAATCGACATCGCGTACGATTGCATTCCACCGGATAACCATGTCTGCGACCAACGCATCGCCCCACAGGCGTGAAGAAAGAACCACTTCCGCTTGCCAACCGGTGTCGTTCCGCCGTGATACCCATTCGTATCCGTTGCCCTGCCCGCTCGCCGTTTCCGCGCTCAAGGGCGGTGTGAGGCTCACACGCAGGGGAAGGGTATCACTCATCGGTCGGTAAAATTCCAAACGCAGCGCATCATCAGGTGTCACATCTTCATCGTCCACAGTCACCAGGAGATAGAGCGCGTTCTCCTTCCACCACGCAGAAACCGCCGCCCGAACATCATCGATAGGCGTGGGTACGTCCCCGTAGAGGGCAAATACGTGCTCCGGGTCCACGATGACAGGTTGAATCACGGTCCAATCCCAGGTCAGTCCGTCCGGCGTAATCGTATGTTCGGGGTGTAAGGCAAAACCCATTTCGCGCTCCCCCCGATAACGGAGGATAACACCTTCATCGCCCACAGCCCATACATGTGTGCTGTCCACCACATCGATATCCTGGAGAGTGCCGGGGGTCCCGGTCTCGTAATACGTCCACGATTCTGCCCAGTTCGATGTCACCGCGATCAGCCCACCCGTGTAGGCAAGGCACGCCCCTTCGTTATCATAATGAGCACAAAATCCGCCCGCGCGAAAGCCCCACCGTTCATCCTCGGTGAATTCAATGGCCATCCAGTCGAAGGACTTGGTGCCGCCTTCTTTATAAGCCGGTTCGCGCGTGGTGGGATTAAACGTCGCCAAGTACCCTCGCGTACCTGTCACCCATATTCGATCAGACCGAGTCCAATCCACCCCGCGTAAGTGAACCCACTTAATACGACTGTTGGGATACAGCGTCTTTGGCATGTGATATCGCGCCCAATATCGCCCTCCACTGAGTGTGTACAAAAGATCGCCTTTATCCAAAGCCGCGGCAACGTGCTGCTCATCCAAGGTGTCCAAATCATACAAAGGCAACCGGGTGGAAAGGGAAAGCGGTGTCCACGTCGCCCCCCCGTCCGATGTAGCCAACAAGAGCCCGGTATTTCCGCCCACAAATCCTCTTGTATCGGACGCGAAAGCGACATCGTGCAACCACGTTCCGGTCCCCGACGGTTGACGCACCCACGTTTGCCCCCCATCCTCCGTGTGGAAGATGCGGCCATCCCAACCCACCACCCAACACGTTTGAGCATCCCAACAATCTATCCCCTCGAAGAGACGAAACGTCTCCGCCGCGGGCAACGCCTGCACCGACCAAGTGCGACCGCCATCTGTCGTGTGCATGATGATGCCGTTTCGCTCGTTCCGATGCTCCGGTGGCCGCAGACGCTCGCCCACAACCCACCCTTCGTTCTCGTTCACGAAATCCACCGCGCGCAGTCGCACCAAGCGGCCTCCGTTCTGCAACTGCCAAGATTGGCCGCCATCTTCACTGCGCACCACGTCCGGACCCTCCCCCACAGCCCACAAGACACCCTCTTGGGGGAGAAACAGGGCGTACAACGGGCGTTCGTCTTCATCGGCCACAAACGATTGTACCCGGTCCCCAAAGACGTGGTACACACGTCCCCCATCTCCGGCAACCCACAAGGTTCCATCCGGAGCCACGGCCAAAGCGTACAACGTTACATCCTCTGTGGCTACGCTCTGCACAGTGGGTAAGCGATCTAGAGGCCAGCGCACCAAACGCCCTTGCTCTCCGGCCCCGTACAGGGTCCACACCTCCTCCGAGACAAAAGCCAGGTCATGAAGGGGACCCACCCCCCCGTGGGCCATCTCCCACGTGGCCCCTGCATCTCGGGATAGATAGATGTCCCCGGTCTCGGTTCCGGCAGCCAACAGATTCCCCGCATGGGCCCACGCTTGCACCGACACGCTCAACACACGCGTCCACGAGAGCCCCGCATCGGTGCTCAGAAACAACCCT
>Ga0256833_1001867_pt1 | contig 15187 bp, 12 predicted proteins | sample 356284metaG_FD_190535 | JGI IMG/M metagenome (GOLD analysis project Ga0256833, IMG submission 190535) | Hydrothermal vent microbial communities from Mid Atlantic Ridge, Atlantic Ocean - 356-284 | ecosystem: Environmental > Aquatic > Marine > Hydrothermal vents | place: Atlantic Ocean: Mid...
GGAAAAGAATTTCAACAAAAAATTGAAGATTATAGGAAGTTTTTACTTGGACTTGTTAAAACAGGAGAAATTAAAAACAATATCCTAAAAAGATTTAATACCGATGATGTAAAACACGGCAAAAAAGGATTGGAAAAATGGTTATATGCTAACTTTGAAGGATTCCCCGCAGTCGCAACTTTATTCAAATTGGATAACTATGTCAATAAAGCCCGTGAAACAGAAAATGAAATATTGACCGGAATGATTAGCGGCCAGATGAAAAAAGATATTTCCGTATCAAATTATGAACCAGTAGTTGTATTGGAAAAATCAGCATTTTTCCCTGGAGAAAAAGTGAAAGGGAAAGTTGCCTTGGGACGTGTAGATAGTACAATGACATTTAAAGAAGTAATTATTGGTGGTCAAAAAGTTCCTAAAAATTTATTGGACAAAGGCTATGTTCAATTGGATCTTCCTGCCGGTAATGTTGGAGAAAAAGATATAAAAGGAGAAATAGTTTTTGAAGAGGAAGGAAAAGATGTAAAATTGCCATTTGTTGTTACTTATGCAGTAATACCTGTGCCTAATCATGCGGTAATATCTGCTGACAAAATGAATGTTTTATATCGTGGAGTTTCCAATCCATTGTCTATTTCAATACCGGGAGTTCCCGATAACAAAATATCAGTATCCGCACCTGGCATCAGAAAAGTAAAACCCGGGAAATATATAATTGACGTTACAGGCTATAAAGGTAAAACGGTTGCTATTAAAGTTAAAGGTATTGCCAACGGGAAACCTGTATCCGATAGTAAAACATTCCGTGTGAAAAATATTCCTCCACCGCTGGGAACTGTAAGAGGAGAAACAGGTATGATAAAAATGCCCAAGCGAAACTTGGAAGTTTCTACTATTGGTGCTACACTCCCCGATTTTGATTTTGATATAAAGTTAGGTGTTAGAAGTTTTGATTTTAAAGTACCGGGACAACCTACATTGAGAGTTAACGGTACCCGTTTAAATAGTAAAGCAAAATCTCTATTACGTAGAGTAAAAAGAGGTCAAACCGTACAAATATACAATATCAATGCATATTTGAAAGGTAAATCTGGTTACAAAATCAAAAAAGTTGCACCTGTAATTGTCGAAATAATAAATTAATTTTAAACTGTAAGATAACAGTTATAAAAAAGAAATTAAATAAAATATAATGATGAAAAAAGTTTTGATAATAGTTGTATTTTTAATAGCCGGACAACAAATGTCTGCTCAATTCAATATCTTGAATGCCAAAGATCCTTCGGAAATTGGCAAAAAGACCGAAAAGCAGAAAGTCATGGATTATAGTAAACCCCTACCCTATCCGTATACTGATGATAGAGATATTCTTTGGGGCAAACAAGTATGGGAACGAATAGATTTGGATGAAAGATTCAATTTACCATTATACTACCCTACTGACACATTGGCTGCAATGCCTAATGTAAGATCCTTGTTTGATGCATTATACTCGGGAATAAAAGAGGGAAAAATTACCAAAGTATATGCAGACAGCTATTTTACCGAAAAATTAGATTTGAAAGATCTAAAAGAACGTATGATTGCTGTGGATACTACTGATGCCGGTATGGATCAATTCAATGATGAAGGAAAGGTTGATGAGCAATTTATTAATGTTTATCATGTAAATTCCGAAACAATTGAAGAATATCATACCAGAGGTATGTGGTATTTTGATACTCGATATGGTGAATTGAAATACAGATTGCTCGGTATCGCTCCTGTTGCATTTGACCCTAAAGGTATGGCTGCCGGAATGACGCCAGACTTGGTAGAGGTTTTTTGGGTATTTTATCCTGATGCTAGGGAAACATTACATAATTTCTATGCTTTCAATAAACGTAATACCGTTCGTCCTATAGATTACGATCATTTATTAAATGCTCGCAGATTTAACGGAATTATATACAAAGAAGATAATGTTTATGGAGATAGAGAAATAAAAGATTATATCCATGACAATGCTTTAAGACAATTATTGGAATCTCAAAAAATAAAAGAAAAGATTAGAGATTACGAAGAAGATATGTGGAATTACTAACAGAAAACTTTTTTCAAATAATTTAAGCATCCTGAAATTTCGGGATGCTTTTTTTATATAAATATAAAAATGTATTTTTGTATAAAAGATTTAAAAATGAAAGATAAATTTCAAATTATAAAAAATAGATTTGATGAAGTTTCGGATTTAATTATCCAACCTGCTATTATTAACGACAGAAAAAAATATATAGAACTCAATAAAGAATACAAAGATCTTGATAAACTGGTAAAAAAAATCCAACAATATGAAGAACTGGAAAATAATATTATTGAAGCCAGAGAGATTTTAAAAACCGAAAAAGATGCTGAAATGGTGGAAATGGCCAAAGAACAATTGGAAGAATCGGAGAAAGAACTTGCAGCAACAGAAGAAGAAATCAAAATGATGATGATACCAAAAAACCCGGAAGATTCCAAAAATGTTATAGTTGAAATAAGAGCGGGAACCGGAGGGGACGAAGCCAGCATATTTGCCGGTGATTTATACAGAATGTACACAAAATATGCAGATAAAAAAGGTTGGAAAACGGAAATTGTTGATTATAACGAAGGCACGTCGGGAGGTTTTAAAGAAATGATATTCAAAATTTCCGGAGAAGATGTTTATGGGACAATGAAATATGAAGCAGGAGTTCATAGAGTTCAACGTGTTCCTCAAACAGAAACCCAAGGAAGGGTGCATACCTCTGCAGCAACTGTTATGGTTCTTCCCGAAGCAGAAGAATTTGATATTGAAATCAATCCTAATGATATCAGAAAAGATTTATTTATGTCGTCAGGACCTGGTGGACAATCCGTTAATACTACGTATTCGGCTGTTCGTTTAACCCATATCCCAACCGGAATTGTTGCACAATGTCAGGATCAAAAATCTCAACACAAAAATTATGAAAAAGCTTTGTCCGTATTACGTTCCCGTTTATATGAAATGGAACTAAAAAAAAGACAAGAACAAGATGCTGCCTTTAGAAAATCAATGGTTTCCAGTGGCGATAGGTCGGCAAAAATTCGCACTTATAATTATCCACAAGGAAGGGTAACCGACCATCGCATCAACCTTACTTTGTATGATTTAAATAATATTACAAACGGAGAATTAGATAAAATTATCGAAGCATTACGTTTAGCTGATAATGCCGAAAAACTTAAATCCGCCGGTGAAGAGCTATAAAAATGAAATGTAAAGATCAACTTAATAGACAAATACTGCTCAAAGATTCACCCCAAAGAATTATTTCATTGGTTCCTTCCATTACCTATACTCTATCGGATTTTCAACTCAATGATAATGTGGTGGGAATAACCCGGTTTTGCAAGTTTCTACCTTACTCCAAAAAAGAAAAAACTATTATCGGTGGGACAAAAGATATAAAAATAGATAGAATTAAATCCCTAAAACCTGATATTATTCTTGCCAATAAAGAGGAAAATACCAAAGAAATTGTAGAACAATTGGAAAGAATTGCACCGGTATTTGTATCGGATATCAAAAATTTTGAAGATAATCTGGTTTTTTTGGAAAAAATTGGAAAAATTTTTGATAAAGAAATATTAGCCAAATATTTCATAAATAAACTTTATTCCTTGCAAAATTTGCTTAATAGCCATAAAAAAAATAAAAAATCCGTATATTTAATTTGGAAAAATCCCTGGATGACAATTGGTGGAGATACTTATATCAACGAAATGATGAAATTATCGGGTTTTGATAACTTATATAAAGACAAAAAAAGATACCCCGTCACTGACATTAAAGAAATGAAAAAATTAAATCCGGAATTAATTTTACTATCATCGGAACCATTTCCTTTTAAAGTCAAACATCAGAGAGAATTACAGGAAATTTTTCCAAATACAGAAGTAAAATTGGTAGAAGGCGAAGCTTTTACTTGGTTTGGAACCTATCCCTTGAAAGGATTAAAATATTTATCTGAACTCAACAAAAAAATATAACTATGCACAGCAAACAAGAAAAATTGGAAGCTCTATCAAGATTATTGGATATAATGGACGATTTGCGTAATGGGTGTCCTTGGGATCGTAAACAAACTTTTGATAGTTTACGAAATCTAACCATCGAAGAAGTATATGAGTTAGCCGATGCCATCATTGAAAAAAATCCCGAAGAGATCAAAAAAGAGCTTGGAGACTTGTTGCTTCACATTGTTTTTTATGCTAAATTGGGATCAGAAACGGGTGATTTTGATATTGCAGATGTCGCCCAGGCAATCAGTGAAAAACTTATTTATCGTCATCCTCACATATACGGAGATGTCAAAGTAAAAGATGAAAAGGAAGTTAAAGAAAATTGGGAACGTTTAAAACTTAAAGAAGGGAAAAAATCTGTTTTGGAAGGAGTCCCCAAATCATTGCCCGCTATGGTAAAAGCTCTGCGTTTGCAAGAAAAAGCAAAAGGGGTTGGATTTGATTGGGATCATAAAGAGCAAGTTTGGGAAAAAGTTATGGAAGAATTGCAAGAATTCCAAAACGAAGAAAAACAACAAAATAAAGAAAAAATGGAAGAAGAGTTCGGTGATGTATTGTTTGCTTTAATTAATTATGCTCGATTTGCAGGAATAGATCCCGAGACAGCTTTGGAAAAAACAAATAAGAAATTTATCAAACGTTTTCAATTCTTGGAAAATAAGATCAAAGAGGAAGGAAAAGATTTAAAAGAAATGAATCTGGAAGAAATGGAAAGGTATTGGCAGCATGCCAAAAATATTTTAGATGAATAAAATAAAAAAAAACATATTTATTTTATTTGCAGGTTTGACCATTCAGTTGCAAGCCCAAAAAAATTATGTTTATGTTGACTCGATAATTCAACAACATGAAAAAAAATTCACTCTGCTTAGTCAGTATTTAAGAAAAATATACAGAGATACCGTAACACTTCAATATTTATTGGAAAAAAGCAAATCAACATTTTATCCTGAAGCACAAATATTAGCTTTGGATATGTTAGGAAAACAAGCTCGTATCAATAGCAATTACGGTAAAGCATTGGATTATTATCATTCGGCACTTGAACTTTCCAAAAATTTGTCCGATAAAAGTTATGAAATTTACACACTCAATATGATTGGAGTGGTTTATAGAAGAATGGATGCCGTTAAATCTGCATTGGAATTTCATGATAAGGCATTGGAATTGGCATTGCAACAAAATCCCAAAACCAGGGAAATAGAAGAAAATATTGCCATTTCACATAACAGTATCGGAAATATATATTTGCTTTTGGATAAACAAAATTTGGCTATGGACCATTTCAGAAAAGCCCTTGAAATTGAAAAAAAATATCATAACAAATTGGGCATGGCCATCAATTATCAAAACATAGGAAGTATATATGAAACGGATGGAAATTTGGAAAAAGCTTTGGAATATTATCAACGTTCATTGATATATAATGACTCGATTAATTCATCCATAGGAAAAATTATTTGTAAAACAAGTATTGCGAATATATTATTAAAAAAAGATAAGCCCGAAAGTGCATTGGAAATCATTACCCCTATCATCAAAACAGCTGAAAAATTAGGAGATAGATATTATATTGCCGATGTATATTATAATTACGGTAAAACACTTTTAAAAAACAATTACACATTAGAAGGCGAAGATTTTTTATTTAAAAGTTTAGCTATTGCAAAACAAAAAAATTATCCAAGCATTGCAGCCGAAGTTTACAAAGAATTATCAAACTTATATGAATACAAAAACAATCCAAGTAAAGCATTAAGATATTATAAGTTATATAATGAAGAACAAAAAAAAGTTTATAATGAAAAAAATCGTCAAATAGTTTCCGACCTGTTTTTAAAACAATTGAAAAAAGAAAATGAAAGCAAAATTCAACAACTCGATAAAGTAAACAAAAGGGTAACCCAAAAACTCAGACAAAGTAAAACTACCTTGTATTTTACCTTTCTTTTTTTGATATTGTTAGGTATTTTAGCTTTAATTCTTTATAAACAGAATCAGTTAAAAACCGAAAGAAAACTGATGCACATGGAACAAAATCTACTCAGAGCCCAGATGAACCCTCATTTTATATTCAACTCTTTGAATTCCATAAAACTATATATTATTCACAAACGTTCCAAAGATGCCATATCGTTTTTGAGTAAGTTTGCCAAACTCATACGTATCATTTTACAATCTACAAAAGATAAAGAAATGAGTTTAGCAGACGAAATAGAAATGATAAAGCTATATGTTTCCATTGAAAATATCCGTATGGACAATAGTATTCAATTCAATATGGAAATTGACCCCAGCTTGGCATTGGAAAAAATAAAAATTCCTTCCTTATTGACACAACCTTTTATTGAAAATGCTTTATGGCATGGATTATCTCAAAAAACAGAAGGAGATAGACATTTAAACATTCGCATTTATCCCAAGGATGATAAAAAAATACTTATAGAAATTGAAGATAACGGTATCGGTAGAAAAAGAGCGACAGAAATAAAAAAGTCCCGGATTTTCCATAAAAAATCATTGGGAATAAGCTTATCCAGTGAGCGATTAAAACTATTTAGTAAAACCTTTAATGAAGAATTTAGAATAAATTTTATTGACTTGTTCGATTCCGAAGGAAAACCTGCCGGCACAAGAGTTATTATAGAAATCCCTTATACCCAAAATACTTATGAAAAAAATCACAGTTGATATTGGAAATTCAAATATTGTAATAGGTATTTATGAACAAAAATGGGAACATATTTGGCGTTTGCCTACACATAAAAAACCTGAAAAATTTGATTATGCCCTGAGGATTAGTGACATGCTATTTGAAAACGAAATTTGCACAAAAGACGTTGAGTATGTTATAATTAGTAGTGTTGTTCCCGAAATTACCAAAGATATTTTTAATTTTTTTGATAATTTCTCTAACCAAACTTTTTTATTTGATAAAAAAGATTTTGAATTAATTCCTCATATCAAAATAGACAATCCGGAAGAAATCGGGACGGATTTGGTTGCCAATGCTGTTGCTGGATATGATAAATTTAAAGAAGCAACAATAATTGTTGATTTCGGAACCGCATTAACATTTACGGTTGTGGATGAAAAAGGAAGTATTTTAGGAGTTAATATTGCTCCGGGTATAAAAAGTGCCATAAACACTTTATATGAAAAAACTTCTCAATTAGATAAGGTTCCCATTGAATTTCCCGAACATCCCTTGGGAAAAAATACAACGGAAGCTATACAAAACGGTATATTAATAGGATATGAAGGTCTTATTGAACAGATGCTAAAAGTTATAGAAAACTATTATCAAAAATCGTTTAAAATTATTTTTACCGGTGGTCTATCGCATCTCTATGAAAAAAGAATAACTTTTGACAAGCTGGACAAAAATTTAACTTTAAACGGTTTATTGTCCATCGGAAACAAAATTTACAAAAAAAATAATAATTCCAATATGACTACTAAGTGATTTCATTCTTCAAACCTATTTTATATTAAATTTTTGTTTATATTTGAAAATCAATAAATTAAATAAAATATTATGAAAAAACAATTTGTTTTTATATTAATTCTCATTCTAACTTTAAGTTCCATAGCTTGCAAACGTGAGCAATCCACCGAGGATTCAAATGAGAATAATCCACCTGAATTTGCTATGACTGCCAAAATAAACGGAAATGTCTTTCAAGCAAACAATCCCTTTGGAACCAATGAGTTTTCCAATACCAATATTTTTACTTATTATCCGATTGAAGATTTTGTATTGTTAATCGGGAGACAAGGCGGAACTTTCGGAAATCCTGAGATTGATATTTGGTTAAAAAGAAGTGATATTGTAGTGGGAAGTTATTCAATAGGCGCCACTAATTTTCAAACACCACCTTCTCATTTTATAGATCTTGTGGACAATAGTAATAATATAGATGAATATACAAAAGAAGGAACCATCACCATTACAGATGTGGATACTTCCGCTAAAATTGTTCAAGGAACATTTGAATTTACCACCACTCAAGATCCTGACGGAAGTTCTTCCGTTCGGGTAGATTTCCATGTAACCGAAGGTAAATTCTATTATAAATATGAATAAATATTTTTCTTTTTAAAACTATTATAGTATCTTTGCTGTCATTCAAAAAAGTGCAATAATTATGGCAACTTATAAAAAAAGAGGAACAAAAAAGAAAAAAATCAATAAAGACGATCTTTCATATTTAGCAAAGGAATCTACTACTGCGGAGGTTTTTACGTCTTTGGATGAAGGAGCAAATAAAATTGAGAAATTTTTGGAAAAAAATCAAAAATGGATTTTTAGCGGTTTGTTTGCAGTGATTGTTTTAATAGCAGGATATATGTGGTATGATAGCAATGTAATCCAACCCAAAGAACAAAAAGCTATTGATGAAATGGTAACTGCTCAAAAATATTTTGATATGGCAATGAATGATGTGGATGAGAAAAAAATGAATGAAGATTTTGAAAAAGCACTTAATGGAGCGGATGGAAAATACGGTTTTAAACAAATTGAAACCAAATACGGAAATACAAAAGCAGGAAACTTAGCTCATTATTATCTAGGAGCTATTTATTATAAACAAGGAAATTTCAAAGACGCTGTTTCCGAATTATCAAAATTCAAAGCAGATGACGATGTGCTTCAACCGGCAGCATTCGGAATGATTGGTGATGCCTTTATGCAACTGGAACAACCCAAAGATGCTTTGGAATATTATGAAAAAGCCGCCAATTATGCAAAAAATGAGTTTACCACTCCAAGATATTTACTAAAAGCCGGACAAGTAGCTTTGGAACTGGGAAATAAAGACAAAGCAAAAAAATATTTTGAACGTATCAAAGAAGAATTCAAAAACTCTAATGAAGCTCGCAATATTGAAGTCTTTTTAGCAAAAGCTTCTCATTAAGATATTTTAAAAAGCTAAAAAAAACTGCTTATATTTGCATATAGGCAGTTTTTTTATGTCATTTTTTCTTGAAAATATTAAGGCATTATAATTGAAAGGATTTTCAAGAATATAAAAAAATAAATAATTATGTTATCTTCATTCTTTAAACAAAATAAAAATAAAAAATATTCATATACCCCCAGATATTATGACGAGCGTAAAGAGCGTTTGGAAAATATGAAAAAAAAATATGGTGATAATTCCAAAGAATCCTTGGAAATGCGCATGCGAGGAAAAATAAGAAGGCATCAAACAACAAAAATTCCCGGACTTTTTTCAAATGCCACCCTACGAACTTTTATTATTTTAGGAATACTATTCGTTATTTTTTATTATATCTTAAAAAACCTAAACCTTGATTTTTAATGGGAACTTCCGTTATTAAATTATTACCCGAACATATTGCCAATCAAATTGCTGCCGGAGAAGTTGTGCAACGCCCTGCTTCCGTTGTAAAAGAATTAATGGAAAATGCTTTGGATGCAGGCGCTAGCGAAATCAAGGTGCTGATAAAAGACGGAGGAAAAACTCTGATACAAGTAATAGATAACGGTAGCGGAATGAACGAAACCGATGCCCGTATGAGTCTGGAAAGACACGCTACCAGTAAAATTTCCAAAGCAGATGATCTTTTTGCCATTCAAACCAAAGGTTTTCGCGGAGAAGCTTTGGCATCAATAGTTGCGGTATCTCATACGGAAATAAAAACCAAAACTACCGAACAAGAATTAGGAACCTATATCAGAGTAGAAGGTAGCAAGATTGTTAAACAAGAGCCTGTTGCCGTGCCCAAAGGCACAAGTATTGCTGTAAAAAATTTGTTTTTTAATATTCCCGCTCGTAGAAAATTTCTTAAATCGATTCAAGTGGAAATGAAACATATCCACGATGAATTTATTCGACTGGCTTTGGCTCATCCTCAAATAAAATTTACTTTAATACATAATGACAATATTGTTTATCAATTGCCCGAATCAGGAATTTTACAACGGATAACCAATATTTTCGGTAATAAAATCAAAGAAAAACTGGTACCTGTCAAAGAGGAAACCAATTATATCCGAATACACGGCTTTGTAGGTAAACCGGAATTTGCAAAGCTAAAAAGAGGTGAACAATTCTTTTTTGTAAACAAAAGATTTATCAAAAGTCCTTATCTTAATCATGCCATTATGACAGCTTATGAAGGCTTGATTAAAGAAAAAGCCCATCCTTCTTATTTTGTGTTTTTTGAAATAGACCCCAAACATATAGACGTAAACATACATCCGACCAAAACGGAAATTAAATTTGATGACGAGTCAACAGTATATTCCATCCTTAAAGTTGCTGTAAAACATAGTCTGGGACAGTTTAATTTAAGCCCTTCTATGGACTTTGAGCACAAACCCGATTTGGATATTCCTTATGAAATGCAAAAACAAAGTCCCAAAACACCAACAATTGACGTGAATCCCGATTTTAATCCTTTTGAAACGGATTTTGATAATGCCAAAGATTTTTCTATCGGTCATTTTAAAAAAGAAAGTCAAAAATGGGACGATTTTTTTAGTAAAACTCATGAAATAGCTTCTCAACTGGAACAAGAAAATACAAATATTCCGCTTGACCTTAATTGGGAACAAGGCTATGAAGCCTTTCAATGGTTAAATAAATTTATCATTACAACATTTCAGGAAAAACTTTTGGTTATACACCAACAACGGGCACATGAATTGATTTTATATAAACAATTTTTAAAAAATGCAAATGAAGGACACCTCTTACAACAAAAACTTATTTTTCCCATAGAGTTGGAATTACAAGCACATGAAATGGATTTACTCAAAACTTTTGAAAACGAACTGGTAGCTATGGGATTTGAATTGGAATTTTCCGAAGATCAGATATTGGTAACCGCTATCCCGTCAAGCGATATAAAACTGAATATCCCAGATTTTTTTGAAAAAATTATCAAGCTTTTCTCAATGAATATCGAACCTTCCAAAGAAATAATTCAAGAAGAAATCGCCAAAATGCTAGCCAAAACTTCTGCTATTAAAACTGGGCAAAAATTGGAAAAAAACTCTATTGATACTTTACTCAAAGACCTTTTTAAATTGGAAAGTTTTTTATTTAGCCCGAATAATAAACGTATTTTTGTTCAGATGAACGAAAATGAAATTTTAAACCAACTAAATAAATAACAATGAACAGAATTCCGGATACTATCAAACATCTTATCATTATAAACATTATTATGTTTGTGGCTACGCAAATGATGCCCGAACAGTTTTATAATCTTTTTGCCATGCATTTTCCTTTAAATCCGCATTTTAGGATTTGGCAAATTGTTACCCATATGTTTATGCACGGAGGGTTTGCTCATATTGCCTTTAATATGTATGCACTCTGGGCTTTTGGAGCGCCTTTGGAATATATGTGGGGTAAGAAAAAATTTTTGATTTTTTATTTTGTTTCCGGATTGGGAGCCATATTACTTTATACCGGAGTTGCATATTTTGATTTTAATAATTATATGAACGAACTTATTCAAGCCGGTATGAGCAAAGAAATTATTTTGCAAAGTTTAATAGAAAATAAAGTTACAGGGGCTTATCAAGAATTTTTACCGGTATTACAAAAAATGGCAGCGATTTTTAACGGAATTTTGGTTGGTGCATCCGGTGCAATATACGGAGTATTGGTTGCCTTTGCTTTTTATTTTCCCAATGCCGAATTGATGTTAATTTTCATCCCCTATCCCATCAAAGCTAAATATTTTGTTCCACTATTGGTATTGGCTGATTTTATGTTTGGTATAACCAATGTGTTCCATACACCGATTGCACATATGGCACATGTCGGAGGAGCCATAACCGGATTTATTTTGATGAAAATGTGGGGAAAACACAAAATAGAACGGTGGTATTGATTAAAAATAGATAATGGAAAATGACTAATTGAAAAAATTGGAGTGAAATTTTGTTTTATTAACACGAATTAATATACTATGAAAGATTGGCTAGACAAATTAAAATCTTATGATCCGGTAGAATTAATCATCGGAATTGATGTTTTGTTTTTCCTCCTTTCTTTTTTATTTTTCAGCTTCGGTTGGTTTCGTTTTTCTTGGATTAGCCTCCACCACGATTTTCAAAACCTTGGCTCTCAACCTTGGACAATTATAACTTACGCTTTTTTTCACGCAAATTTTATTGCATTGGTTTTCAATATGATATTGTTGTATTATTTTGGATATATCAGCTTGGAATTCATAAATGAAAAAAAATTTCTCGCGATATTTTTCTCAGGTATAATTTTGGGTGGATTGACTTTTATTTGGAGTTACAAACTTTTTCCAAATCTATATATCAACACGGGAGCATTACTTGGAGCTTCTTCCGGTATTATGGCGGTAATGACCTATATTTCTCTAAAACAACCCAAATATTCCTTGCATATAAGATTTTTAGGACCGGTTAAACTTGTTCACCTTCTGATTTTCTTTATCTTATTTAATCTTTTGCAAATTCCACTAGGCAATCCCGGTGGGTATTTTGCACATTTGGGTGGTTTTATTACCGGATTAGTAATTTTTGCTCTGGATAAATTACAACCCGACCCAATCCAATCGTCTCCTTCCGAAAACATTGAATTTGGTAAAAACTATCGTCTTAATAAAATTCTGGAAAAAATCAACCGCTCCGGTTATGAAAGTCTAACCGACGACGAAAAAGAATTTTTATTTAGGGAAGGAAAGGATTGATGTTACAATTTATAATAAACCTTAAACATCAATACACGCGGTTGTTTATAAATCAAAGTGTTGGAAACCAAAAAGTTATTATATGAATACCGCTCGATATACGAAGCGTTAAGCAAATTTTCGGCTGATAATTCAAAGCCCCAAGGATTGTTTTCCTTTTGATAATGTAAATTGAGTTCGGATATTTGGTATGTATTGCAATTGTTATTGTTATCAATAGCTATATGATAAGCATATTTGGCATTGAAAATAAAAGATTTTAGAAAATCATAGCTGATTTCCAAACTCGGTACTATTTTTTTGAATGTATTATCGGTTTGGTCGATTGTGTTACGGTTAAAAGTAATGTCAATTCCTAAATCAAAATTTGGAAATTTTTTGAAATAAGTTCCGGTCATTAAATTATATTGTTGAGTAAATGAATTAACCGATTGCAAATCTTGGTTAATTTGCTGTGAATATTTGTTGTAATGAAATGTAGGGGCTATTTTAAAATAAAACTTTTTTATACTTCTTTTCAAATATAAAGAAATACTTGCCGATTGCTCGGGTTTATCCAATAAAACCGGTTGATAGAAACGATTGATGCCATTATAAAAAACGATATTTTTTATAGGATTGGGTTTATAGCGATAACTCATTCGCACAAAATACTGTGTTCCTTGAAAATAACTGAAATTTCGCCACGAAAAATTTATTTTATGTAAAATCTCGTCTTTTAATTGCGGGTTTCCTTTGGCAACGGATGAAAAACTTTTTAAATAATAATTACTTAAATATTTTTCTGCTTGAGGCACTTTGTTTTCCATAGCATACGTAAATTCTATTTTTTTTGAAATACTTATTTCACGCAAAATTTTCAACTCGGGAAACAGATGAAATACTTGATGTTTATTGGTTGACTGTTCTCTTATATCCCACGACATAAAATGTGCAAAAATACCGGGTTTTACGATCAATTTTTTAGCAATTTTCACTTTGTATTGAACACCTGTATAAAAATCGTTTTGTATAATGTTCATATCATTATCAAAACCCGAAAAATTGTTGCTACCGCCATTTTGTAATTTTTGAAAACTTCTACTGAACAATTGACTTTGTTTCCAATGATTACCTATACTTGTGTATATATGCTGATGATTATCGATAATCCAATAATGTTTAAATTCGGAATTTATTTTGGTTTGTTTGTTTTCCAAGTTCTGCAATATGGTAAAGGGAATATCGTTTTGAAAATTGAGCAATCCGTTAAGTATGGGGTGCGTACTTTGCCAACGGTTAAAAGGATTTTCTTTGGAAAAAGAGAAATTATTTGCCATACGTATGGTATTTTTTCTATTGATTTTCCAATGATAGACCAAGTCGTTGCGTAGGGAAAACGATTGATTGTTTAAGTAATTCCGAATCTCATTTTGATTGGAAAGATAATCGGAAATTATATTTTCATCAGCTTGTGATTGATTAAAATTACCTGATATTTCGGCATCAAAATATTGTCTGAAACTTTTTTTGTACCGGTAGTGCATCTTGCCTATTCCATTGGTTGTTTGTTGGGTTTGATCGGTGCTTCGGATTTCGGTAGTTTGATTATTTAAGTAGATGTTGGAATTCCATTCGGCGGTTTTCATATCCTGATTGGAAAAAATTCCGTAAATACTGAATTCCGTTTTATTACCAAAATCCTGTTGCCACTGCAAAGCGGCAAATTTGTTAGTTTTACTGACAAAATTATCAGAAAAAATCATTCCCGACACCCATTTAAAATTTTCAAAAGAAGAACGCATTTTACCAAAATCTGAAATTCCGCCTTCAAAACGCATAAAGTCTTGAAAATCCATAGGAGCTTCACCGGTATCGTTGAGATTTCCAATAAAACTCAAATTGGTTTTGGGACTGTAATAAAACAAATTGGATTTTGCCAAATAATGTTTAGCATTACCTCCACCGGCTACCAAATCCCCAAAGACAAAGCGTTTTTTTCCTTCTTTGAGTTTGATGTTGATAATCATTTTTTGTTCGTCGGTCAATCCTTTCATAAATCCGATACTATTGTAATCATTTACGGCTTGGACTTTATCCACCGCATCGGCGGGGATATTTTCTACGGCTAATTTGGTGCCGCCGCCAAAAAATTCTTTACCCTCGACCAAAACTTTACTCACTTTTTTGCCCATTACGGTAACGCCGCCGTTTTTGTCCACTTCTACTCCGGGCAGTTTTTTCAATACATCTTTGAGTTTACGTTCTTCGCCGGTTTTGAATTTATCGGTTTTGTAAACTATGCTGTCTCCTTGTATTTTTACAGGCATATCCGCCGTTATGACCACTTCTTCCAATTGGTTTTGTTGTTCATACAAAACAATATTTTTAACCATATCATTTGACAAGCTATCCACTTGAAAAACCA
>Ga0256833_1001868_pt1 | contig 15186 bp, 17 predicted proteins | sample 356284metaG_FD_190535 | JGI IMG/M metagenome (GOLD analysis project Ga0256833, IMG submission 190535) | Hydrothermal vent microbial communities from Mid Atlantic Ridge, Atlantic Ocean - 356-284 | ecosystem: Environmental > Aquatic > Marine > Hydrothermal vents | place: Atlantic Ocean: Mid...
GATTTTCGAACCTTTCTTCAACGCCAGCGGCTTGAATTACATCGGTACTCCCCTTGTTTTCCTTTTGAGTGTGGCTTATTCGTGGTTGGGCAAGCGCCGTAAGGAGATGAAGGCTGCCGAAGCGGGTGAGGCGCCTGATGAGGTGCCGGCCGCGATGAGATCGACCACTCGGCGATGGTTGGTCTCTGGTGGTTTGATAGTCTTGTTGTTGATTTTGCCGGCCATCTTTGGCTCGTACCTCAGCCACGTGCTCAACATGGTAGGCTTGTACGTCATCATGGGGTTGGGGCTCAATATCGTGGTGGGCTATGCCGGCTTGCTCGACTTGGGTTATGTGGCCTTTTTCGCCTTGGGGGCTTACACGATGGGGCTGCTCACCTCCACGAGCGCGCTGGGCATTGCCAATTTCACCTTCTGGGAGGCGCTACCTTTCTCCATTTTGGTGGCGCTCATCGCGGGCATCTTGCTCGGTATTCCCGTGCTGCGGATGCGAGGCGATTACCTGGCCATCGTAACCCTGGGTTTTGGCGAGATCATCCGTATTTTGGCGTTGTCGGACTGGCTGAAGCCGTTCATCGGTGGCGCGCAAGGCATTCTGTTGATCAAAAAGCCACCGTTGGGGCCGTGGGAAATTCAAACGCCGATCCACTTTTACTATCTCATCCTGGCGGGCATTTTCCTCGCTTTCTTCATCGCGTCCCGCTTGCGCGATTCAGACCTCGGGCGGCGGTGGATGGCGATGCGCGAGGATGAGGACGTCGCCGAGGCAATGGGCATTGACCTTGTGACGACCAAATTGACGGCTTTTGCTTTTGGTGCTTCGTTTTCTGGTCTGTCGGGCGCGATCTTTGCCTCGTACGTCGGCTCCATTTTCCCCCACAGTTTCAACCTCTTGATTTCCATCAACGTCCTCTCCCTCATCATCGTGGGCGGCGTGGGCAGTTTGCCCGGCGTGGTGGTTGGGTCGATGGCGTTGGTGGGGCTGCCCGAATTGTTGCGCGAGTTTGCCGAATACCGTCTTCTGATGTACGGCCTCGCGTTGATCGCGATGATGCTGCTCAAACCCGAAGGTTTTTGGCCGGAGCCGGTGCGACGGCGTGAACTCCGTGCTGCCGAAGAGTTAGGCGATTAGGAGGCAACGTCATGGCTGAACCCATTTTGATTGCAAAGGGCGTGACCAAGCGTTTTGGTGGTTTGGTGGCTGTCAACAGCCTGGATTTCACCATTGAACGGGGCAGCATCGCCGCGGTGATCGGCCCTAACGGCGCCGGCAAAACGACCTTCTTCAATTGCATTACCGGCTTCTACAACCCGGAAGAGGGGCAGATCATCTTCGATGGCCACGAAATCCAGGGCTTTCGCCCTGACCGGGTGACGCGGATGGGCATTGCCCGCACCTATCAAAACATCCGCCTGTTTGCCAACATGACGGCGCTGGAAAACATCATGGTGGGGCATCACCCCTTGCTGCGCCAGCAGTGGTGGGACGCGATCTTCCACACACCCCGCTACAAACGGGAAGAAGAAGAGGCGTTGAAAGAAGCGCAGCGGTTGTTGAATTTCGTGGGGTTGCGGGGACTGGGCGATCACCTGGCGCGCAATCTGCCCTATGGCGCCCAGCGGCGGCTGGAAATTGCCCGCGCCTTGGCCAGCCATCCCAAACTCTTGCTGCTCGACGAGCCGACGGCAGGCATGAACCCTCAGGAAACTGCCGAGATGATCCGTTTCATTCGCCACCTGCGGGACGAACTCGGCCTGACCATCTTGCTCATCGAGCACGATATGAAGGTGGTGATGACCATCAGCGAGAAAATAGCGGTGATGGACTTTGGGAAGAAGATTGCCGAAGGCAAGCCGGAGGAAATCCAGCGCAACCCGCGGGTGATCGAGGCCTACCTGGGGCGCGGCGCGGCTTCTGGCTTTGGCGGCGCTGCCACCCAGTCTGCAGCGGCATAGAGGAGAGCGCTTATGGCTATGCTTGAACTTCACGATGTGCATTCGTTTTACGGCAACATCGAGGCCCTGAAGGGCATCTCGCTTCATGTGGAGAAAGGCGAAATCGTCACTTTGATCGGCGCCAACGGGGCAGGCAAGACCACCACCTTGCGCACCATTACCGGCCTGATCAAGCCGCGGCAGGGTAAAGTGATTTTGGAAGGCGAAGACCTTACCCAATTCAAAGCCCATGAGATTGTTTACAAAGGGCTTGCGATGGTGCCTGAGGGGCGGGGCATCTTTGCCCGTTTGACGGTGGCCGAAAACCTGGATATGGGCGCTTACAGCCGTAACGACAAAGAAGGCATCAAAGAAGACCTGGAGCGGGTGTACGAACTTTTCCCGCGGCTGAAGGAGCGGCGCAACCAGGTCGCAGGGACGCTCTCCGGTGGCGAGCAGCAGATGTTGGCGATGGGACGCGCGCTGATGGCGCGACCGCGCCTGTTGTTGCTGGACGAGCCTTCGATGGGCCTGGCGCCGGTGCTGGTCGAATTGATCTTCGACACCATCGTGGACATCAACAAACAGGGCACCACCATCCTGCTGGTGGAGCAGAATGCCTTGATGGCGCTCTCGATTGCCCATCGGGGCTATGTGCTGCGCACGGGTGAGATTGCTCTGGCCGACTCGGCGGAGAACCTGCGCAACAACGAAATGGTGCAGAAGACCTACCTGGGTATGGAATGAGCCAATTGCTCTCCGGCATGGTACAATGCGCGGGCTTGCCCGCGCATTTGCCGTTTTGGAGAGGTGCCTATGTTGAACCGTGATCAATTGCTCATCGACCTCAAAGGCGCTGCTCGTTTGGGACACCCGGAGGCACTCGATCTGGCTTTGAGCGCCTTGGATGGCTGGGGGGCTTTCGTTGCCAATGCTCGCTTGCGCGAAGAGGATGTGTTGAACATTTTGGTGCCCTTGGGCGAGGTGTTGGCTGCGCCGAGTGTACCGGAGGCGTATTTGCTCGCTTTGGCCGAACATCGGCTGGCCGGGGCGCGAGCGCTGGCTGCCGCGGCTTTGGGCCTCCGTGCCCTCCGCGGGCCGGCGGTGCCTCGGCAGGCGTTGTCCCGGCTGGGGCGCGACCGGCGTGATGAAGTGCGCTGGGCGCTGCAGGCGGTATGGCGACGCGCGGGTAAAGACAACCCGCAGCAGTTGGCGGCCTTGCTGGAAAGTTGGCTGGATTGCAGCGCTTCGCCGCGCTTGCAGGTGTTGGCCTTGGAGAGTGTGGCGGCGCTTCCTCCGCGGCAAGGGGTGGCGCTCCTGGCGCGCTGTGGCACGGCCGCGGACGAGCACGTGCAAGCCGCCTTGGCGGCTGCTTTGCGGGAGGCGGCTGCTGCGGGTGAGGCCGAAGCCGTGTTGGGGCTGTTGGACGCATGGGCTCGGACGGACTCGCCGCCTGCCAAAGCGATTGTGGCAGCATTACGTGGCAAGTGGGCGGCAAAGACTGACCGCCAGCGGGCGTTGGTCGTGTTGACGGCTTTGGAGCGGCGCCTGGGGACCTCGCGGGCTTTGCGCCGTGCACGGCAAGCCCTGGAACAGGAGACTTGATCGTGCTGACCGTAGGCGTGTTGGCCGACACCCACGTCCCCGATAGACGGCGTCACCTGCCGCCTGCGGTGCTGACGATTTTTCATACTGCCCAGGTGACGGCCATTTTGCATCTTGGGGACGTCATTCATCCACGAGTGTTGACCATGCTGGAGAGCATCGCTCCTACCTATGCCGTGCGCGGCAACCGGGATATCTACTTTTTGCGCCGTCTTCCCCTGCGGCGGCAACTCGCGTTTGCAGGCGTTACGGTGGGAATGATTCACACCCACGGCACCTTTTGGCAGTATCTCGCGGACAAGTGGGAGCACCTTCGGCGTGGTGTGCCTTTCCGCCGCTTCGAGCAGCGGGCACTGGCGGCTTTTCCCCACGCCGATGTGGTGCTTTTTGGGCATACCCATTACCCCGTATGCCGTTGGGTGGGACGACAATTGCTTTGCAACCCCGGTTCACCGGTGCGTCCGATTTTTCGCCATTTGCCGCCCACAGTGGCATTGTTGCATTTCTTGACCACGGGTGAAGTGTGCGGCGAGGTCGTGTTTCTGCCGGATTGAAAACGGGGGATTTCGTATAGCCAGTATGCCGGCCGTGCCGCCATCCTCTCTTCCGATAATGGTATAATCAACTGGCTTACCCTCGACCTTGAGCGCATGATTCTGCTTTTTTATTTGGAGGATACGATAATGCGTAGATCTCACCTCTGGAGGATGCTTGCCCTTTGGTTGCTGTTGTCTGGCCTGCTGACGGCGTGCAAGCCTTCCACTTTTACTTTGCACTTGCATTTCAAAAAAGGTGATGTGTTCCACGTCAAGATGGATACGACGCAACATATGAGGCAAACCATCATGGGGCAGGATATCAAGGTGAATCAGCAAATGTTGTTCGAGTACACTTGGGAGGTGACCAACGTCGACGCTGCGGGAGATGCCACAATCGAAGTAACTTATGACCGGTTGGCGTTGACGCAAGAACAGAATGGCGAGAAGCGGGCGTACGATTCTGCTTCTGGCGAGGAGCCACCGGATTTCTTCAAAGGCGTGGATCTGCTGGTAGGGAAGTCGTTTCAAGTTGTGTTGGCGCCCGATGGCTCGGTCAAGTCGCTGACTGGCTTGGAGGAGATGTTGCGCCAGGTGGCCGATGAGATGGGCTTGGGCAAGGGCGAGACGGATGCTTTTTACGAAAGCCTGCTTGGCGGTTTTGGCGACCAAGCGATGACAGAGCAATTCGGTGCTTTCTTTCCCCCTTATCCTCACAAGCCGCTCAAGGTTGGCTCGGCGTGGGATTCGGACGTGACGCTCAAGGTGTTTTTTCCTTTGAACGTTCACACGACCTACACGGTTCAGTCCTGGCAGGGCAATCAGGTGACGCTGAAGATGGCTTCTACGATCAAAACCAATCCCTCCAAGACGACCACGCCACCGAACTCTCCTTTTGCTGTGAGGTACGAGATCACCGGTACGCAGGAAGGCACTTCACTTATTGACCTTACGACGGGCATGTTGACCCATTCTGAGGTCAACCAGCATCTGGAAGGGAAGGTGTTGCTTCTCGACCCGCAACACCCGGAGGATACCCAAAACGCCATGACCATGCCGTTGACCATGGAGAGCACGACCACGGTGACCGTGCAACGCGGGAAGTAGTGTTCCGTCATAGGAAACACAAGCGCACACCTTCGTGGTGTGCGCTTGTGCGTTTTTGGGGACCAGACGGTGCCGCGCTCAACTGCCCGTAGGGGGCTATTCTAAGATGGTGATTTCGTCAGGTAGATTGGGCACCAGGCAGAGGAAGACGAAGTCCTCGGAGCCGATGTTTTTATACCAGTGGGGTACTCCGGCAGGGATGAACACCACATCACCGGCTTTCACTTCGTATTCTTCTTCGCCGATGGCAATGCGAGCGCGCCCTTGCAGAACGTATTGTTCGTGTTCCACCTTGTTGGTGTGTTTGGGCATCCCGCCACCGGGCTTCATCGTGAACCGTCGCATGGCAAAGTGGGGGGCTTCCTCGGGGGAAATCAAAATCTGAATGAAGGTGTCGCGCGCTGCACCAACTTCCTGGTAGGGCACCTCGTTGGCGTGTTTGACGGGCATAGGAACCTCCGTGAGCAAAGGGGGAGCGGCGTTACTGCTCCAGGGCGTAGATCTCGCCGTATTTGGCGTAGAGGTAGCGCATGTAAGGGGCGGGGTCGATGCCGCGCCCGGTGACTTTTTCTACCAGTTCCTGAGGCTCGAATTTGGCGCCGTGGCGGTGGATGTGTTCGCGCAGCCAGGCCAGCAAATCGCCGAATTCGCCGTTGCGGATCTGGTCATTCAGGTTGGGGATGTCGGCCTGAATGCATTCCCACCATTGTGCGGAGATCAGGTTGCCCAGAGCATAAGTGGAAAAGTAACCAATGGAGCCCATCGACCAGTGGATATCTTGTAACACACCCTGGGCGTCATCGGATGGGACAACACCCAGGTATTCTTTCATTTTGGCGTTCCATGCCTCGGGCAGATCTTTGACCGCGACGGTGCCTTCCAGAAGGGCGATTTCCAGTTCCAACCGCAGCATGATGTGCAGGTTGTAGGTGGCTTCGTCGGCCTCGGTGCGGATGAGCGAGGGCTGGACGCGATTGATGCCCTTGTAGAAAGTCTCCCGGGGGATGTTGCCCAGTTGGGCGGGGAAGGTTTCCTGCAGGCGCGGGTAAAAATGCTCCCAAAAGGGGCGAGAGCGGCCAACCAGGTTTTCCCACAGGCGGGATTGGGACTCATGGATGGCCAACGAGGCACCGTGGCCAAGAGGGGTGCGTTCCAGTTCAGGGGCAACGCCGAGTTCGTACAGCGCGTGGCCGCATTCGTGCATGGTGCCGAACAGGCCGGTGCCGATATAATTGGGGTCAATGCGGGTGGTGATACGCACGTCGTTGACGCTGAAACTCGTGGTAAAGGGGTGCGCCGATTTGTCTTGCCGCCCCCGTTGCCAGTCGAAACCGAATTTGGTGATCACTTCTACGCCGAACTCCCATTGTTTCTGTTGGTCGAAAGGCTGGTGGAGGAAGGCGTCGTCTACCTGAGGGCGTTCGGCGATGGCGCGAACCAACGCCACCTGTTGGGGGCGCAGGGCGTTGAAGATGCGTTGGACATCGGCGGTTTTCAGGCCGGGCTCGAAGTCGTCCAGCAATGGGTCATAAATGTGCTCGTACGGTGCGAAGAAATTGGCGTATTCTTGCCGCAGTTCGACGATGCGCGCCAGGTGCGGTTCGAAGATGCTGAAATCGGCCTTGGCTTTGGCCTCTCGCCAGGCCATCATGGCTCTGGAGGCGACTTTGGCGCTTTCAGCCACGAAATCGGGCGGGACCTTGGTGGCTTTGAGGTATTCACGACGGGTGACCTTGACCAGTCGCGCTTCGTCCGAATCGGGATCCCAATCGGCAGCCTCGGGTGCCAGGTCTTCGAGCAGGCGTCCGATTTCTTCGGAGGTGAATTTGAGGTGAGCAATGCGGCCTAAGGTGCTCAGTTGTTGGCCGCGGGCCTGGGCGCCCGCGGGCGGCATGTAGGTTTCCTGATCCCAGCCCAGCACCGCCGCCGCCATGTGAATGTCCCACACTTCTCCCAGCAGGTCTTTGAGACGTTGTAGTTTGTCGGTGGTCATGTTTTTCTCCAGAGAAAGGATGTGTGTGCTCCTATTATACGCCATTTGGGCGCGAAGCATCTGCCGGGTTGCGGAACGCATTCAGGAGGGGCTTCGGGGTGGGCGCTCTGTGGGGTGCAATCTCAACACGTGCCCTGATAAGCGCCGCCATCCACCGTAAGCGCTACGCCGGTGACGTACGACGCGGCCTCGGAAAGCAGAAACACGGCCACGCGAGCAAACTCTTCCGGCTCGGCCATGCGCCCCAGGGGGATGGCCGCGGCTTGTTTTTGCATTTCGGTGTTCACATCCGTGCCGTGTTGGCGGGCGCGGGCTTCCATCAACTCGTAAACGCGCTCGGTTTTCGTCCATCCTGGCAAGATGCTGTTGAAGCGAATGTGATCGCTGGCCAATTCCAGAGCCAGCGTTTTGGTCAGGTTGACGGTGGCGGCGCGAATGCTGTTGGAGAGCACCAGGTTGGGGATGGGCTGCTTGACCGAATACGAGGTCACGGTGAGGATGCTGGGGGCTTTGGATTGGCGAAGGAAGGGCAGGGCTGCCCGGATGAGGCGCACATGGGCCAGCAGGAGGGCATCGATGGCTTTTTGCCAGGCTTTGTCATCCAGTTCCTCGAACGCGCTGGCTGGCGGCCCCCCACTGTTGGTGATGAGGAGGTCCAACCCCTTCAGGGCTGTGTGGGCTTTCTGCACGAGTTCGCCGGGGATGGCGGGGTCGAGCAAATCGCCCGTCAGCGGCACGACGGAGACATTGGTGTCGGCGGTTTCCCGAATGCGTTCGGCGGCGTCTTGCAGCCGCTCGAAATCGCGTCCGTTGATGGCCACCGAGCAGCCCTCCGCGGCCAGCACTTTGGCGATGGCAAACCCCAGCCCTTTGCTGGAGCCAGCGATGAAGGCTTTTTTCCCTTTCAAACCCAAATCCATATCGTCAACCTCCTTCGATGTTTTGCGGTTTGCGAAAACGGACAGTATAATTCCATGGCTTGCCTTCTACCGCCTCAACGATGAAGCCGGCTTGTTCGCCAAGGCGCATTGTGGTATGGGGCAAAGCGTAGTCGGGGTCGATGACGAACTCGCTCACGGCCAGCACCCCACCCTGCTTGAGCACCCGATAGACTTCGCTGAGGGCTTGCTCGCGTCGCGGTACCTCTTGCAGCACCGAAATTAGACAACAGGCGTTTACACTTTCGGATGGCAGAGGGAGTGCTTGAGCCGCGCCCACACTCGTATGGATGATCTTCTGCCAGCGGTGATTTTGGGGTTGCTGTAGTTTGCGCTGCAAGCTTTTCAACATTTTCGGTTGTAAGTCCAGCGCCACGACTTCGCCTTTTTCGCCCACTTGTTTGGCCATGGCCAGGGTAAAAGCCCCGCTACCGCACCCCAGATCTAACACCCGCATCCCTTTTTTGATGCCACATCGGCGTACCATGTCTTCTTCTGGTTGCAGGCGACGGCGGAAAGCACTGTCGAGAAGGCGCCCCAACGGGGCGGGGGCGGGCACTTGCATTCGCCGCCGCAATGTTTTGGAAAGCAGGCGCGCCAGTGTTTGGTGAAGGACGATGAGAGCCAGTAGGCCAGCGGCGAGCGTCTTCAGGCGGCGGAAAAGTGAACGGGTAGACATGGTCAGGCATCCAGGTCGGCGATCAAATCGGTCAGGTCGCGCTCGCGCAGCAGACGGCGTTTCCACAGATTGATGGTGGGGACGACGTACGGCAGCAGCCGCAAGGAATACACTGGCGGCAAAATGGGGATGCCAAACATGTCGCCAAAGAGGATGAGGGCGAAGAGGTTTTCCAGGTCGGCGCGCTGGCGGCGGAAGTAGCGTTCGGTTTCGTAGAACATCATGCCGTAGAGGAAGCCGCCGACCCAGTGCTTGATGCTTTCCCAGCGGCGTTGCCATGCGGCGTGTTTTGACATTTGCGACCCTTTGCGTTAAACTGGCGATACTAACCCAATTGTAACCGAGGAGCAAGCGGTGAATGCAGGTCAGATTACTGTCATTGCGTTGAGTATCGTCTTGGCGGTATGGTACCTGGGGGGGATGATTGCCAACCGCAAGCGGGGTATTGCGACTTATTATTGGCTGCACGAGGGGCTGCAGGCCGTCGTGGGGGAGGTGAGCGAGGGGCGCTGGATTGGCTCAGCCGCGGGAGGCGCCCGTTTGGTTGTGGGCCAGGCCAATGCGCCCTTTCGCCGGGTGGAAGTGGTCTTTTTGTTGGAAGCGCGCGAGATTTTGCCGTGGTGGTTGTTCAACCGCTTGCGTGGCAAGCAGGACGAGATGATTTTCAAGGCTTCGCTGCGGGCGTTGCCGGTGGCCTTCGATGCCGCACCGGCGGAGAGCGCGACGTTGCGTCAGATGAAGGCCGAGGGCAAGTCGCGGCGTGAGGAGGGCCCCTTGGGGTTGGTGTTTTTGTTGCGCGGCAAGACCACGATGACCGACCTCGCGCCCTGGCAGGAATTTTTGAGGAGATACGGTGCGGCGGTGCGCTCGTTGTCGGTTTCTCGGCGGCAACCGCATGTGGTGATGCGGGTGGCCTTGCCACCGCTCCAGGCTCAGGGCGAGCCCGCAGCGGCCTTTTTCGCGGCGCTTGCCGAGGCGTGCCGCGCTTCTATCAAGGATTAGTGGCAACGTAGGTGTTCCAGTGAAGCGCGAATTTGCTCGAAGCCTTGTCGCGGGCACCAGCCGCTGAATTCCAGCGAGAGGTGCCGTTCGGTTTGGGGGCAGTACCATGTTACGGTCATGAAAGTGACGTCATGGCGCTTCCAGGGCAGGCCGCGCCTGCGAGTATGCCAGGTAAGGTATGCGGTATGCCCGGCGATGGTAAGGGTTTCGGCAGGATCGGAGGGGGGCGTTTTTCCCTTCGGGCTGATCCTGACGTGCAGTTCCAAAGCCCATCCGTGAGTTTTGTGATAGAGGACGTACCAGGCTTGCCCCGCGGCCATCCAGGGGGCGCCGCCGCGTACGTGGCGGGCGCTCATATCAGGCGGTGCTAAGCCGCGGTCGATATCCCATGTTTCGGGGAGCAGTAACCGCATCAGGCGGGCTTCGCCTAACAGCAGGTTGCTGACGCTGATATCGTGGATGACGAGGTTGGTGGGGGAAAATGCGTCCATGATCAGGGAGCAAAAGAAGCCCCGCGGCGCGCCCGCGCCGCAGGGCTGAGGAGGGGAAGGTTGACCGTCACGCAAACAAGAGGGTTGCCGTGCGTTTCAACATCGGCACGCCGCGCACTTCGGTTTCGAACAACGGCAAGACGGCACGTACCATTGTGCCAAAGAGTTTGTCGATTTCTTCCATGTATTCGGCTTGCATTTTGACCCGGTTTTTGACGAACTCGTCGGCCTGTTCGCTGACCTGGTTGGGATCAATGCGCATGTTGACAATTACCCCGCCGATGGGGATGCCGAATTCCTCGAACCAGTTGATGAAGCGGCGAATCACCGCGATGGGCAGTGCCTCGGGCAGGGTGACGAAGAAGAAGGCCGTCTTTTCGGGGTCGGTGAGCAACACTTTGGCGCGTTCCATGCGGTCGCGGAAGTTGATCAGGTATTCCATCAGTGGGTCTTTTTCTTCTTTTTTACGCGAGAACGAAAGTTGCAGTTTCAGTTGTTGCGCCTCTTTGCGGCTCTGCATCATCTTGTTGACCCACAGCGAATACACCGACGACATGCCGAGCAGGCGGCGGGCATTGGCGGTGGGGGCGGTGTCGAACACATAGAGGTCGTATTCGTCCTTGAACATGATTTCGATCATGTTCTCGAACATGGCCGATTCTTCGAAGGCTGGATTCATGGTGGCCGATTCCACAAATTCGTCAGCCCGCCCTTTGATTTCGGCGTATTTCAAGAACCACTCGATCTTTTCTTTGATTTCCTGTTTGGAGCGTTCGATGGTTTCTCGGGTGTCGATTTCGTGCGCCCAGAGGTTGGGCACGCCTTCGACAGGCGTCGCTTTGCCGAACACGTCCTGCCCCAACATGCCGGAAAGGCTATGGACGGGGTTCGTCGACGCCAGGAGCACCCGTTTGCCCCGCTGAGCGAAGGCTACCGCCGCCGCGCCGGCCAGCACGGTTTTTCCCACGCCGCCTTTGCCGCCAAAGAAGACATACTTCAAATTTGGCTTGCTGTCCACGAATTCGCGCATCGAGAGAGCGGTTTGGGCGTTCATTCCAGCGCCTCCTCTCCGAACATGATCTGCGCCATGCGCTCGATCATCTCCAATCCGGTGATGTCGCGCTCCATTTCTTGCACTCGCGCCAGCACTTCGTCGCCGAAGAGGTTGTCGATCTCTTGCAGGTATTTCTGCTGCATCTCGTACCGGTTGCGCAGATAGGCGGGCGCGTGCTCCGAAAGCGCTACCTCTGGTGGGATGACCCGGTTGACGATGTAGCCGCTTAGCGGCACGTCGTACTTGGCGAACAATTTGGCCGCTTTTTGGGTGTCGATGAGCACCATCTCTTCCGGTACCAGCACGAAGAAGAACGCTGTTTTTTCGCGGTCGGTCAGGATGCTGGAAGAGGTCGAGATGCGATAACGGATGTCTTGCAATTCTTCCAGGATTTTGTCTTCTTGCAGTTCCTTCTTGCGGCTGACGCGAGCGGCCATCTGTTCGTATTCCCGCATTTCTTCGCGCAGTTTGGTGATTTTGCTGATCCATTGGTCGTACACGCTGGCCATGCTCAGGTAGTAGAGGGCGTGGCCTAATGGCACCAGGTCGTAGATGTAATAGTCAAATTCGCCGGCGACCACGATGTCCACCACCTGGTCAAAGATCGCCGATTCCTCCATGGCTGGTTCGGCAGAGGCGGCCTGGATGTACGACTCGATTTCGTCCGGAATTTCCTCGAAGCCGTACATGTCGCGAATTTTTTGGCGGATTTCTTCTTGGTATTCTCGGATGTGCTGGTCGGCGTCGATCTCTTGGGCGTAAAGGTTGGGCATGATTTCCACCGCGCCTTTGCCGAAGATGTCGCGCTGGAAAATGTCGGATAGGGAAGCCTGGGGGTCAACGGAGAAGACCAGGACACGTTTGCCCTGTTTGGCCAGCCAATAGCCCGTGGCGGCGGAAAAAGTGGTTTTCCCCAACCCGCCTTTGCCGCCGAACATGATGTAGCGCCGTTCGGGATGTTCGCGGAAAACTTTTGCCAGGGACATGAGGCACCTCGTTTCAGGCTAAAGCATCGGTCAGGTCGCGTTCGCGCAACATGCGGCGTTTCCACGTGCTGATTTGGGGAACCACATACGGCAGCAACCGCAGCGAGTAATACGGCGGCAGAATAGGCACACCCAGCAGGTCGCCCATGGTGATGAGGATGAAAAGGTGCTCCATGCTGCCGCGGGTTTTGAGGGCCTGGCGTGCCATATCGTGCGACGCCATGCCGTAAATCACATCCTGGATGCTGTGTAACATTTTGGTCAGGAAGCTGCGTTTTTCTTTCTCGGTCATCCTTCACCTCCAAAAACAATCTCCCGCCCGTTCTCTCGCCAGGCGGATGGGCTGCGGCAGGGAGCAGCCAGTACCTGGCTGCTCCCCATGGGGTGTTGCGGTTGTGTTAGTCACCAGCCTGGGCGGCGGCTTTTTGGCGGGCTTTGGAGAGCGATTTGAGCCCGTCGTAAGCCAGGACGATGGCCGTGATGGCCAGGAAGAGACCAATCAATCCGGCCACCGCGTTGCCGAAGGCGAAAGCCGCGCCGATGTCCGGTTTGGTCATCGCCTGGAACGACTTCCACGCCACGACCAGCAAGGCGGCTACCGTGGTGATATACATGAACACTGCCGGCCAGAACGCCCAGGCGTATTTCTTGCCCTCATTGGCCAGCCAGATGGTGATGAGTAGCAACGCCAGCCCGGCAAACAACTGGTTGGCGCCGCCGAACAGCACCCAGATGCGTTGCCAGAAGGCCGTCCACAGGATGAGGAAGGTGAACAGGATGGCAACGATGGTGCCGACGTGCGGGTTCTTGAAGGCGGGAATCTTGTCGCCTACCAGTTCAGCCGAGGCCACGCGCATGAAACGCAGCACCAGTTGCATCACCGTAAGCGCCATCACGGCCAGGAAGATGGCGCCGATCGCCCCGCCCATCGCCGGGGAGATGCCCGGAATCCATGACAGGAAACGGCTCATACCGTACATCCACACCGCGCCGGCTTTCACTTTGAGGAAGTACATGTTGTTGGCGTCGTAGATTACCGAGCCATCGGGTTTGGCGATCGCGGTGGCGGCGAAGATCACGGCCAGTGTGGCCAGAATGGCCTCGGTGAACATCGCGCCCGCGCCGACCGGCAGGGCGTCGGTTTCCTTTTCCAACTGGCGCGCCGTGCCTGCGGTGGACACCAGCGAGTGCCAGCCCGAGATCGCGCCGCACGAGATGGTCACGAAGAGCATTGGCCACAGCCAGCCCAGTTTGGGTTGGTTCCAGGTGACGAAGGCCGGGATGTGAAAGGCGACGTCGGTGGTGCCGAAGATGGCTGCGATGGCCACGCCCAGCACCGAGCCGATCAGCCCCAGGGCCACGAACCAGAACGAGACGTAGTTTACTGGCTGGGCAAAGCGCCAGATGGCGAGCACCGAGCCCAGGTAGCAGAAGGCCAGCGCCACGATGCCCCAGAAGAACACCGGCCAGGTCATCGGGCCATAAGGGGTTTGGTAGAGGATGTGTTTGTCGCCCGTGCCTGCGAGGCCGTTGATGGCCTTGACGATGTTCTGCGCAGGGCCGGTGGTGCCCAGCCAGATGCCGACGAGGGCGATGAGCACCGTGATGATGGTGGTCATCACCAGGTCCATCTTCCAGCGGTAGGTCATCTGCCCGGCCAGGACGCCTGCGAGGGTGAGGATGAGCAGGCCGATGGGGACGACCGGGTTGGCCAGCAGGCCGGCCACCACAGCGCCAAAGGCACCCATGATGAGCAGCAGGTAGAAGTAGAGGAAGGTGAGCAGAATGCCACGGGCGCGCGGCGAGATGAATTTGTAGGCCAGCCCGCCCATTGTCAGGCCTTCATTACGCATGGCCATCATGGCCGCTGCGTAGTCCTGTACCCATCCGATGAAGAAAACGCCCAGCATTAGCCACAGGAAGGCGGGCAGCCAACCCCACTGCACGGCCACAATCGGCCCTACGATGGGCCCTAAGGCGGCAATGGATTTGAATTGGTAGCCGAAAAGCACGCTGCCGCTGGCGGGCATGAAGTCCACCCCGTCGTTGTACATCACTGCCGGGGTGGCCTTTTTGGGATTGGCCTGTACGATGTTGCGGTCAATGGCTGCAGCGTAAAATTTGTAGCCAATGACTACAATGGCAATTGCTACAATGAGAACAACGAGTGCCATGGTTTCCTCCTTTGCTTACAAGGTGGTGCCATGCGGTAGAACCAAAGAGTCAGGATGAGAATGACGCTGTGAGGGGCTTGCAGGTGTTTTTGTTCGGTGCACCTCCTTATTACCCAGATAATGGTTTTCCCCGTGGAATTTTGCTTTCTGGCCGGCGAAAAAATGTAGCCGCGCTCTCCATAAAGAGGAGTAAAGAAGGGATGCCTATAAATTACAACACGAGTTCGCTCCACGCGTTGCGCACTACTCTTTCATTATTTAGAAAGAAGTGAAGAAATGTCAAGTGCTTTGGCTTGGGTGGAGTATAAAAAAGCCGTAAAAAGCGCTCCTTATCGCCATTCCAGCCGTTCCTTTTCAATCCATCCCCCTTGCCAGTGGGTTTCGGCCCAGGCTGTGACCTGTTGGAGCACGCGTTGGGCGTGGGCGGCGTCGTTGCTCACGATGGCGCAGGCAATCACGGCGCGTTGCCATTTGTCCTGTTCGCCGATTTCGGCTACGCTGACATTGAATTGCCTGTGCAAGCGATGGAGCAGCGGTTGGAGCCGGCGACGTTTTTCTTTTAGCGACCTGCAGCCAGGCAAGTGAAGCCACAAGGTCAACAGGCCAAGATGCATGGCAACTGCTCCTTAGAAGAATGGTGACTCATAGTATAATGGAAGTGCAAACGTAAGACAAATTCCGTGCCC
>Ga0256833_1001869_pt1 | contig 15175 bp, 15 predicted proteins | sample 356284metaG_FD_190535 | JGI IMG/M metagenome (GOLD analysis project Ga0256833, IMG submission 190535) | Hydrothermal vent microbial communities from Mid Atlantic Ridge, Atlantic Ocean - 356-284 | ecosystem: Environmental > Aquatic > Marine > Hydrothermal vents | place: Atlantic Ocean: Mid...
TTTTGTTTTTGGGGGATTTACGCGCTTCGCTGGTGGTTGCCCTGGTTTTGCCTCTGGCTGCTTTGTTTACATTTATCATGATGAGAGCCATGGATATGTCGGCCAATTTAATGAGTCTTGGCGGGCTGACGATAGCGATTGGCATGTTGGTTGATGCGGCAGTAGTGGTGGTTGAAAATGTTATGACTCAGTTTTCTGATGCAGAAAAATCAAAACGCTTGCCACGCTTGCACATTATTTATCGGGCGACGCGAGAGGTTGCTGTGCCTGTAATTTCAGGTACATTCATTATTATTATCGTCTTTTTGCCGTTGCTGGCTTTACAGGGGCTGGAAGGGAAATTGTTTTCACCTGTTGCCTTGACCATTGTTTTCGCCTTGGCGGGATCGCTGCTTTTATCTCTGACGGTTATTCCGGTTTTTGCTTCCTATTTGTTGAAAATCGGTGTTATTGACGAACCCTGGCTGGCCAGGCAGGCCCATCGGATTTATCGGCCTTTGTTGCGTTGGAGTATTCATAACCGGAAAAAGGTTTTTATGGGAGCCGGCATGATGCTACTGGTGACGATTGGCGTATTTATGCAGATTGGCAGTACATTTATGCCGACTATGGATGAGGGAGATATCGTATTACAGCTGGAAAAACTGCCGTCGATAACCCTGGCGGAGTCAGTAGCGCTGGATATGCAGGTGCAAAAACAGATTTTAAAAAATGTTCCGGAGGTGAAAAATATTATTTCCCGGGTCGGCTCGGATGAAATCGGTCTGGATCCGATGGGGCTGAATGAAACCGATACTTTTTTGGAATTACAGCCTAAAGACACTTGGCGGATGGATAGCAAAACAGAGTTAATCGAAGAAATACGCAAAGTAATGAAAAATATTCCGGGCATTGCTTATGGTTTTACCCAGCCGATAGAAATGCGGGTATCAGAGATGTTGACCGGCTCACGTGGAGATGTAGCGGTAAAATTATTTGGGACAGATCTGGAGCTGTTAAATCAAAAAGCCGCAGAAATTGCCAGTATTTTAAATTCTATCAAAGGAGCCAGCGATGTATTCACCAGTCAAAATGAAGGCATGCAATATTTGCAGCTAACCGTCAAACGTCTTGAAGCCGGGCGTTTAGGATTGGATGTCGAGCAAATAGAGCAAATACTACGGGCACAAATAGAAGGTCTGAGACTGGGTATTATTCAGGAAGGAGTGCGCAGAACACCGCTGGTTTTACGGGGGAAAAGTCAAAGCTCAGATTTTGAAAGTTTACAAATCAGCCTGCCAAACGGCACATCGGTACCGCTATCCAGCGTGGTCAAGTTGGAAAAGGTGGATAGTCTGGTATCAATAAAACGGGAACAAAGCCAGCGCTTTATTGTAGTGCGGAGTAATGTGGAAGGCCGGGATTTGGTTGGCTTTGTTGATGAAGCCAAGCAGGCGGTCAAACAGAAGCTGGACTTACCCACAGGGTATCTTGTGAAGTGGGGTGGCCAATTTGAAAATCAGCAACGGGCTGCAGCGCGTTTGGCAATAGTGGTGCCGGTTTCGTTATTGTTGATTTTTTTATTGTTGTTTACAACTTTTGGTTCGGTGCGGCAGGCGACTCTGGTCTTTTCAAATATCCCGTTAGCGATGATTGGCGGCGTCTTTGCTTTATGGATTTCTGGAGAATATATGTCGGTTCCAGCTTCCATTGGTTTTATTGCCTTGTTGGGGATTGCTGTGCCGAACAGTGTTGTTTTAATGACTTATTTTAATCAATTGCGAGCCACAGGTATGGCCATGCCAGAAGTGATTGTTGTCGGGGCTGAAAGACGTTTAAGACCAGTTTTGATGACAGCCAGCCTGACGGCATTCGGCTTGTTGCCCATGCTTTTTGCTACGGGACCGGGGTCTGAAATCCAGAAGCCTTTGGCGATTGTGGTGATTGGCGGCTTAGTGTCGTCCACTTTTTTGACATTGGTATTGTTACCTATCTTGTATGAAATATTTGGCGAAGAAAAACGGGAGCAAGCATGAATAACCAGGAATATTTAGTGACCCTGAATGTGCCGGTTCTTTTAGAAGAAGCGATGGTCGATTGTTTGCTATCTGTCGAGTCTGATGGCTTTAGTAGTCTGTCGGTTAATGCGCACTCCAGTCATCATCAGCATTTGTCGCTGGCAGAGCAGGTGTCTGGCAGGCAGAAACAGATTCGTTTCCAGATGTATGTCGGCGAGAAGCAATTAAGTGGCCTGATTGAGCGATTGAGGAAAGACTTTTCTGGGGCAGAAATACAATATTGGGTGTTACCCGTTTTGGAAAGTGGAATAATTTGACGGGGGTATGGCTAACGAAAACAGATTGAATAAATTGACCAGTTACTATTTGGGAATATTTCGAGATAACATATGGCGTCCCGAGAGGGAGTCGAACCCCCGGCCTGCCCCTTAGGAGGGGGCCGCTCTATCCAGCTGAGCTATCGGGACAAATTATTCCTGCAATTCTAGCATATGTCTTTGTTTTTGTGATTAGGATTTTTGATGGTTTTTTTAATCACTACAAATTGGCAAGCTGGTTTGTCGTGTATTGCGAAGAAATCGCATTTTCGCTTTGCTGGCGCAGACAAATCAGGAATGATTTGTTCAGCGCTTCCTTAAAGGTACTAAACTGAAACCAGTGTTCTGGAGGTTTTTTCTGTTGTTGTGCTGCCGTCCAGACTATAAGTTGTGGTTGTTTGTGACTGGCCACGGAATATTTGCTGGATACGTTGGTTGTGTCTGAGTAAAAGACTGATACTGGCGCCATTTTGTTCGTTTAAATGATGAATTTTTTTAATCAGGTTTTTTATTGTTCCCCAATGCTGCATTCCTTGTTCTGTGGAAAACCCGGCATTTGCTGCGATTGAAAAATATTCATCCAAACCGGCCTTATCAAGACTAAGGTTTTCGGTGCTCAGTACTTGAGTCAGCTGTTGCGAGAATTGTTCTATCTGTGATGCCAGCTGTTTTTTTTGCTGGCTGAGTTTGTTGATACTCGCTGTCGTGTTTTTTGTTTTTAGCTGGTCGGCTTCTTGAGTAAGCAGTTCAAACAGCTGTTGATTAAGCTCTAATCCCTTGGCTAGTAATTTCTCGGTGATAGGATAAGTTTTTTTTATCATAATTTACGCACTGTCTGATGGGTTATCAAATTGCAGCATTTTTTCAGCGATGCTGTCGGCATCAATCTGGTAATTGCCTGCTTGCAACGCCGCTTTTACAGCTGTGATTTTTTCTTCATTGATCACGGGTGTTGAGGGCGATGACTCTAATGCCTGTTTAATTTTTTGTGTGACGCTGGACGCATCGAATTGATCCTGACTGTTTTGCTTGACGGGTGCAGAATCAATTTCAGATGTGTTCTTTTTGTCTGACTGCAGGTTTGTACGCTGAAAATGTGCTGTTGTTTTGCCGTTAAGTGGGTTAATAGCCATGTTGAATGTCCTGTTAATATTTATCTGCAGAGGTTAGCGGCATGTTAATTAATAACTTTAATAAATATTTCTTTTTTTAAAAAACAGATACCAATCCCGGTTTAACAACGGTTGCTTGTACAATCTTTTTTGAATTGATATTTCTGATTTTAATGTTTTGTCCCAAGGTGCCGTTCATCATTGCAATTCCAGACATGCTGATTTGAAAAAAAGCGTTACCGGACTGAATTCTTACTCTTTCACCTCTTTTTACCAGAGCTGGCTCGGCAATTAAGCGGTTGTTTAAGAGGGTACCCCTGGCAAGATTTCTTTTAGCTTGTTTGTTGAGGACTGATTTTACATCATCCATATAGCCTTGATGTAATTGGCTGATGTCGGTTTTTTGAAAGGCTAAATGATGTTTGCCGAGTAATTCACCCCGTTTGACGGGGCGTGTTAATACCAGAATATTTTTAAATGCCTGAATATTAACACTGGTATAAACGGTCCATTTTTTTTCTTTTTGACAGCGGACTCCCAAAGCATTCCGGCCGGGGGTTAATGTTCCTTTTACGCTGAAAACTTGAAGTTTGTCAGAGCAGGCAGGTAATTTTAAGCGATGGTCAAGTTGACTGACTTGATAGCGATAATCGGTACTTATTTTAAATTCAGCAGCAATAAATTCTTTTATTGCATGGTGAATAGAATCAAAAGATTGGGTTTGGGCAAAAGCTTCATTCTGAAGCAATAGCCATATTAATATGTGCAGGATTTTTTTCATTAGCCGGTGTCGGAAATCTGTCACAAAATAGGATTAAAATTTAACATGCATTATTCGGGCCATTGCATGAAAAGTGATTGGGAAATTTCATCTTAATTCAATGCGGGCAGGTCTCTATCAAAAATTATGTTGCCTGCTAAAGTAAAATTTTAAAAAGCCGTTATACTTCAGTGTTAAAGATTGAATAGAGGTATTCCACAGTGGGCATGGGTGGATGTGAAAGTCTGGGTATACCTTTATTTGTGTTCTCAGACGTATGGGTAAAAATTTAAGGGGTCAAACATGGCTGGAGTATTGGAAGGTGTTGATCAACGGACCAAACTGGCCGGACATAACCGGTTCGAGTTGTTATTGTTCAAATTAAAAGGGCGGCAACGCTTTGGCATTAATGTGTTTAAGGTGCAGGAAGTGATTCAGTGCCCGCAGTTAACGCAGATACCCAAATCCCATTCGGTGATTTGTGGTGTCGCGCATTTACGGGGGAAAACTATTCCTGTGCTTGATTTATCCATGTCAATCGGTTTGCCTGCTTTAAATCGGGATGCCAGTGCTTATGTGATTGTTACGGAATATAACAGAGGCGTTCAGGGGTTTATGGTGGGCTCAGTTGACAGAATTATTAATATTGGCTGGGATGCGGTCAATGCACCACCCGGAGGCGCCGGTAAGGAAAGTTATTTAACAGCGGTGACAGAATTTGAAGATGAGCTGATTGAAGTGATTGATGTTGAAAAAGTCATGAAGGAAGTGATTGGCGGACAGGAAGAAGCTTCTCATGAGCTTGTAGATGAAACTTTAGATGCTAATGACGACCGGGTTATGATTGTGGATGATTCCTTGGTTGCCAGGAGTCAGGTTAAAAAGGTCTGTGAGCAGGTGGGACTGGAATGTGTAGCTTTTAAGGATGGACAGGAAGCCTGGGAGCATTTGTCTGAACTTGCCGGGCAGGGAGTTGATATTTCTGAACATTACAGTTTGATTATCTCGGATGTTGAAATGCCGAGGATGGATGGTTACACGCTAGCGACTAAAATCAAGGCTGATCCGCTGATGAAAGATGTTTATCTGGTATTACATACCTCTTTGAGTGGGGTTTTTAATACGTCTATGGTGCAAAAAGTGGGGGCGAATGAGTTTCTGGCCAAATTTGAACCGGATGCGTTGATTACGACAATACAAAATCAATTGAAAAATTATCATGAGCAAAGACAGGCCAGGGCCTGATTGAAGCGTGTTGTGTATAAATGTTAGATAAAGGACTGAAAAGTAAACAAAGGCCAGAGGTATCAACGCAGGATTACCAGCTTATTAAAGACTATCTTGCTCAGTCCTGTGGCATTATGCTGGGAGATAATAAACAGTATCTGGTACAAAGTCGCCTGGCATTTTTGTTGGAGAAGTTTAATCTGGCTTCTTATGCCGAATTGGTTGATGTCATTATGGCAAACCGAATGCAAAGCAAGATGCTAAAAACTGCGGTTGTTGATGCCATGACAACGAATGAGACTTTTTGGTATCGAGATAGTGCGCAGTTTACAGCGTTGGCGGAAACGGTATTGCCAGACCTGTTACAGCAAAAACAAGGAACCATAAGAATCTGGTCGGCTGCGTGTTCTTCCGGTCAGGAACCTTATACGATTGGAATTTGTGTTGATAAAGTGTTAAAGGCCGGCAGGCACCATCAAAATGTGCAAATTATTGGCACCGATATTTCTGATTCGGTGATTACTGCCGCAAAGCAGGCGACTTACAGTGAACAAGAGTTATCAAGAGGGATTGATGATGTCATTAAAACCGAGTATTTCATCAGAACAGGCGAACATTATCAGTTGAAGCCAGGTGTGACTAACCGGGTCAGGTTTCAACAATTTAATTTGTTAAAGCCTTTTTCAGTGCTGGGACGGTTTGATGTGATATTTTGCCGGAATGTGCTGATTTATTTTTCCGAGGAGATAAAACGCGATATTTTAACCCGAATGGCGGATATTCTTGAGCCAGGCGGGTATTTGTTTTTAAGCAGTACGGAATCCATGCCGCTGGATTTGAGCGTCTTTAAACCTGTCAAAGGTATCTCAAGGTACTATCAGAAAATTTCATAAACACCCATATAACGAAAATTCGACTTCTGATTTTATCTAAAAATCAATAGCTTGCAGTCATTATTGGGTTGTGCCTCTCCGAGCAACAGGAATCGCTGATTAATCAGCGATTCCTTATTTCATCAACCCCATCCGATAAAAATGTCAAAAATCTGGCATTAGGCAATATGCATCATAAGCGGCAACTCTTTGCCGTTTTAGTCTTTCTTACTTCTGAAATCTTTCTGAGTTCTGTTACTTAGATGCGTTGCCAGCTAGATTAGACAATGCTAATCATATTGTATGAGCCTGTTGGTACAGTTACTGCTTGTTCTTTTGAAAAAGACAAGAAGGTGACGAATATGGCTATAAATTTTGATAATGCTTTGGGAATGCATCCTCTGGCTTTGACGATGCGGGAAAAACGCAGCGAATTATTGGCGGCAAATCTGGCGAATGCGGATACTCCGGATTACAAAGCCCGTGATTTGGATTTTAAATCAGTGTTAAAACAACAGAGCGGTAATGAACATGTCAGCATGGAACGGACGCAGGTGGGACATTTGTCTCCAGGCCGGGAATGGCTGGGTGCGGATTTGAAATATCGTAATCCCGGTCAGGCTTCGTTAGATGGCAATACCGTAGAAGAACATATCGAACAGGCAAAATATGCCGAAAATGCCATTCAATATCAGGCCAGCCTGCGATTTATCAATGGCAGGTTTCAAGGACTGATGGCTGCAATCAGAGGAGAATAAACATGTCTTCGATGAAAATTTTTGATATTGCCGGTAGCGGCATGAATGCACAAAATCTACGTTTGAATCTGGTGGCGAGTAATATTTCCAACGCCAACAGTGTGAGCAGTAGTATTGACCAGGTTTACAAATCCAGGCAGCCGGTTTTTGCCGCGGAATTGAAAAATGTGTTGGATGAAAAAAATTCAGCGGGCGGGGTTAATGTGCTGGGTGTGGTCGAAAGTCAGGCGCCTCCGGTGATGGAATATGCGCCCAATCATCCTATGGCCGATGAAAATGGCTATATCTATAAACCGAATGTTAATACGGTGGAAGAAATGGCCAATATGATGTCAGCATCGCGATCTTATCAAAATAATATTGAGGTCTTAAACACTGCCAAACAATTGATGATGCAGACATTAAGAATGGGACAATAGGAGATACATTAATGGCAATTGATGCATTAAAACAGTATCAGGATCTGGGGCTGAAAACGGTCGAAAAAAATACCAAAAAAGAAGCCACTTTACAGCAGGATCAGTTTTTAAAACTAATGACAACCCAGTTGACTCATCAAGATCCCTTAAAACCTATGGACAATGGAGATTTCCTGGGGCAAATGGCTCAATTCAGTACCGTTTCAGGAATTCAGGATTTACAAAAATCCTTTGAAAACTTTTCCAGTTCAATCAGTTCGGGGCAGGCTTTGCAGGCTGCGACACTGGTTGGCCGATATGTGTCAGCTCCTTCCAGCGAAGGGTTGTTGTCGGCAGGTGGTTCTGTTTCCGGAGAATTTACCTTGCCGGCATCATCTCCGGAGGTCACGCTGAAAATTATTGAGCCGGCGTCCGGTGAAGTTGTTAAAACCATGGATTTGGGCGTACAGGCTAAAGGTAATGTGGCTTTTGAGTGGGATGGCATTACTCAGAATAATGAAATGGCTAATCCCGGGGTATATAAAATCCAGGTTGAGGCCAAAATTGATGGAAAAAATACCGCCTTACAGACACGAATCAAGTCACGGGTGGACAGTGTCACGCTGGGGCAGGGCAGTAATGGTTTATTGCTTAATCTGGAAGGGTTGGATGCCGTTAAATTTAATCAAGTTAAACAAATTTCATAAGGAAGGTTAATCATGGGGTTCAGTACAGCATTAAGCGGCTTAAGTGCCGCATCAAAAAACCTGGCAGTTACCGGTAATAATATTGCCAATGCCAATACCACTGGATTTAAAAAATCCAGAACCGAGTTTGCCGATGTTTATGCAGCCAGTCTGGGAGGCGTCAGTTCAATTACGGCGGGGTCGGGCGTCAGGGTTGCCAATGTTGCCCAGCAGTTTAAGCAGGGTAACCTGAATTTTACCGATAATAATCTTGATTTGGCGATTAGTGGCGAAGGTTTTTTTACCTTGTCTGCCAGCCCTACTGATGTAAATGACAGAGCCTATACCAGGGCGGGTGAGTTCAAACTGAATAAAGACGGTTTTATTGTCAATAATCAGGGGCAGGCTTTACTGGCATACAAACCAAATGGCAATACCGTGGCGGATGGGTTCAGTACCGGGGTGATGCAGCCTATACAGATTAATACTATTGCCGGTCAGCCCAGAGCGACTGAAGAGTTAAGTGTGGCTGTCAATCTTGATGCAAGTAAGTCAGCGGTTGCTGTAAGTCCGTTTGATAAAGATAATACCAACACTTATACCAGTCAAACCTCTGCGACGGTTTATGATTCATTTGGTACCTCACATATTTTTACCACTTATTTTGCCAATAAAGGGGTTGTCGCAGGTGATCCGACCTGGGAAGTCTATCACTATATTGATGGTAATCCGGTCAACTTACAGTCGGGTGCGGCTTTTGGGGAATTGAAATTTGATGCCGTCGGTAATCTTAAAGCCCCTGTAAACGGCAGTGGCGTAGTGGATGGACTGTTTAATCTGGCACCTTATGTGATTACGCCGGCGACCGGGGCCAGCGATATCGAAATTGATAAATTAAGTTATTTTGGTTCCACCCAGTTTAATCAAAAATTCAGCGTCAATGAGTTGTCACAAAATGGTTTGCCCGCTGGTCAGTTGACGGGGATTGATATTGATGATGAAGGAGTATTGTTTGCCCGTTTTAGTAACGGCGGTTCGAAAACGCTGGGGCAGGTGGCATTAAGTCGGTTTTCTAATCCGCAAGGCTTAGCCAAGCTGGGTGATACTACCTGGGGACAAAATACCAATTCAGGTGATCCCGTTTCCGGTCAGCCCGGGTCCAATAATTTTGGTGTGATTCAGTCGGGTTCACTGGAGGCCTCAAATGTTGAGCTTTCTTCTCAACTGGTCAATTTAATTGTCGCCCAGCAGGCTTATCAGGCTAATGCCAAGACAATCACCACTGAAAATCAGATTATTCAAAGCATCCTCAATATCTAACGGAGCGCATTATGGATCGTAGCCTGTTTATAGCCATGAGCGGGGCCAAGCAAACATTACTGGCCCAGACAAATAATGCCAATAATCTGGCGAATACCCAAACAACCGGGTTTAAAGCAGACTTGCAGCAGTTTCGCAGTATGTCTGTGTTTGGCCCGGGCTATCCTACCCGGGTTTATGCCATGACAGAACGGCCGGGAACAGATGTAAGCATGGGGGCCTTGCAGACTACAGGCCGCGATCTTGATGTGGCAATAAAAGGTGATGGCTGGATGGCCGTTGCAGGCAAGGATGGGCAGGAAGCCTATAGCCGTGCGGGGGATCTTAAGGTAACCCCGGAAGGTTTTTTGCAAACCGGAGCGGGCCGACAGGTTTTGGGTCAGGATGGCCCCATATCAATACCGCCTGCCGACAAGCTGGAAATAGGCCGGGATGGCACTATCAGTATTGTTCCTTTGGGGGGACAGGCTTCTACTCTGGTGGTGGTTGATCAGATTAAGTTAGTCAAACCGCAACCTGGTGATTTGGAAAAGCATACTGACGGATTGATGTATTCAAAACAAGGGGCTGTATTACCCGCCAGTGCAGATGTTACTCTGGTTCAGGGAGCCCTTGAAGGCAGTAATGTAAATGCTATAGAAGCCATGGTGTCGATGATTGAACTGGCCCGGCATTTTGAATTACAAAGCAAGGTGATGAAAACAGCGGATGAAAATGCGGCCGTAGCCGCTAAATTAATGCAAATGGCATAAAAGATGCATCACTTCTGATAAGACAAAAAAATGTCATCAGGAGGGTGTTATGACAGAAAGAGCATTATGGGTTGCCAAGACAGGTTTGGATGCCCAGCAAACAAGAATGGCGGTTATTTCCAATAACCTGGCCAATGTAAACACAACCGGATTTAAAAAATCCCGGCCTTTATTTGAAGATCTGGTGTATCAAAATATACGCCAGGTCGGCGCACAATCGACACAAAACACACAGTTACCATCAGGCTTGCAGTTGGGCACGGGGGTTAGAACCGTAGCCACCGAGAAAATCCATACTCAGGGTAATATCTTGCAAACCGAGAATTCTCTCGATGTGGCTGTCAGTGGCCGGGGCTTTTTTCAGATTCTGATGCCAAATGGGGATATAAATTATACCCGTAATGGTGAATTTAAACTGGATTCCACCGGGCAGGTTGTCACCTCGGGTGGCTTGCCATTGCAACCGGCAATTACTGTCCCGCCGGATACCATCAGTTTAACCATTGGTCGGGATGGGACCGTATCCGCTTTACAGCCTGGGAGTCCGGTTCCTGCCGTTTTAGGGCAGATACAGCTGGCTGACTTTGTCAATCCGACCGGTCTGGATCCGGTGGGTGAAAATCTGTTCAGAGAGTCTGTATCCAGTGGGGCGCCGGTGATTGGAACACCGGGGGAAAATGAATATGGTGCTTTGTTTCAGGGGTCACTGGAGACATCTAATGTCAATGTGGTTGAAGAGCTCGTAAATATGATTGAAACCCAAAGAGCTTATGAAATGAATTCCAAGGCGATTTCGACGACCGATCAGATGCTTTCATTTGTGACTCAGCAACTTTAATTCAGGAGCTGAAAAATGAAGATTTATCGCATCTGTATCGTGTTGTCAGCACTATTTATACTGTCTGCCTGCGATACCTTACCAAAGCGGGACCCGGATTTTTCACCGGTGCAGCCAGCTGATTTAAGACCGCCGATGCAAAATAATGGCGCAATTTATCAATCAGGCTACGATGTGCGGTTATTTGAAAACCTGGCTGCCCGGCGGGTGGGTGATATTTTAACTATTACCCTGGTTGAAAATACCAAAGCGAAAAAAAAAGCCAGTCTGGATGCATCCAAGGATAATCGGGTTTCGGTTACGGCTCCGACATTATGGGGTGTGGCCAGTCAGGTATTGCTGGGTCATGATCTGGAAACCAGTATGAAATCGAATCATCGTTTTCAAGGCGAAGGCCAGGCGCAGCAGACCAATAGTCTGACCGGTAATATTTCTGTCACTGTGGTTCAGGTATTACCCAATGGAAATCTTAAAATAAGAGGAGAGAAGCGGGTAACACTGAACGATGGCAATGAATATATCCGGCTTTCCGGTATTGTCAGGCCGGAAGATGTTACCGTCAGTAATACTGTCCCATCGACCAAAATAGCCGATGCCACAATTATGTATACCGGCGATGGCAGTATCGCAGATTCCAGCAAGGTGGGCTGGCTGGCCCGGTTTTTCTTAAGTCCGATTTTTCCTTTCTGATAAGGAGTCATGGAAAATGAATAATAAGTGGTTGTTGCTGATATTGCTGTTGTCTGTATCGAGTATTATTCGAGCCGAAAGAATCAAGGATTTGGCTTCTATTGCCGGTGTCAGAAACAACCAGCTGGTGGGGTATGGTCTAGTGGTGGGTTTGCCAAAATCAGGTGATAAAACCAAATTTACCGGGCAGACGTTGACCAATATGCTGACCCGGCTCGGCATAAACTTGCCACCCGGCGTGGATCCCAAGGCGAAAAATATTGCCGCCGTGGCCATTAATGCCAATTTACCGGCTTTTGCCAAACCTGGTCAAACCATTGATGTGACTGTTTCATCAATCGGGGATGCCAAAAGTTTGCGGGGTGGGACATTGTTATTGAGCCCTTTAAGAGGGGCAGATGGCAAAGTTTATGCGATGGCGCAAGGCAATCTTGTCGTAGGTGGATTAAGCGCTTCCGGTGCGGATGGTTCAAGTATTACCGTGAACAACCCGACAGTTGGCAGAATTCCCAATGGCGCCACAGTGGAACGAAGTGTGCCCACACCCTTTAAAAATGCCCGCAGCCTGATTTTTAATTTGCATAATGCCGATTTTACTACGGCCAGCCGTATGGTGCGGGTGATTAACGAGAAAATGGGCGCGGGAACAGCCGCAGCGATAGATGCGACATCAATTCGTGTGAGCGCTCCTTTGGAAGTCTCTCAGCGGGTGATGTTTGCTTCCATGATTGAAAACCTGATGGTGCTTCCGGATGATGCGCCGGCCCGGGTTATCGTCAATTCACGATCCGGTACGGTGGTGATCAGCAGTAAGGTCAGGGTACAGCCGGCTGCGGTTTCTCATGGCAGTCTGACGGTAACAATCAGTGAAAATCCCCAGGTCAGCCAGCCTAATCCTCTGGGTCAGGGACAAACAACAGTTGTTCCACAATCTGATGTCAAAGTTGAAGAGGATGGCGCCAATCATATGTTTGTCTTTAACCCTGGCGTGTCTCTGGATGATATTGTCCAGGCGGTCAATGCAGTTGGAGCGGCTCCCAGCGATCTGGTGGCGATTCTTGAAGCGTTAAAAGCGGCAGGCGCTTTACGGGCTGAACTCATTGTGATTTAGGGGGAGCGGTATGTTGAAAATACAGGATACTGATGTTTATACCGACTTTTCCGGTCTGGCAAAACTGAAAACGGAAGCCCGACAAAACAGCCCGGAGGCATTAACTAAAGTTGCCAGTCAGTTTGAGTCGATTTTTTTGAATATGGTGTTAAAAAGTATGCGCCAGGCCAAATTGGCGGATGGCATTATGGATAGCGACCAGAGTAAATTTTTCCAGGATATGTATGATCAGCAGTTGGCGGTACATTTGTCGGCAAGCCCTGGTATTGGTCTGGCGGATTTGATTGTTAAACAGTTGAGTCCAAAACAGAGCGATGATGTTGAAAAAATGGGGGTTGAAGATTATCTGAAACACTCGATTCAAAGAAGATTGCAGATTCAGCCCGAAAAATCTCAAACTGTACTCAAAAGTCAGCGGACACCGCTTTCAGCAGCAGTCAATAAACAGCAAAACCTTAGTCCTAAACAACAATTCGTTGAGCAATTGCTGCCCTATGCAAAACAGGCGGCTCAGCAAATTGGCGTGGACGAGTCGGTGTTGATTGCACAAGCGGCGCTGGAAACAGGCTGGGGTAAGGCCGTGATAAAACATGAAGATGGACGCAGTAGTTTTAATCTTTTTAATATCAAAGCGGACAGAGGCTGGCAAGGGGCAAAGGTTGATAAAGTTTCCCTGGAATACAGAGATGGCGTGGCCCGAAAACAGAAGTCAGCCTTTAGAGCTTATCAATCCTATCAGGAAAGTTTTATGGATTATGCCCGTTTTATTAAACAGAATCCACGTTATGGACAGGCCTTAAAGCAGGCGGGGGATGCAGAACAATATATGCATGAATTACAAAAAGCCGGCTATGCAACTGATCCGGACTATGCCAAAAAAGTATTACGAATTTTGCATGGTAATACCCAGTTGGCAATGAAACAGAGGTAATTGATATGGCTTCAGGAATTTTAGATACAGCGGTATCGGGCTTAACGACTTTGCAGCGTTCTTTACAGACCGTGAGTCATAATATCGCTAATGTCAATACAGAAGGCTATAGCCGGCAGCGGGTTGAACTGGGCACCAACCCTGCAGAAAGGACCGGTGAGGGCTTTATTGGCAAAGGTGTGCATATTAAAGATGTCGTGCGTTCGTATGACCAATTTACTACCGCACAACTTCGTTCCAGTACCTCTACTTATTCTGAGGCTGATCAATTTCAGGTTATGGCCAGCCGGGTGGATGATTTACTGGCCAGCAAGGAAACCAGTTTATCCCCGGCATTAAAAAAATTCTTTAATGCCGTCAATGATGTGGCTAATGATCCAGCATCAGTACCTGCCAGGCAGAGCCTGTTATCAGAATCGGACAACCTGGTTCAGCGTTTTTCGACGATGAACAACCGCCTGGATGAATTGCAAAGTCAGGTGAATAGCAACCTGGTTTCAGATGTCGAAAAAATCAATTCTTATGCTAAATCCATTGCCAAACTCAATATCGATATTGCCAAGCAGTCAGATCAAAGTGGCGTCGCTTTTAAAACCAATGACTTGCTGGATCAGCGTGACTTATTAGTCAGTAAATTATCCGAGTTGGTTGATGTGTCGGTGGTGCCTGAAGGTAATAGTATGGTCAGTGTGTTTGTGGGTCAGGGCCAAACGCTGGTTTTGTCGGGGCAGGCCCGTCAGATGTTAGTGCAACAATCAAAATTGGATACAAACAAGCTGGAAGTGGGTGTCAAAGATCCGGTGTCTGGAAACTTTCAGGATATTACCCGGCAATTATCGGGCGGCAGGATATCGGGCACCTTGAATTTCAGGGATAAAATCCTGGATGAGGCCAAGTTGAGTCTGGGAACCATCGCTGCCAGTGTTACCATGGAATTTAACCGGGTGCATAAGTTTGGTTATGACCTGGATGGTAATGCAGGGCAGGATTTTTTTACCGGTATTGCCAATGTGCCGGTCACTGCTGCCCCGGGCAATACTGGTTCAATCACGGCCGTTTTTGATTCAGCCATTATCAATAAAATAGATAACAGTGATTATCAATTAAACGTAGGCACAGGACCCAGCTATACATTGACTCGGCTGAGTGATAATTCATCCATCAGTTTGACCGATTCCGGGGGACAGTTAGTGGCGACATCGCCTGACAGTCTACCTGGAATTGCAATTTCCCTGGGAGGCACCGCACCGGTAGCCGGGGATACATTTTTAATTCGACCCACTTATGATGCCGCCAAAAATATTGCTGTTAATCTGACCGACCCGAGAAAAATTGCCGCAGCCAGCAGTCAAAATTCAACAGGTGGCGCGTTGGTCGGGGATAACAGAAATGCCCTGGCGCTTGCC
>Ga0256833_1001870_pt1 | contig 15172 bp, 16 predicted proteins | sample 356284metaG_FD_190535 | JGI IMG/M metagenome (GOLD analysis project Ga0256833, IMG submission 190535) | Hydrothermal vent microbial communities from Mid Atlantic Ridge, Atlantic Ocean - 356-284 | ecosystem: Environmental > Aquatic > Marine > Hydrothermal vents | place: Atlantic Ocean: Mid...
ACCAGTGGGTACCTTGCCATAGTCCCCCATCTATAGTAGTAGATGCCGTATGAGAAAAGGCAGATGTTGAAAATAAAAGAATAAAGAAGGCCCAAATAAGGGCCTTCTTTATATTATTGATTTTGAGCATTATTGACTTTTAGCCACATAAAGGAATATTCCATTCCTTTATCATAACCAGACCAAAATACAATATCCTTTACCTTTTTCAAGGCATCAAGTGCCTTTTTTGTTTGGTCATCTAATCCACCGCCCATTCCTGCAAACCTTTCTATAATAGAAACGATAGCTTGAAAATCAATATAAATTATAGATGTAAGACCTTCTGTACTCAAGGCCTCTCCGAGGGTAGCCTTTTTAGCCAATCCCACCATGTTCCCTAAAGAAGCATCTATAATATTTTCTATGCCACTGGCCACTACTAGCCTATCCTTTACAAACCCTGCACCTACAGGGAACATAGGATTTTCAATAGCCTTGTATTTGATACCTTCATATTCTTTGTCTTGAGGTTGTGCACCTAAGGCAGGGCCTGCCATAGAGGCAAGTGTGTTTATAGCATTCCAAGCGGCATCTTGATTAGTATAACCAAGAATAAGACCTACCTTTGGAATCATTCCTGAGGGATCAAATACACCAACTGCAAGCTCTTTATCAAGCCAACTTAAGAAAAGTTTTTCGATATCCATCCCTGTCTGATTTTTAAGTTGAGCAAAGGAATCCTCTATTCCTTTTTTTGCCGCAGGAGGAAGAATATCCTTTATCTTCTCCCAAGAAAGGGGCATAACTCCACCTAAATAAAAGAAGGTATTTTTAGGAAAGAGATTCAAAGACTCAAGTTTGGGGAAAGTAAGGGTTTTGTATAATTTTACATACATATCCGGCAAACCCATAAGGCCATATGCCCTAAAGCCTGAAGATGTGCTTACCCCTGAGAACCCCATGGGTCTCATAGTAGAAAAAGTAGCTATACTGCTTTCCAAAGATTTTGCCTGTTCTTCTGGTAATTTAGATTTAAGGATCTCAAATAGTGTAGCAAACTTATCTGTTGCAAGATAGAAGAAAAATGGAAGATCTCCCAATTTCTCTTTTATCTTATTTCTAATTTCGATATAATTCTCTGCCGTATCAATTGCAGGTCTTTCACCCTTAAAGACTTCAATAGCATCCTTTACAGGTGCAGCTGTAAGGCCAAAAACTATGTAGTTCCCAAACATAGACCATGCAAGCTCTTTTGGCTCATTCTCTTTTACATCTGGGATAGGCAATCTTGTAATATTAATCCCCTTATAAGACACTACTTCTTCTTTTAGACCTGTTTTATCCTCTACGGCCTTTACAAATTTTAAAAAGCTCATCTTATTTTTTGGAGAAAGTACTACTAATACCTCTGGAATACCGATCTGAGTAAAGCCTGTAATGGATATTGTCATTCCATTAGAGAAGAGACCCTTTAAAAATTCGGGATCCAAGGCATCAAATCCAAGTTCATTTTTTACATCTTCTCTCGCCTTTGCAATATCGAGTTCTCCACCTGTCATAGATTTTATCTGATCACTATATAGATAGTCTATCACACTATCTGCATTGTTTGCATCCATAACTAATACAGCACTATCAGGCACAACACTGGTCAAAGAACCAAATGACAAAGTAGTAAACAATAGTAAAACTAATAGCGTAAAACCTAAAATTCTAACTTTTCTCATAAAACTTCTGAAAAAGGAACCCTCCCTTTTTCAGATACACCTCCTTTCGGTTTTTTATTTGACCCCTTCTATATACCCCATTTTAGGAAGTACTCCAACTAATGGGCCTACATATTCTTTAAAACTATCTAAGATATTGTTTCCCCTTTCAGAAATATACTCTAATGGCAGGGACTTTGTATGTCTTGCTACAGATTCCAGTGGCGTAATAAAGGTATCTGAACCATAAGATGCTATATCGGTTCCTAACCTCTTTATGGCTACACTTCCACTTTTCTCTGTTGTTATAGCATATTCTACGGCTTTTTGACCTACCATATAAGCCTCTTGAGCATCTACCTCAGACTGCATAGGAAAAGACCTCTGTATATATCCAAAGGTGTCCGCCCTTACTCTAAGCTTTTTGTGAAGTCTACCACCTAACTCTCTTTTTACAAAATCGGCAAGGAATGCCCCTAATTCGCCAGCTGTCCCAAGTTGAACATTGCCATGTGAATCTGTATAACCTGTAGAATATATAGGTTTTCCATCTCTTTGAACCCCTTCAGATACTGCAATTTGCACCCTACCTAGTCTTCTATAAATATCTTCTACATCTTGTAAAAAGTTATCAAAATCAAAATCTTTCTCAGGCACATATATAAGATGCGGACCGTCCTCTTCCCTCTGTTTTGCCAAAATAGAGGCTGCCGTAAGGAATCCTGCATGTCTTCCCATGACTACATTTATCTTTATACCTCCAAGAGATTTATTATCCTGATTATCTCCCATAAAAGCCATAGCAACAAATCGTGCAGCAGAGCCGTATCCTGGAGTATGATCATTAACGAGAAGGTCATTATCTATAGTTTTAGGGACATGAAATACTACCAAATCATAATTTTCTCTTTTTGCAAAGTCATCAATTATATAGGCAGTTTCTGCAGAATCATTTCCTCCTATATAGAAAAAATAGCGAATATTCTTCGCCTGAAACATGCGCAACATAGACATACATTCTTCTTCTGTCGGTTTTTTTCTTACAGAACCTAAACCTGCACCCGGGGTTTTTGCTATTAAATCTAATTCCGGATATGAAAGGTTTCCTAAATCGACAAATTCATCTCCCAAAATTCCTGCTACACCATGAATAGCACCATAGAGTGTTTCAATCTCTTCATGTTTTCTTGCCTCTTTTATAATACCTACAAGTGTCTGATTAATTACCTGTGTTGGGCCACCTGATTGCCCTATAATAGCATTACCCTTAAGTGCCATACCTACCTCCTTCCATATTATTCCTCAACATCATAGGCTAAAGCCTTTTTGAACATAGATGGTCGATCTACCACCCCTACAAGTCTACCTTCCTTATCTGTAACAGGTAAAATTTTCAGCCTCCTCCCTACCATTACCTCTACTAAATCAAGGACCTTTGTATCCTCATTTATCACATAAATATCCTTTAACATTATTGTACTTACCTCTTTCTCAGAAAGTTCCTTGAGTCCCCTTGCAAATTCATCTAAATCGGGAAGATATGCAGTTGTGTCAAGATAAGAAAAATACCTTGGAAGTGCTGCTCTCATTATTATACCATCAGTTACTATTCCTTTTACCTTAAAATTTTTATCTGTAATAATAAGTTCTGCTATTCTCATGCGTTCCATAAGTTCTATTACTCTTCCAATCTTTGTATGAGGAGGGATAGAGGTAAGATCTCTCCTCATGACATCTCTTACCCTCATAATAGCCTCCTTCCTATGTAAGTTCCTCTACTTCCACCTTTAGAAGCATTTCATCCACACTCTCTGGTGAAAAATCAAAGATAGACACAGTCTCAAGTGTTGCTACTTTCAAAGCAAGCCCCATACCAAACCTTGTAGCCTCCTCCAATCCATGTCCTTTCATGATTCCGATAGAAACACCTGCAAGAAGGGCTTCTGATGCCCCAAAAAGATTTATATCTTCTTCATATTTAAGCTTATAAAGCACCTTTTTCCCTGTCTTAGAAACAAGTACATCGTTTTTATCTTTATAAGAAACTATGGCATTTTCAGCACCAAGTTCTATAAGCTTCTCAGCTATTTTTATACTTCCGTCCAGGTCTTTTATACTATAACCAAAATATTCCTTTATAGTAGAAGTATCTGGTTTTATGACATACGGTTTTGCCTCTGCTGCCTTTTCTAATAATTCACCCCTTGCTGTAACTATACAGTGTTTTACCCCTATACTTTTTGCAAGTGATATTACATCATAATATAAGGTAGATGGAGCTCCGCGAGGAACACTTCCACCCATAAAGACAACTTCTGCATTTAATATTGACTTCTCCACCACATGCATAAATTCTTTAAGGTCTTCTTCCTCCATATGTGGACCAAGGGATGTTATAGTAGTCTCTGTCCTATCCGAAAGGTCAACAATTACTACATCAGTACGGGTATGCTCTCTCAAGAAAATAGTATTTGTATATATTCCCTCATCATTTAAGAGAAGAATAAGCTTTCTTCCTATCCTCCCCTCGCCCACTGCATTTACACTCATAGTAGGAATTCCAAATTTTGCAACAAGTCTTGCTGTATGGATACCTTTGCCTCCAGGGGAATAGTAATCATTTATAGAGCTTACATGTTTCCCCTTCTCCAGCTTATTAATTATCATTATATAATCCATCGCAGGATTAGGAGTTATACTTACAAACATTTAGCCCTCCTCTTCTTTTTTGTATATTCATTATAACATATATAACAACCTTTTTCCAGAGGAAGTTAAATATTTTTATAAACTAGAAAGTAATTTGTTTTTAAACAAATAAAGTAAAATAAATTTATATTCTATATTAAACCCTTGACAAATAGAAATCTGGTAGTATAGTTAAAATATGGAAAACATAATTGTTGTGATAATTTTTATATCCACATATATCGCACTGGGCATAGGAAAAATTCACAGGGTAGTTATTGCCCTCTCTGGGGCTACCCTCATACTACTTTTTCATATATTAAATTTCGAAAATGCATTTTACTCTACAGAATATGGAATAGACTGGGATGTTATCATCTTACTCATGTCTATGATGATCATTGTCAACATAACTAAGCAGACAGGCATATTTGAATGGATTGCGGTAAAGGCCGTAAAACTTTCAAAGGCAAAGCCATATGCCCTTATGGTCCTCTTTGTACTTGTAACAGCGGTAATTTCTGCATTTTTGGATAATGTTACAACCGTTCTGTTTATAGCCCCTATCACACTATTTATCTCAGATGCAATGGAACTTCCTGCGGTTCCTTTTCTCATATCAGAGGCCCTTGCTTCAAATATAGGTGGCACAGCTACCCTTATAGGAGACCCACCAAACATCATGATAGCAAGTAAAGCAAAATTAGGTTTTATAGATTTTATCAATCATCTTACCCCTGCCGTAATCATTATATTACTTGTATATATTCTTACCCTAAAAATTATGTTTTCACATAGTTTTAGATACAATGAAGAAAAGGCAAAAAAAATCCTTAAAATGGACGAAAAGAAGGCCATAAAAGATCCCGTGCTCCTCAAAAAAGTCCTCATTGTACTTACAGGAGTTATTTTTGGGTTCTTTATTCACGGGGCCCTTGGATTAGAGCCAGCCATAGTGGCACTTACAGGTGCCACCTTGATGCTTGGTATTTCAAAAACAAACATACATGAAATGCTTGAACGGATAGAATGGACCACACTATTTTTCTTTGGAGGGTTATTTATTATAGTAGGTTCTATGGTAAAAGTAGGTATAATTCAGATACTCTCCCAAAAAGTCCTTGATCTCACAGGAGGACATTCTTTCTTAACATCTGGGGTAATTCTATGGTTTTCTGCATTTACCTCTGCTTTTGTAGATAATATTCCATATGTAGCTACCATGAATCCCCTCATCGCCCATATGGCACCTGTCATTTCAGGGATGCCTTCTGCATCCCCTACTTCTTTGGCTGTACTTCACTCACCTGCTGTGTTACCTATTTGGATTGCACTCTCTCTTGGAGGATGTCTTGGAGGAAATGGCACACTAGTAGGGGCTACGGCAAATGTAGTAGTATCTGGCATATCAGAAAAGCATGGGCACAAAATCAGTTTTGGAGAATTTTTTAGATATGGTATGCCTATAATGATAGAGAGTGTAGTGATAGGCTTTTTATACATATGGATAAGATATTACATGCTTAAGATTTTTTAATACCTCTCTTCCCTCGCAAGTTACCCATATCCTCTGAAGAAAAGACTTTTTTAAGCAGTATAGGAGTAAGAAATGCGGTTATAAGCACTGTAGCTACTACAGAAGAAAACTGATAACTGTTAAAAACATTATATCTTAGAGCCATAGCGGCAACCACAAGGGCAACTTCTCCCCTTGGGATCATACCCACACCTACCCTAATGGCCTCTATAGGTTTATAACCTAATATAAAAACTCCTCCACCTGAACCTATAAGTTTACCAAAAATAGCTATGGATAAAATAATGACAAGATCAATTATAGAAGCCCATCTAAAATCTTTGATATCAGCCTCAAGCCCTATAGTTACAAAAAACATGATAGAAAAAAAGTCTGCACCCAATATATCTGCTATCTCATGAATAACCTGACGATAATGCGTAGTACCAAGAACCAATCCCGCAAGATATGCCCCTGTAATATATGCAGCACCAAGATGATGGGCAAGCCATGCATAAAAAAACATAATACCAATAGCCATGGTAGGTATCATATATTTTAGCTTAAAACGGGAAGTCCATTTAAAGAAATATGGAAGGAATTTCTTACCAAGATAAAATCCCAGGATAAAATATATAAGTATGTATATGAAAGAAAAATATGGATTTTTCCCTTCTTCTCCTATAAAAGTTATAACAAAAGTCAGGATAAGAATTCCCATTACATCATCTGCAATAGCTGCACCTAAAATTGTAGCACCCTCCTTTGACCTTAACTTTTTCATCTCAGCAAGAACCTGTACAGAGATACTTACACTTGTTGCGGTAAGCACCGTACCCATAAGGAGACTTTGAGTAAAAGAGTATTTTACAAAGGGTAAAATTAATAAAGCAAACACAAATGGCAAAGTTACACCACCAGTAGCTGCAAGAAGGGCATCTTTCGCCTGTCTTTTAAGCTGGTCAAGGTCTGTCTCCATTCCCGCAAGAAAAAGGATTATAATCACACCTATATCAGACATAGTATGAATAACCTTATCGGCATGAATTATACCCAATACAGAGGGGCCAAGGATAAAACCTACGGCCAAAAACCCAATAACAGTAGGCATAGAAAAAGAAAGTGACCATGCAGCACCAAGCTTTCCAATAATGGTAATTATTGCAATCTTTAATATTTCATCCAAATCTTTCATAAATTCCTCCTCTCTCTTGACAAACTCCACACATAGTACACCTCTGTGGTGGGCATGGTGGGGTAAATCTTCTCTTTTTCATTAATTTCCTTTCTCTTGCAAGATATGAAGGGCTTACCATTGTATCAATAATCCTCCATGGCAGATCTTCCTCCTTTAAAGGAGAAAAGATAGTTTTTTCTATTAGTTCATAAGGAACTATCTTCTTAAACCTTCTGGGACCTTTTCTGGCTATCTCTGGAAGGAAAGGAGCAATCTCTTCTCCTCCCCGAGAAAGCAGTCCCTGTAATACATAATACTTAATCTCTCGAGGAAGAATTTTAATTCGATTATACCTCTTTCTCAAAGTATTTTCAATATATAAAAGACGCCTATTTACCACATCTTCTCGTTCTTGAGGAAAAACTTCAAATGGGGTATGAGGTTTTGGAATAAAGGGATTTATACTGATAATAAGCTCTCTAAGGGATTTAAATTGGGAAAGCAAATCTTCTATAAGCCCCACTATCCCTTCTATATCATCATCAGTTTCTTCGGGTAGGCCTACCAAAAAATAAAGCTTAACACTCTTTATTCCCTCAGATATGGCATCCCCTATTTTTTCAAAAAGCAGATCAGGGTATATATTTTTATTAATAACCTCTCTCATCTTATCTGTCCCCACTTCAGGGGCAAGGGTGATAGTCCTCAAACCACCTCTTTTCAAAAGGCCAAAGAGCTCTCTTGTTGCAGAATCTGACCTAAGAGATGAGATCCCTATACCTAATCCCATATCTAAGATACCTCTAAGTATATCAAGTATTTCAGGATGATCCGATACACTTGGACTTACAAGCCCGACCTTTTTTCTATACCTACTACCACGCTTTGCAGATTCCATTATAACATCATATCCTCTGTTTCGCACAGGTCTATATATATAACCTGCCATACAAAACCTACAGCCCCTTCCACAACCCCTGCCTATCTCTATAAGATGCATATCAGGAAACTCTTGTTCTTTAGAATAAAGCACACTCTCTGAAGGATATTTATCTACATCTTCAACCCATAACCTCTCTACCCTATGTACTGGATATTTCGGGACATAGATTCCTCTCCATTTTGAAAGAATCCTAAGGATAGATTCTCTCTCTTTTTCATGAATAACAAGGTCTATAATATCATGTATAATCTCTTCTCCCTCGCCTATAACAAATATATCTGCAAAAGGCTTTATAGGCAATGGGTTGGCACTTGGGGCAACCCCTCCCACTATTATAAGAGGAGACTCTTTCCCCCTATCTTTTGCATAGAGAGGTATGCCAGAAAGGTCTAACATTTTTATAAAATTAAGATAATCGGGTTCAAAAGATATAGAAAAGGCAACTATATCGAAATCTTGAAGAGACATATAAGTGGTATAAGAAAAGAGAGGGGTGTTCGTCCTCTTTAGGTAATCTTCCTCATCAGGGTATGGCAAAAAGGCTCGATCAACTAAAATCCGCTCATCCCTTAATAAGGTATAATATATGGATTGAAATCCAAGATTTGCCATACCAATATTGTAATAATTTGGATAAGAAATCAAAAAAGAGAGCCTTTTCCCATAGACATTTCCAAAAAGGCCCTCTTCTCCTTTGACTCGTTTTTCAAAAGATTTCTGAACAGGATTCATCAAAATTGAACCTTAACGGGCTCCCTATCCTCCTCGGGTATCTCAAATAGTTTTTCAGGTTGAAAACCAAACATTCCAGCCAAAAGGTTAGCAGGGAACATCTGAATAGCATTGTTATATTTCATTACTGTATCATTGTAAAACTCACGAGAAAATGCAATCTTGTTTTCTGTATCTGTTAGGTCTTCTTGAAGTTTTAGAAAATTCTCATTTGCCTTAAGTTGTGGATAGTTCTCAGCCACTGCAAAAAGAGTTCTCAATGCCCCTGTAAGCATATTACTTGCTTCCATCTGTTCCGTGGGTGTAGTAGCAGAGAGAAACTGAGTTCTTGCCTTTGTAACATTTTCAAAAACAGTCTTTTCATGAGAGGCATACCCCTTCACCGTCTCTACCAAATTTGGGATAAGATCTGCCCTTCTCTTAAGCTGCACAAGTACTTGTGCCCATGCATTCTTTACCCTGTTTCTAAGTACGATTAATTTATTGTAAGTAAATATAACATAAAGTATAACAATAGCTAATATAATAAGATATACCATCTATTCACCTCCATTTTTATTCTCTATTTTCTCTTTCAAAATAGCCTCTGCCAACTCTTTATCTTCACTTTTTACCATAATTTTAAAACTTCCTAATCCATTCACCGTAAAAGGATGGGTAAGGGGTGTTATATGTGATTTTACAAATACCTTAATACCATTTGCCCTCAAAAGTCCCTCAATTACTTTTTCCTCCTCCTCTCCCCATGCCTCATAAATAAGGACATAATCCTCTTTATCCATTAAACACCTCTTTTGTCAACTTAAAATGGAGTTTTGCAACTTTTCCTAACTCCTCTTTAGAAAATCTATCTAAAAATAGAGAGAGCGCCTCTCTTACTTTCTTGCCAGCACCTTTTGGAAATTCAAACTGATACTTAGCACTCATTTCTCTCATCTCTTTTTCGAAGGCACATCGTGCAAGAATAGAGGATGCTGCACATGCCACATCCCTCTCTCCCCCTACGACCTCCTCTATCTCTATCTTATTTTTAAAATACTCGGGAATACCAGATTTTTTTGAAAATTTATCCACAACTACTCTATTTACAGGGTATCTCTCAGAAAGACTCTTTATCACTTTTATATGAGCATCACTGAGTATATGATTCAAATTCTTCTTTTCTTCGTATATGCGGTTGTATTCTTCGGGTTTGATTATTAATATCTTGAATAAAAAATTCTTTTTTATAAGCCCTGCTAGCTCTTCTATCTTAGCAGGGCTTAATCTCTTACTATCCTTTATCCCTATTTTCAAAAGATTGCTCTCATCTTTAGGCTGTACAATAACCCCTGCTACTACCAATGGACCGAAATAATCTCCCTTTCCTGCCTCATCAGTCCCCATCCATGTAGATTCTTTCATCTTAAAAAATTTATCTCTTATATCATTATAAAGGGCTTCTGACTCTTTGCCCTGAATAAGCAGCTTTCCACTTTTGTAAAGGATTAAACTTATACCATCCTTTTCTGCCTTGAAAAAGGCATACTCTAAATTTTTAAATGAAAAGTGCCTATTTTTCAACCATAAGAACAGCCTATCTTTATATTTTAAAGGGAAATCTAAAGAAATATTCAAACTTAATTCCCTAAGCTCTCTTCCTTTACATTTTCATGAGACTCTGTCAAGTGAGAAGGATAAAACCAATCACATTGGTCAACAGGATTTTTCCTTATTTTTTGGGTAATAAGACACTTATATACCCCTTCTTTTTCCATAAGCTCCCTATCAACATGCCTACACACCTGACAAAGTCCTTTTTCGTTTCGCATTTTAACCATCCCCTTTCTCAATATTAAATTTTTATTTTATGTGTAGTGTAATCTTATTTCCTGGCTGAAGTGTTACAAACCCCTGCCATTTTATATTTCCATCCTTTATTACTACTATCTGATGTGTTCCTGCAGATACAACTCCTACAGTTAATTTCCCATTTTTATCAGTAAGTCCCCTAAAAAATCCATCCATATAGACCTGTGCAGATGGTGGGGCAGATTCTATCGTAACATATGCCATAAATTGCTCTACCCTTACAACCCCAGGAGAACCAACAACTACCTGTGGATAAAGCACTTGGGTAGAGGTTATAGGGACATATACAATCTGAGATGGATACACATAATTTACAACTGTATTTACAGGTACATAGATATATGCGATGTAGGGTTCATAACCGGGAAGTTCCACTGTAAGATGATGAGTGCCCACCATTACATTACCTACAGTAATTGGGGTAGTCCCAATATAGGCACCATCAAGATATACCTTTGCCCCCACAGGTACCTGGGTAAGAGATATTGCACCATAAGAGACAGAACCTGAAGGAACTACTACAGTCTCTGTAGCCAAGGCAGTTATGTTTAAAAAAACTAAACCTAAAACAAGAAAAAACAACCATCCTTTTTTCATATTAACACCCCCTTAAAAAATTAAGAATTCGGGAAAATATAAACTGTTTGCTCTGCAGAAATATTTACCCCTCTTGTCCAAGTGTTATAACCCTCTTTCATCAAAGTAATATTGTGATATCCTGGTTTTAAGGCTATTTTTAGGTTTCCACTCTGAGGAATATGCCCTTTATACTTCCCATCCACATAGACTTTTGCACCTTTTACGGCATCAATTATAAAGACATAACCCACCTTTTTTACAGGGACAAGAGAATAAACAACAGAGGTGATCTTTCCCTCTGGCACATAAACATTCTCCTCTAGGGTTTCGTATCCCCCAAGTTCTATCTTTATCTTATGTGCGCCTGCTTTAATGTTTTCTAATGTAATAGGGGTAATACCTTTTCTCATCCCATCTAAAAATACATTGGCACCTTGAGGTATGGATGATATAGAGATACCCCCTAGAGGTTCTGGGATTTGTGTAAAACCATTCTGTTGGGTGCCCTGCATAGTAGGGGTGACCACAATTACAGGTGCCCCTTGGGTAGTTTGAGTTCCTATCTTTTGAGGTGAAGGTGCAGGGACTACGGTTTTAACATTTTCCTTAGGCATATTTTGAGGAAGCCCTACTTGGAAATAAACAACTGCACTTGACCAATCTTTCTCATTCATAGGGTCCAAAAGTAGATTAAATTTTCTTGTAAGGACCCTTACATCAGTCACAGGAACTACCCCTGTTTTTATAAGTCTTTTTTCCTTGGCACTTAGAAGATTTCCACTGGCAGATGCAAAACCTTGCAGATACTCTTTTCCCAAAGGTGGTGTAACCCTCAGCTTGAACCAATTGGGAAGAGGGATAGCATAAACATTCCCTGCCTTTAAAAAATTATCCCGTATGTACATATTAGGGAATATTAGCCTTGCCTTTCCATTAGCATCAATATCGTAAATTAATACATAACTGTCTCTTTTTACCATGAAATAAACAGTCATCTCTTCCCCTGGCATATAGACAGCCCCAGGTGCCCTATCTAACCAAATATTTAAAAAAGAGGTAGAAGGAATATCTATCTTTATAGGAAGGTCCTCCTTTTTTATTGCGATACCGGGAAGAGGTTTTAGAGGGGGGCTTGCTGTGACAAGTTTCCCTACATTAATGGGGTTTACATATACGGGCTCCTGAATCTTAAAAAAACCAATTGCAAAAGCATTAAATGAAAAAGTCAGGATAAAAATTAGAAATATCAATAATATATACTTTACCTTATCCATAACGATCTCCTCCTGACATAAATATTATTCTTTAATTTAATATATAATACCACAAAAAATCTATCTTGAAAATAGAAGAGTGGAATAAATTTTTTAAAAAATTTTATAGAAAATCTCACCTCCCTATGCTATAATGATGGCAAAAGAGTGTTAAGGAGGTTGGGATGTCAATAAAGCTTGATAATTACGAGGCAATATTCTTCGACCTTGGAGGTACATTAATAGATGCAGATAAAGATAGGAGGGCTCATCTTGAAATTCTTCAAGAGATTATCTTAAGATATGGGATTCCTATTAGTGCAGAAAAGGCATTAGATGCACATTATGAGTACCTTGTAGAGGAGATAAACAAAGAGAGTTTTATAACTACATGGGATGCCCTAAAGAGAAGTCTCTACAAGTTATTTTCTGAGTACGCTCCCAATATTGAACTAGATTTTGGGTGGATAAGAGAGATATACTTTAAATATCATGAAAAATTTGTAGACCTCTATCCAGGTGTGGTAGATCTACTAAAATTTTTAAAAGAAAAGGGTAAGCATATAGGCATTATTTCAGATATAGATAATGATTATATGGAATTCCAATTAAATATTTTTGGAATTAAAGACATATTTGATTCTATCACAACATCAGAAGAGGTAAGGGCATATAAACCTAACCCAGAAATATTTCAAAAGGCATTAAATAAAGCAGGGGTCTCTGGGGAAAAAGCCATATACATAGGTGATAATTATTGGAAAGATATAATCGGGGCAAAGAAATTTGATATGACTACAGTGCTTGTTGGAACACCCCCGGATGAAAAATTTATCGTAGATGGAATAAGGCCAGATTATGTAATTCCAACTACTTCTGAATTTAAAAATATAATAAGTGAATAAGGAGGAAAAAATGGCCAAAAAAAAGGTTACCATTCCATATCTTAAGAAAAAAAAGGAAGAAGGGAAAAAGATCACAATGCTTACTGCATATGATTATCCCATCTCTCAAATGGTAAATGAAGCAGAGATAGATATTATTCTTGTAGGTGATTCTCTTGCAATGGTATTTCAAGGGCTTACAAGTACTGTCCCTGTAACAGTTGATGAAACAATATATCATTGTAAGGCTGTTATGAGGGGAAACACAACTTCTCATGTAGTAGGAGATATGCCATTCTTAAGTTATCAAACAAGTGTAAGAGATGCCATATACAATGCAGGTCGTATTATGAAAGAGGGTGGGGTTGATAGTGTAAAGCTTGAAGGTGGAGAGAGAATGGCAGATATGGTATATGGTATTACGAGGGCAGGCATCCCCGTAATGGGCCATATAGGACTTACGCCCCAATCTGCCTCCCAATTAGGTGGGTTTAGGGTACAGGGAAAAGATATAGAAAGTGCAAGGCAACTTATAAAAGATGCTATAGCCTTAGAAGAGGCAGGAGCATTTGCACTTATCCTTGAGGCGGTTCCTTCAAAACTTGCAAAAATTGTAACAGAAAAGGTAAAAATTCCTACAATAGGCATAGGAGCTGGCCCGTATTGTGATGGTCAGGTACTTGTAACCCATGATATGTTAGGTGTTTTTGATAAATTTAGACCAAAATTTGTCAAAGTTTACGCAGATATCAGAAAACAGATCATAGATGCACTTGTAAAATATAGAAATGAAGTGGAAGAGGTAGGTTTTCCAACTGAAGAGTATAGTTATGAGGTATCTGAAGAGACAGAGAAGATGTTTGAAGAAATTGCAAAAGAGTTTTAAAAAGGAGAGATTCCTATGAAAATTGCGGTTATTGGCGCAGGTGCAATGGGAAGCATCTTTGGAGGACACCTTAAAGAGGCAGGAGAAGATGTTACATTTATAGATATATACAAGGAGCATATGGATGAAATCAAAAAAAATGGCCTCTCTATAGAACTCCCTGATGGAAGTACAAAGGTTATCCATGGGATAAATACCGCCACATCTCCAAAAGGTCTGCCGAAAATGGATCTTATCATAATTTTTGTAAAATCTACTGTGACAAAAGAGGCAGCAGAAGAGGCAAAAGAGCTTGTAAAAGGCGACACCCTATTCCTTACACTCCAAAATGGGTTGGGTAATGGTGAGGCCATAGCAGAAGTGGTTGGTGAAGAAAAGGTCTTATTGGGGGTAACTACATGTGGAGGAACCTTTTTAGGCCCAGGAAAGGTAAGATTTGCAGGTAAAGGAGATACATTTATTGGTGGATTAAAGATAGGAAAAGAGAGGGTTCTTCCTATAGTAGATATATTTAATAAGGCAGGTCTTCCAACTTACTATAGAGATGATGTAATAGGTCTTGTATGGGATAAACTCTTCATAAATGTTGCCATAAATCCTGTTACAGCCATAACAGGTATTAAAAATGGAGAATTACTAAATTATGAAGAAACAAAAAAGATTATGATGGGACTTGTTAGTGAAGCAGTAGATGTGGCAGATAGAAAAGGGATAAAGAGAGATAAGGAGAAGGTATACAAACATGCACTTGAAGTAGCTGAAAAAACAGCAAAAAATATGTCTTCCATGCTTCAAGATATCACAAAAAAGAGAAAAACAGAGATAGATACTATAAATGGCAAAATAGTAGAATACGGAAAAGAGGTAGGTGTAGCCACTCCATACAATGAAATGGTTACATATCTTGTAAAGGTTTTAGAGAAAAGGAGATAAATATGGAGATAGCCGAGCTTAAAGAGTATTTGGATGAACTCC